>TBL_comb47_HYPODRAFT_10008365_pt1 | contig 10595 bp, 11 predicted proteins | sample TroBogypolimnion_40_FD_10682 | JGI IMG/M metagenome (IMG submission 10682)
CTCCTAAGAAAATAATTGTAATGAACTACAGATTTATAGCGTGTTTCGAGATTGTGCATTTAGTTTAAAAATACGTTATTTTAATCATATTTTAACGTGTCCCATTTAAAATGACCTTAGCTGTATGTCTCGGCGGATCCGCATATCCATTAGACACGTCACCTTGTCACAAAGAGCAGTCAAATCTTTTGGGTGAAACCCATTCATATTTTCACGTGTTTGCATAATGGCATGTACAATACGGTCGCATACTTGCTGTGTACTTATCCACTTTCCAGGTTTATTTTTTTGCATTTGTTTTCAGATCAACAACAATTCCTTTATACATGGATACGAAGTAAGCTTGAAATAATGTTCAGTGTACAAGGCTAAAATCTCTTCACGAATTGTGCGTGGACTATATTCGTAAAAGTTGTGTTCTGCAATAAACTTACCCAGGCCATGTATTTAGCCGTATCCCAATAGCAGTACCATCCATGAATGATACTTGTCCATTTGTAGACTTTGATACCATCTCCCGGGCAACTTGCATTGTCATGAACTCACGATGAACTAGATGCATTTTGCTATGTTTTGTAATGTATGTGCGCATGCTGCGAAATAGTTGATTTTCTACTGTAAATAATTCATCTTGAATTGTACAATGTTTTGCAATAAAGTCGCGTATCAATTCATTAGTTTCATTTTTTGATTCATTGACCAATGTTGACGAATATCCACTACCCATTACTACAACCAAATTATAGTTTTTTTATATAGACATCATCGGTTTTTGTTGTGTTTTATGCATAGCTTTCCGCAAACAACAGATTTTGCATATCTGCTTCGCCCTTTTTCTTTGTCACAAACTTTTTCGAGGAAGGAACTGCCAATATAAATAAACATGTCTAAAATGTAAGCTATGGATCGCAAGATGATCACCTATAGGCAAAAGACAATCGTGGTACCATACGCTCGCATGGCCGGCAACAATCACCTTCGTATTTTCCTTTTCAAGGATACGAAGAGCGGCGATTGGACATTCGTGTCAGGAGGCTGCAAGCAAAAAGAGGATCCGTACATGTGTGCTACCCGCGAGCTCTTTGAAGAGAGCAAAAAAACGTTGGCGCTTTCCGAGATGCAAAACATGTCCATCTTTACGTTCGAGTCGGGCCATAGGCCAGCAGAGCATGCAAAAGATGACGCAAAGCGAAGAATGACAGTGGTCACAAGGTACGTCGTGTTCATTGTCAAGACACCATATAGCACCGATGAGGAACTAGCAGACTACAGGAAGCGCTACACGTCGAGTTTTGTGGGAAAGGCCAAGGCGTTCAACGAGACTAACGATGTGGTGTTTGTTTCGCCAAACGAGCTTGTGTCCAAGAAATGGGGCATGTGGGATTTTATGCAAAACGAAGTGGTACCAAAGGTAATGCCATATTTCGTCAATGGACGTGTTCTTTAGTGCTTTTGCTTTCGAAGTCGCTTTGTATTCCTATAAACCCACACACGCTTGACATCGGATCGTGTCAAATTGGTCACAAATGCCCGTAGCTCGACATGTCTAGAGGTTGTGTCATAGTCGAACATTTTCTCATAGCTCAACAAACAATCCCCACAATCTGTTCCGATTGGCTCCATTGTAATGTAATCGGCATCTAGACCATATAGACCACAACCTAATGCATCAAGATACACGTTGTCATCGAATAATACAACACGCGATGGATCAACACTCACCCTAACAACCACTCGCTTGGCGGGATACCAATCATGCAATGGTGGCTTCTTGAGTGTGCCGTACGAGATCGTGTTCGGATTCATGTCTAGACAAAGCCTCTCTTTTGTGCGATCCTTCAACCAGTTGAGAGAAGCATCCCCTGTAAAGTCTGGGTTTTGAATATTCTCAAATGATCCAATCTCCTTGACACTAGCCCAATCTGCGCAAGTAAGAGTAATCCAAATATGCATTGTACCGTCTTGATTTATTTCAAACAAGATCTTTCATTTTTTTTACAATCGTTCTCATGAGACGGAGAGTACCGATAATTCTTTCAGATCTTCATATCTTTGGTGTTTAGCCATTGCTTTATCTTTCCACGATTCCGGAGGCACAATTACATGGAATTTTTCTAATCGTTTACATATTTTTGGATTTTCAATGTTCAAAATATTTCGATAAATCGGCAAGATAGCATTGCATTCAGCGCTGTACACTCTGCCAAGTGAATAATGTTACACCTAAATGAAACACTACAAACTTAGTTTTTGTGTATAGAAGGGAACTTTTTGACGTTTGACTACAACTGACAAGCTCAAATTCCATTCCATCGTCGAGACCTTCTCCATCGACTGTTCCAAACAAGTCAACGGCTCTCAACAATACTGTAAAACAAGACAGTCAATACAAGAGTTTGAATCAAGGTCGTTTCTATTTACTGATACATAATGGTTGAATACCACAATAAACGTTGTAAAACCAATACCCATTCATAATGAAAGGCATATAAGGACAAGGGCATACCGGGGGTATGTCTATGACACAGACAACACCCAGCAATAAAAACGCAAATGTTTTTCAATTGTTGTCAGGTCATAGACAAAATTGTATGTATGTAGTGGTCATCATCCAGCAACCCCTAAAAACGCCCTTTTAAAGCTAATAATGTTGAAATAGTCACGCCTGTTGGCTATTGCATCAGATGACAGATATATTATATACAATAGACAACATCCAGCATACCTGAGAATTGTTGTCAGTTCAAGGTCAATTGAGCGCCATCTTCCAGCAAACCCCTATGCTAAATGTTCGCAAAACCAGATGACAGTAATCGACCTTGTTAGGTTGTTAGCAAAAAGCCTTTGCTTTCTCGCCTTGCTAAGGCAAGCTCTATAGAGTAGTTCTCTAGGAGAAAGCGAGGGGTTTTGATCAACAACATCCAGCATCCCCTCAAAATATATTGGAAACCCGTCGACATCTTCCAGCAATTCCCAAAAGCGCATTTTAAACAGATGTCAGGAGGTAACCCGCAGTAGTTTTCGTTTTTTCATCGAGACACCACTGTGTCTTTTGACTCCGACTTAAACATATCAAATGTTTAGTTTTTATTAAAAAGTTGATTTTGCGGAATATTGACCATATCCGTATACGCAGACATTCACACAGACACATTCACATTCCAAACCAAATTCTCTTATTCTCAACAATGGTCGGCAAGTGCAACCCCGAGCAGCGTGTTGAGCTTCTGGCTGCGGCCAAGTCTTGCACTGAAAAGTCAGGCAAGGTGCACGACTGCTACTTCAAGGTGATGGATCTGATGGGCGGCGCCATGGAGATCTCAAAGGAGCGCCAAGACATGACGAATGTCCTCGGCAACATGGTGTATGGGAACAATGGCGAGTTTTCCGCAGTGTCCCTGTCGTGCTTCAACGAGCTCTATAGGCGCCTTGCCTGGTACGGCCAGGAGACGGTCAAGGTTGTCATCAAGGGCAACAACGCCATCGCATTCCAGATGCCGGGCATCCCGTTTTCCGACCTCGACATTGTGGTCTACATCAACCCCACCCTGGCCAAGGACGTGTTCGACAAGGTGTATGCTGACGTTTCTGTGGTGTGTGGCCAGGTGATTTCCAAGCACAAGCAGATGATCGACCGCACCTTTTTCAGGACGCGTGATGGCGCTGACACGCTTTTTGATGCGAGCTACAAGGAGGCGTTTGTCAAGACCCACGTCACCGAGTTCGACAAGGTGGGGGCGACCTCATGCTTCATCTCGGATGACATTCGCAATGCCTCCTCGTCCAACAGCATCTATATCACGGCGTCCGAGGTGACCCCCGAAAAGGTGGTACGCATCGACATGCCGCACTACGACAGGGCCGAGAGGGTGCCGCTGGACTTTACGCCTGTCTTCTGCTCTATCAACGACACGATCTACAAAAAGAGCGAGACCGATCGTGTCTCACACCTCGCGCTCTACAGGATCAAGTGGGGGTCTCTCTACGAGGTGACGAGCTCAGACTCGGCATCCGAGTCGGGCGGATCCACCACTGCAAGCAGGATGGCGGCAGACTTTATCGACATCTCGTTGCTGGGCCAGGATGACACCGAGCTCCTCGACTTTGCCAGCCGTGGTGGCTTTGTGCGGAACTCGCCGCTGACCACCTTTCGCTTCTGGAATGGATGGAGGATCACGTGTGCATCGATCAACGAGTGTGTCATGGACCTGATGAAGGGCATCGAGCTTTTCGACTGCCCCCCAACCAAGAAGGAGAAGAAGGCGGCGATGATCAAGTACATATCCGATTACAGGGTCAGGTGCTAGGAAGTGGCAAATGGGTAGGGCAGGTTACAACAAAAAACAAAAAAACAAAAAAAATCAATATATCCGATTTCCTATGCTACATGCGTTTTTCTTTTCTCACGTTTTATTAAATGTCTGATTTCAAGTCTTTCCTCCTTAACAATGGGATCATCGGAACCACTGCCGGCATTACCATTGGTTTCGCCACCGCTACCTTTATCAAGTCCTTTGTGAGTGACATGGTCATGCCCGTCATCTTTCTGATTGTTGTCAAGGGGTCATCCACCGTGTCGACTTCAGCAGGGAGCTTCTTCGGAAAGTTCCTTGCCAAGAAGGACTTTTTGTTTGTCAATTTCATTTCAGAGCTTATCACTTGGCTCTTGATTGTCTTGTCGGCATTCCTCATCCTTGATGCCATTTTCAAACACTATATTAATAACAAGCCAATCCATATGATTAGCCAAGAACAACTTGCGAAGCCTTGGCAGGTTACCCAAGAGCTCATGTCGAAATATAATCCTTTCGGTTCTAGGGAAACTTTCGAGGAGCACAAGCAACATCAAATGCAAGCGCAACAAAATGTCTTTGCGCCACCTGCTGCAACCCCTGGCCACCAACAACAGTGGTAATTGTCGCTCACTAGATATTTTCTACCCTAGAAGTAAATGTGCGGATGCTCGGAAAACGTCAACATGGTCGGAGGGGGCCATACCAACAAACTCATGTGTCTGACTTTAAAAGAACTCAAGACGATGGCCTCTAAAAAGAAGATCGAGGGGCGATCGAAGCTTACAACCAAGTCACAACTTGTTGCTGAGCTATCCAAAAAAACCAAAAGTAAATAGAAAGGCAAAATGGAACATATTATCAATGGTCAGAGTCCCGGCCTCATTTTTCTCGACATGTTTGTACTCACCGACTCGGCAGGCAAACCTCGAATTCCTATAAATGCCAAGTACAAGTATCTTCCGTGTGGATCATACAAAGATCTAGCAGCAGCTACTGGCTTTGTCAATGAATACGTTATTATTTTGAAGAACACAGAGGTAAAGGCGGTCTATCATGAAACATATTTTGAGAATTATGGTGGCAAGCTTGCACCTTCGCCCTCGAACTATATTTACAATACACAAGGTCAATGGCGATCAATAATTTCAGCACCATCGTCATCAAAAAATATTTCGATATAGTAAATGCACCCGGCTCCTCTTACCGCTCACAACAACCCTTCGTGTGTCTATTCCGCTCAAGGCAATATGATTTGTGGCGAACGCAATGCCGAAACCGACCCAATCCTCACAATAGCTCCCCGTAGGTGTGCAGGTCAATCTGAGCATTATGTTAACGGTGGAACAGATTGGCAAAAATCACTAGATAGCATGAAACAAGGTGTAGGTAACTTGTTCAACAACCACGAGCATTTCCTTTCTGATGCTACCAACCAGAGCATCGCTAACCATGGAGCTGCCTTTAAAAACAGTGCCCAAAACGCCATTCAAAGCCAATCAGGGACAGTTAGCCAAATCGCCCAAAGTTGGGCCAATCGTAAGGCGGCGCCACAACAACATGCCATGTCTAATGACCATTTTGTCAATTCCGGTCCCACTCCCATGAACACTGCCATGAACCTGAGCTACTCGGTATCCCCTTGGCCGTTTTGAGCGTGGTTGCATTTGTTTACAAGCTTTTTAGCAAACTGTAATAGCTGTTTCTTGAAATACAAATATTTTTAAAAATGAATCCAACATGGAGAAACAAAAATTTGTTATGGTTTAGGTTGCCTTGAAGCACCTAAACCGGTCGAAATTGCGAATGGAAACCGTATACTTGATCGGCAGGACCTTGCTAGTCCTTCGGGTAAAGCCCTCGTAGTTCTTGATGCGTAGCTTGATCTCGATGGGGTCAGTCTTTTTTGTCTTGTGGACAAGGTTGATATGGAGAAAGGTCTCGCGGACGTCTCCCACAACAACCTTGTACTGGTTCATGTCGATATCAATCTTGTAAACATAGGCCGTATTCTTGTTGTACTTGATAATGTACTTGTCCGGAGTAGAGTCGTTGATATCCAAAATAAATTGGATATAGTCGGTAGCATCATAAGTGATCAAGAAGCTCTTGACAAGGTTGTTGATAAGGGTATAATGTGACATCTTGTCAGTCTTGATAGGGAAGCGACCCCCAAAGCGAGTTTGTAGCTCCTCGTACCATGGCTCCACAATGTCAGCGTACTTGCGAGTAAAGTCCTCGGCCGCCGCCTCGTCAAGTCCAGCTTGCTCGACAAAAGCATTGGGGCAAGGGCTCTTGAGGAATGTATTATTATTCTTGATAGAAAAGGCAATAGGATTGGCAGGGCTAGGTGGGTAGACCATTATGTCGGCAGTGGTGGATGCACGCTTCTTACCGGAGGTTCCCATGTTGTCAAGGACAATGTTGAATGTGCCCTGCGACTCATCACTTGCAGTAATGTCAAACTTGGCCAGCCATGTCTTGGTCAGTTCCTTCATGGCCGCGGTAGGCTCGGGGAAAATAAGAGCCCAATGGTTCATCTTGTTCAATGCGCTTTCCATGGCCTTGTAACCGAGCTCGTAGAGGGTAAAGCAAACAAGGTACTCCTTCTCGTTACCGTTCTTGCGCTGCATTATACTATTATGGGAGTTCCGTCGCTTTATACCGATCTCGTGGTATACCTTGGATAAAGCTACAGGTAGCTCTCTAATATTTTATGTAGGGTTCGGTGGCCACCGGCCTGTGCATACATGGGCTTTTTACTTTGCACATTCATTTCCAAATGTTTGAATGAAATCAGATTGTACCAGTTCCAACCATCACTTGCATCGTTCAACACTGCAATATGAGGTGTCATGTGTTCATTGGCAAGCAAGTACATCATGTTTCCGTAATTCGCGATGACTATATGGTACAATTTGACGTCTATTTCTTGTGTACCATCCCTGCCTTTTGGCACTTCCGTCTTCATTGTGTCGAACGTTTTTTTGAAACGATTCTTTTTTATTGTAAAATCGAACCAAGTATCTTGTTTGCCTCCACCAAACCCGCACGAACCTCGGAACGCTATGTAGGCACCCTTTTTGGTGTTGGCAATTTCTTTTAGAATGTCGTGTTTGGGAGTTGCAGTCCACCAAAACGTTATTTTAGGACGGTCATCGTAAAATCCGGTGTAGCCGTCTTTGTATACTTCGTCCTTGTCTACATGCACAAGTTGTAACAATGCATCTGAAATGCTCTTTTCTGTACATGAACTCCCATCAGTGCTTTTTCCATTTATGGGTGCGGGTATATGTGTGCATGTAATCTTGTCACATTTGAAAACATAGTTGAAATCGTTCCCGTCTGTGACCAATAAACGCTCGCTTACACCAACTCCACCCTTTTGTTCTGCTTTCCTACTTTTCTCATTTTCTTTCAGGTGTTTGAAAGACAGGACATTATAGGCTACCCACCTGCCAGCTTCATAGACAAGTATATGAGTCGATCCCTCCTCAACTGCAAGGTATAGAACAGTCCCGTAGTTCGCGAGTACTATTGGATATAGTGCCCCTTGGTTAAAAGGACTAGTCGTGTCCATTTGAAATCGATTCTTCTTTATGATCAACTCGAACTTTTCACCTGTTTTTGACATGTACCCACAGAATCCACGCATTGCAATGTAGGGATCCTTTATGGATCGCAACTCTTCTCGAAGATCTTTCTTTGTTTTTCCCTTGTCATCATACAAATCATTGAACCCACTCATGAAACCCGTTGGCAGACCAAACATGTTTTTTGCTTTCCCCTTGGTGGCGCAATCCTGTCCAAACTCATCAGGATTTGTTGGTGGATGGATGTTTGTGCAACTACTCCCGTCACAATGCACCATTTTGTTAATCTTTTTTCCATTGGTCACGAGCAACGTTTTACGAACATACATTTATATAAAATAGACACATTATACTCTCCGGCCAAGCTTATGCATGCTTTTCAATTGTTACAAACTTGTGTTTATCCCTTTGCTCCTTGAAAACAGGGTCGTGTGTGATCATGATTACAGTCCGCCTTTCCCCAGACTTGGTTTTCTCTTCCATCATCTTGTTCAATACAAAATGGACAATTTGTTTGTTAGCTTCATCTATAGATGCAGTAGGCTCATCCATGACCACCACATCCGGGTCCATCATCAACACTTTCAAGATCCAAACGATTTGGCGTTGACCTCCTGACAGATGGGATCCATATGATCCCACTTCTGTGTCGATTCCTGTGGGAAGGGACTCGAAAAAGCCAGGCGCGAACCTCTTACATACCTCGACCACGTGTTCCTTTGTTGGCTCACCTGGTAAACCATAAATAATATTATCAAAAACTGTTCGGTTCAAAAGGATAGGGTTCTGTGGAATGAACGCAACATGTTGTCTCAGGTCGTTCTGATTTATCTGGCTATATGGAATACCATTGATAAATATCTCGCCGCATTGAGGGATATGGTACTTTAGAAGCAGTTGGATGAGCGTGGACTTGCCACTGCCATTGACACCTTCAATAATGGTCACATGCCCAAGCTCAATGTCCAAATTCAAGTTCTCAAACACAGCTCGCCCACTTTCATATGAATACCAAACATCTTGAAACACGATTCCAGTCGATTTACGGGGTGGGTTTTTATAAAGAGTTATATCCCTTTCGCACGTGTCGAAAACGCCCAACGAGTTTTGAATCACCCCCCATTTGGAAAGCATGTCATTCAAAGAAGATGTCATGTTGAGCACCGTGTTGATGACCACAAACATAATGATGAGTACGCTTATCACTTTGGCTGTATCAAGCTTTTTGTAACTGTAACAATACCAACATAAAAATGCAAAATAAACTAGAACAGTGATAATCATGGTATACTTCCCTGCAAGTGAACATGTCAATGTGTTCTTTGTGGCAACCAAGTAGTGTTGGTGAATGATGTCCATATCCTCCATTTCCTTTTTGATGGTATTTCCGCTCATGACAGTCATGAGATTGCGCAAAACATCATCCACCTTGTCATTTGTTTCATTGAAAAGCTGATCACGAACGATCGAGTCGGTAATGCAACTAGTGAATGTTTGCCACACCACTAGGCAAAATACAACTACAACAATGGCCAATGTGATCCCAAGTACAAAATCTACCCAGAAAAAGTAGATCAACGCGCCAAACATTGTTATGAAAGACGGGATGTAGCTATAACGCCACTTGTCGATAAATGTGTAGATTACCATTGGCAACTTCATCATGATGGAAATGAGGACGCCTATTCGCACCTCGTCAAAGTTGGTAGCACGTGTATCCATAATGTGCTTCAACATCATTTCGCGGGAGTACTTTTGGATCATGGGCAACATGATGGTGCGAATATAGTCCGAAATTATATAGACGATTTGAACAAAAATAACAATGGATATGATGAAAAAAATGCATGTACGGACTGACGAGTGGTTTGATCCCTTGATTGCTGAATAGAGCTTGCCAACAAGATGTGGCAACATGATGTCTTTGAACGGCATGGCGAGCAAGATGCCTATAAAGAGTGCAAAAAGCATTTTATTGTCCCTGATAAACCCATTAAGGATTGTCCAAAACGTATATTTATTCTCTTGTTTGGTGCACGGTTTGAAGGAACAACTCATTTACATTGGACTTGTATTTCTTTTTCTAAGCACATTATTGAAAGAAGCATGCGTGTTTCGCTAAGGGTCATAGTATGTGGTGACACCGACTTGATCGTTGTCCGTATCGAAGTTCTTCATGTCCAGTTTGAAGGACTTTGCAGGATAGAACATGTCAAACAAACGTGTGTGAGACGCAATCGACCCCCCACACTCTTTTATAAACCCGTAACTTTTTATTGGTATTGTAAATGTCTTCACGAAACATGGGAGGAACACTATCTAGACGTACATGGTTGAATACATTGTGGCAACATCCGCAGCAGTCATGGCTATAGGCAACATGTAGATGTCGTTGACTTGGATGCCGCTTGCCTGCGCATATCCGTTATCTTTTATTCGCATGCGATTCTGTTTTTGTGGAATGGTGTTTCCCCACTTGAAATGCTGGTTGGCATTCAATGTCACGGTTTGGGACAATACGCCATTGACATAGGCGTGCATGACAGACCCGTCACATGACACAACAAGGTGATACCATGTGTTGAGGGCGGCAAGGGGAATAGCATCAAACCCGGTATTGGAATCTTGTGTTGATTGGTGTCGAAAATGTATCGCTGTACTGTTAGGAACTTGCCAGACACCTGGCGAGCGGTCATATGGGGTATCACTA
>TBL_comb47_HYPODRAFT_10008367_pt1 | contig 10590 bp, 4 predicted proteins | sample TroBogypolimnion_40_FD_10682 | JGI IMG/M metagenome (IMG submission 10682)
CAGCCCTTACAGGCGCTTTTCTAAGCTCAACCGACCACCACACAGGGGACCACCAGAAAAACGCCACAGAGAGGCTAAGAAGTGGCTTCATGAGCAGGATTTTTTGTACTCAGCCCAAGCATCAGCAGGAACAGCAGAGCCGGCAACACTAAGCCAGTACGAACGCACGAACTCAGTGAGTGAGTTCCACCAATCAATACCGTTTTTTTCGTCATTGGTCATTGTTTCCACCTCAGAAAATTGGTTCATGGTCAACAGTTAAAACACCAGCCTCAACAAGGCGGGACGATGGCTCTTGGGCCATCATGAATTTGGCAAGTTTCAAAGCCGCAGCATCATCACCGCCATAGGCAATATGGGCAGCCTTCCAGACGCCGCCATAAGAGCGGAACGCATTACCCAAGGCATTGAGAAGTGACGCCCTTGATTTGAAATCTGGCAGTTGCTGCATAGCCCAATGCGAGGCATTCGGAAGCAAGGCAGCACAGAACGGATAAGCACCCGCAAACACCTCATCGCGGCGACCAATGGCCTGCCATGGAATGTATTTATCAACGTCTTTTAGCTCCAGCTCAACCCGGTACAAATCCTGAACGTTGACATAACCGACGCCATTAAGAGCAACCTGGACACCTGGCTTTTTGACGAACTCCAAATCGTCAGGCAAATCCTTGAACATCTCCCACCCCTTTTCGTAGCAGCGCAAGAATTTATGATTTTCCCGTTTGCCGATGTAGCGGGTTTTGCCAGCGCAAGGGTCAGAACTCACGATTGACCGCATAGCTGGAGGGCGACCGCCACAGCAAAATTGCCCCGCTTCAAAAGCAGCGACAACAAGAGCATCGTTTACAACGGAAGAGTCATGCGTGGTGAAAGCAATGTCCAATCGCTTGATGTCGCAATCAGTCCGATCAGTACCAAACGCCTCAAAGACACCCCAATCCTGAACCCACTCGCAACCACTGCCGGACATATCAAAGCGCACCCAATCACGCTGCGAAGTGCCGCCATAGTCAATGTGGGCAATGGTGTGGTCAGGAATGACAATATCGGCGCCATGGGTCCAACCATCGCGGCCCTTGGTACCTGTACGAATATCCAGCATTTCGCCAACAGTACCGAAGGCAGGCCGGACCAACTCCAAAAGCTCAAAAGGCCCAGCCTTAGACCTGAATTTGAGCCAGTCGATAGACGTTTTCACTTAGAACCCCCTGCCGACTTTTTGGGTGTTTTCCTACCTTTCCCCCCCGTATTACTAGACGGGGGGGTAAGTCCCCCCGTAGCTATGGAATACACGGAATCCCGAACAGGTCCGCCAGCGTCGCTAGCGCCGCCGCTTACGGCCCTTTTCGTGCCCCCTTTTTCGTCCAAGGCCATCACATCCCGGATGACTCCAGAAGACAATTCAGAAATGGCATGGGCATGCAACTGGAGAGCCTCAACCGCCGCTTTAGGGGCGGTTTTGAACGTCGACATGATCTCAATCATGGGCTCCAGACTCTCACGAGTTTCGTCCAACCATTCGCCCATCAGCCGCCCGACTGACTTGCCAGAAGCCTTGCTTAAACGTTGAAACAGTGCAAGAACTTCCGCGCTCACCGGAACCGTTACACGCACTTTAGAGGTATGGGGGGTATTCATGTGATGCATGTTACATCACACTGCATCACTTTGGAAGTCATTTGTCTTTTGGGGCGCGAGCGCAGCGACTGCGACCCTCCGGAATTTCCGCGACGCTAACCAATGGCCAGCCCGCGCCCTCCTTTACACAACTCACCAGGTCGCCGACCAATTGGCTTGGTTTATCGGGTACCCCTCAAAACGTCACCATGGGGCTAGCCCCATACCCCATCAAAAGCTCATAGCGTGAGCCTGTACCACTGACCATAAAGCCAACACACAGCCCTTACAGGCGCTTTTCTAAGCTCAACCGACCACCACACAGGGGAACACCAGAAAAACGCCACAGAGAGGCTAAGAAGTGGCTTCATGAGCGGGATTTTTTGTACTCAGCCCAAGCATCAGCAGGGACAGCAGAGCCTGCAACACTAAGCCAGTACGAACGCACGAACTCAGTCATTGAGTTCCACCAATCAATACCGTTTTTTTCGTCATCGGTCATTGTTTTCACCTCAAAAAATTGGTTCATGGGACGGTTCCAAACGCTGAACCGGTGCATGACAGTGTGGGCACGTATCGTCCGTTAGCTCATCACCAGAACGCCCGATCCAGTCGCACTCAAGGCACTCAATGTCATAGTCGTAGTCCATGATTCACCCTTAAAAAATCGGTTCGTGGTCAACAGTTAAAACACCAGCCTCAACAAGGCGGGACGATGGCTCTTGGGCCATCATGAATTTGGCAAGTTTCAAAGCCGCAGCATCATCACCGCCATAGGCAATATGGGCAGCCTTCCAGACGCCGCCATAAGAGCGGAACGCATTACCCAAGGCATTGAGAAGTGACGCCCTTGATTTGAAATCTGGCAGTTGCTGCATAGCCCAATGCGAGGCATTCGGAAGCAAGGCAGCACAGAACGGATAAGCACCCGCAAACACCTCATCGCGGCGACCAATGGCCTGCCATGGAATGTATTTATCAACGTCTTTTAGCTCCAGCTCAACCCGGTACAAATCCTGAACGTTGACATAACCGACGCCATTAAGAGCAACCTGGACACCTGGCTTTTTGACGAACTCCAAATCGTCAGGCAAATCCTTGAACATCTCCCACCCCTTTTCGTAGCAGCGCAAGAATTTATGATTTTCCCGTTTGCCGATGTAGCGGGTTTTGCCAGCGCAAGGGTCAGAACTCACGATTGACCGCATAGCTGGAGGGCGACCGCCACAGCAAAATTGCCCCGCTTCAAAAGCAGCGACAACAAGAGCATCGTTTACAACGGAAGAGTCATGCGTGGTGAAAGCAATGTCCAATCGCTTGATGTCGCAATCAGTCCGATCAGTACCAAACGCCTCAAAGACACCCCAATCCTGAACCCACTCGCAACCACTGCCGGACATATCAAAGCGCACCCAATCACGCTGCGAAGTGCCGCCATAGTCAATGTGGGCAATGGTGTGGTCAGGAATGACAATATCGGCGCCATGGGTCCAACCATCGCGGCCCTTGGTACCTGTACGAATATCCAGCATTTCGCCAACAGTACCGAAGGCAGGCCGGACCAACTCCAAAAGCTCAAAAGGCCCAGCCTTAGACCTGAATTTGAGCCAGTCGATAGACGTTTTCACTTAGAACCCCCTGCCGACTTTTTGGGTGTTTTCCTACCTTTCCCCCCCGTATTACTAGACGGGGGGGTAAGTCCCCCCGTAGCTATGGAATACACGGAATCCCGAACAGGTCCGCCAGCGTCGCTAGCGCCGCCGCTTACGGCCCTTTTCGTGCCCCCTTTTTCGTCCAAGGCCATCACATCCCGGATGACTCCAGAAGACAATTCAGAAATGGCATGGGCATGCAACTGGAGAGCCTCAACCGCCGCTTTAGGGGCGGTTTTGAACGTCGACATGATCTCAATCATGGGCTCCAGACTCTCACGAGTTTCGTCCAACCATTCGCCCATCAGCCGCCCGACTGACTTGCCAGAAGCCTTGCTTAAACGTTGAAACAGTGCAAGAACTTCCGCGCTCACCGGAACCGTTACACGCACTTTAGAGGTATGGGGGGTATTCATGTGATGCATGTTACATCACACTGCATCACTTTGGAAGTCATTTGTCTTTTGGGGCGCGAGCGCAGCGACTGCGACCCTCCGGAATTTCCGCGACGCTAACCAATGGCCAGCCCGCGCCCTCCTTTACACAACTCACCAGGTCGCCGACCAATTGGCTTGGTTTATCGGGTACCCCTCAAAACGTCACCATGGGGCTAGCCCCATACCCCATCAAAAGCTCATAGCGTGAGCCTGTACCACTGACCATAAAGCCAACACACAGCCCTTACAGGCGCTTTTCTAAGCTCAACCGACCACCACACAGGGGAACACCAGAAAAACGCCACAGAGAGGCTAAGAAGTGGCTTCATGAGCGGGATTTTTTGTACTCAGCCCAAGCATCAGCAGGGACAGCAGAGCCTGCAACACTAAGCCAGTACGAACGCACGAACTCAGTCATTGAGTTCCACCAATCAATACCGTTTTTTTCGTCATCGGTCATTGTTTTCACCTCAAAAAATTGGTTCATGGGACGGTTCCAAACGCTGAACCGGTGCATGACAGTGTGGGCACGTATCGTCCGTTAGCTCATCACCAGAACGCCCGATCCAGTCGCACTCAAGGCACTCAATGTCATAGTCGTAGTCCATGATTCACCCTTAAAAAATCGGTTCGTGGTCAACAGTTAAAACACCAGCCTCAACAAGGCGGGACGATGGCTCTTGGGCCATCATGAATTTGGCAAGTTTCAAAGCCGCAGCATCATCACCGCCATAGGCAATATGGGCAGCCTTCCAGACGCCGCCATAAGAGCGGAACGCATTACCCAAGGCATTGAGAAGTGACGCCCTTGATTTGAAATCTGGCAGTTGCTGCATAGCCCAATGCGAGGCATTCGGAAGCAAGGCAGCACAGAACGGATAAGCACCCGCAAACACCTCATCGCGGCGACCAATGGCCTGCCATGGAATGTATTTATCAACGTCTTTTAGCTCCAGCTCAACCCGGTACAAATCCTGAACGTTGACATAACCGACGCCATTAAGAGCAACCTGGACACCTGGCTTTTTGACGAACTCCAAATCGTCAGGCAAATCCTTGAACATCTCCCACCCCTTTTCGTAGCAGCGCAAGAATTTATGATTTTCCCGTTTGCCGATGTAGCGGGTTTTGCCAGCGCAAGGGTCAGAACTCACGATTGACCGCATAGCTGGAGGGCGACCGCCACAGCAAAATTGCCCCGCTTCAAAAGCAGCGACAACAAGAGCATCGTTTACAACGGAAGAGTCATGCGTGGTGAAAGCAATGTCCAATCGCTTGATGTCGCAATCAGTCCGATCAGTACCAAACGCCTCAAAGACACCCCAATCCTGAACCCACTCGCAACCACTGCCGGACATATCAAAGCGCACCCAATCACGCTGCGAAGTGCCGCCATAGTCAATGTGGGCAATGGTGTGGTCAGGAATGACAATATCGGCGCCATGGGTCCAACCATCGCGGCCCTTGGTACCTGTACGAATATCCAGCATTTCGCCAACAGTACCGAAGGCAGGCCGGACCAACTCCAAAAGCTCAAAAGGCCCAGCCTTAGACCTGAATTTGAGCCAGTCGATAGACGTTTTCACTTAGAACCCCCTGCCGACTTTTTGGGTGTTTTCCTACCTTTCCCCCCCGTATTACTAGACGGGGGGGTAAGTCCCCCCGTAGCTATGGAATACACGGAATCCCGAACAGGTCCGCCAGCGTCGCTAGCGCCGCCGCTTACGGCCCTTTTCGTGCCCCCTTTTTCGTCCAAGGCCATCACATCCCGGATGACTCCAGAAGACAATTCAGAAATGGCATGGGCATGCAACTGGAGAGCCTCAACCGCCGCTTTAGGGGCGGTTTTGAACGTCGACATGATCTCAATCATGGGCTCCAGACTCTCACGAGTTTCGTCCAACCATTCGCCCATCAGCCGCCCGACTGACTTGCCAGAAGCCTTGCTTAAACGTTGAAACAGTGCAAGAACTTCCGCGCTCACCGGAACCGTTACACGCACTTTAGAGGTATGGGGGGTATTCATGTGATGCATGTTACATCACACTGCATCACTTTGGAAGTCATTTGTCTTTTGGGGCGCGAGCGCAGCGACTGCGACCCTCCGGAATTTCCGCGACGCTAACCAATGGCCAGCCCGCGCCCTCCTTTACACAACTCACCAGGTCGCCGACCAATTGGCTTGGTTTATCGGGTACCCCTCAAAACGTCACCATGGGGCTAGCCCCATACCCCATCAAAAGCTCATAGCGTGAGCCTGTACCACTGACCATAAAGCCAACACACAGCCCTTACAGGCGCTTTTCTAAGCTCAACCGACCACCACACAGGGGAACACCAGAAAAACGCCACAGAGAGGCTAAGAAGTGGCTTCATGAGCGGGATTTTTTGTACTCAGCCCAAGCATCAGCAGGGACAGCAGAGCCTGCAACACTAAGCCAGTACGAACGCACGAACTCAGTCATTGAGTTCCACCAATCAATACCGTTTTTTTCGTCATCGGTCATTGTTTTCACCTCAAAAAATTGGTTCATGGGACGGTTCCAAACGCTGAACCGGTGCATGACAGTGTGGGCACGTATCGTCCGTTAGCTCATCACCAGAACGCCCGATCCAGTCGCACTCAAGGCACTCAATGTCATAGTCGTAGTCCATGATTCACCCTTAAAAAATCGGTTCGTGGTCAACAGTTAAAACACCAGCCTCAACAAGGCGGGACGATGGCTCTTGGGCCATCATGAATTTGGCAAGTTTCAAAGCCGCAGCATCATCACCGCCATAGGCAATATGGGCAGCCTTCCAGACGCCGCCATAAGAGCGGAACGCATTACCCAAGGCATTGAGAAGTGACGCCCTTGATTTGAAATCTGGCAGTTGCTGCATAGCCCAATGCGAGGCATTCGGAAGCAAGGCAGCACAGAACGGATAAGCACCCGCAAACACCTCATCGCGGCGACCAATGGCCTGCCATGGAATGTATTTATCAACGTCTTTTAGCTCCAGCTCAACCCGGTACAAATCCTGAACGTTGACATAACCGACGCCATTAAGAGCAACCTGGACACCTGGCTTTTTGACGAACTCCAAATCGTCAGGCAAATCCTTGAACATCTCCCACCCCTTTTCGTAGCAGCGCAAGAATTTATGATTTTCCCGTTTGCCGATGTAGCGGGTTTTGCCAGCGCAAGGGTCAGAACTCACGATTGACCGCATAGCTGGAGGGCGACCGCCACAGCAAAATTGCCCCGCTTCAAAAGCAGCGACAACAAGAGCATCGTTTACAACGGAAGAGTCATGCGTGGTGAAAGCAATGTCCAATCGCTTGATGTCGCAATCAGTCCGATCAGTACCAAACGCCTCAAAGACACCCCAATCCTGAACCCACTCGCAACCACTGCCGGACATATCAAAGCGCACCCAATCACGCTGCGAAGTGCCGCCATAGTCAATGTGGGCAATGGTGTGGTCAGGAATGACAATATCGGCGCCATGGGTCCAACCATCGCGGCCCTTGGTACCTGTACGAATATCCAGCATTTCGCCAACAGTACCGAAGGCAGGCCGGACCAACTCCAAAAGCTCAAAAGGCCCAGCCTTAGACCTGAATTTGAGCCAGTCGATAGACGTTTTCACTTAGAACCCCCTGCCGACTTTTTGGGTGTTTTCCTACCTTTCCCCCCCGTATTACTAGACGGGGGGGTAAGTCCCCCCGTAGCTATGGAATACACGGAATCCCGAACAGGTCCGCCAGCGTCGCTAGCGCCGCCGCTTACGGCCCTTTTCGTGCCCCCTTTTTCGTCCAAGGCCATCACATCCCGGATGACTCCAGAAGACAATTCAGAAATGGCATGGGCATGCAACTGGAGAGCCTCAACCGCCGCTTTAGGGGCGGTTTTGAACGTCGACATGATCTCAATCATGGGCTCCAGACTCTCACGAGTTTCGTCCAACCATTCGCCCATCAGCCGCCCGACTGACTTGCCAGAAGCCTTGCTTAAACGTTGAAACAGTGCAAGAACTTCCGCGCTCACCGGAACCGTTACACGCACTTTAGAGGTATGGGGGGTATTCATGTGATGCATGTTACATCACACTGCATCACTTTGGAAGTCATTTGTCTTTTGGGGCGCGAGCGCAGCGACTGCGACCCTCCGGAATTTCCGCGACGCTAACCAATGGCCAGCCCGCGCCCTCCTTTACACAACTCACCAGGTCGCCGACCAATTGGCTTGGTTTATCGGGTACCCCTCAAAACGTCACCATGGGGCTAGCCCCATACCCCATCAAAAGCTCATAGCGTGAGCCTGTACCACTGACCATAAAGCCAACACACAGCCCTTACAGGCGCTTTTCTAAGCTCAACCGACCACCACACAGGGGAACACCAGAAAAACGCCACAGAGAGGCTAAGAAGTGGCTTCATGAGCGGGATTTTTTGTACTCAGCCCAAGCATCAGCAGGGACAGCAGAGCCTGCAACACTAAGCCAGTACGAACGCACGAACTCAGTCATTGAGTTCCACCAATCAATACCGTTTTTTTCGTCATCGGTCATTGTTTTCACCTCAAAAAATTGGTTCATGGGACGGTTCCAAACGCTGAACCGGTGCATGACAGTGTGGGCACGTATCGTCCGTTAGCTCATCACCAGAACGCCCGATCCAGTCGCACTCAAGGCACTCAATGTCATAGTCGTAGTCCATGATTCACCCTTAAAAAATCGGTTCGTGGTCAACAGTTAAAACACCAGCCTCAACAAGGCGGGACGATGGCTCTTGGGCCATCATGAATTTGGCAAGTTTCAAAGCCGCAGCATCATCACCGCCATAGGCAATATGGGCAGCCTTCCAGACGCCGCCATAAGAGCGGAACGCATTACCCAAGGCATTGAGAAGTGACGCCCTTGATTTGAAATCTGGCAGTTGCTGCATAGCCCAATGCGAGGCATTCGGAAGCAAGGCAGCACAGAACGGATAAGCACCCGCAAACACCTCATCGCGGCGACCAATGGCCTGCCATGGAATGTATTTATCAACGTCTTTTAGCTCCAGCTCAACCCGGTACAAATCCTGAACGTTGACATAACCGACGCCATTAAGAGCAACCTGGACACCTGGCTTTTTGACGAACTCCAAATCGTCAGGCAAATCCTTGAACATCTCCCACCCCTTTTCGTAGCAGCGCAAGAATTTATGATTTTCCCGTTTGCCGATGTAGCGGGTTTTGCCAGCGCAAGGGTCAGAACTCACGATTGACCGCATAGCTGGAGGGCGACCGCCACAGCAAAATTGCCCCGCTTCAAAAGCAGCGACAACAAGAGCATCGTTTACAACGGAAGAGTCATGCGTGGTGAAAGCAATGTCCAATCGCTTGATGTCGCAATCAGTCCGATCAGTACCAAACGCCTCAAAGACACCCCAATCCTGAACCCACTCGCAACCACTGCCGGACATATCAAAGCGCACCCAATCACGCTGCGAAGTGCCGCCATAGTCAATGTGGGCAATGGTGTGGTCAGGAATGACAATATCGGCGCCATGGGTCCAACCATCGCGGCCCTTGGTACCTGTACGAATATCCAGCATTTCGCCAACAGTACCGAAGGCAGGCCGGACCAACTCCAAAAGCTCAAAAGGCCCAGCCTTAGACCTGAATTTGAGCCAGTCGATAGACGTTTTCACTTAGAACCCCCTGCCGACTTTTTGGGTGTTTTCCTACCTTTCCCCCCCGTATTACTAGACGGGGGGGTAAGTCCCCCCGTAGCTATGGAATACACGGAATCCCGAACAGGTCCGCCAGCGTCGCTAGCGCCGCCGCTTACGGCCCTTTTCGTGCCCCCTTTTTCGTCCAAGGCCATCACATCCCGGATGACTCCAGAAGACAATTCAGAAATGGCATGGGCATGCAACTGGAGAGCCTCAACCGCCGCTTTAGGGGCGGTTTTGAACGTCGACATGATCTCAATCATGGGCTCCAGACTCTCACGAGTTTCGTCCAACCATTCGCCCATCAGCCGCCCGACTGACTTGCCAGAAGCCTTGCTTAAACGTTGAAACAGTGCAAGAACTTCCGCGCTCACCGGAACCGTTACACGCACTTTAGAGGTATGGGGGGTATTCATGTGATGCATGTTACATCACACTGCATCACTTTGGAAGTCATTTGTCTTTTGGGGCGCGAGCGCAGCGACTGCGACCCTCCGGAATTTCCGCGACGCTAACCAATGGCCAGCCCGCGCCCTCCTTTACACAACTCACCAGGTCGCCGACCAATTGGCTTGGTTTATCGGGTACCCCTCAAAACGTCACCATGGGGCTAGCCCCATACCCCATCAAAAGCTCATAGCGTGAGCCTGTACCACTGACCATAAAGCCAACACACAGCCCTTACAGGCGCTTTTCTAAGCTCAACCGACCACCACACAGGGGAACACCAGAAAAACGCCACAGAGAGGCTAAGAAGTGGCTTCATGAGCGGGATTTTTTGTACTCAGCCCAAGCATCAGCAGGGACAGCAGAGCCTGCAACACTAAGCCAGTACGAACGCACGAACTCAGTCATTGAGTTCCACCAATCAATACCGTTTTTTTCGTCATCGGTCATTGTTTTCACCTCAAAAAATTGGTTCATGGGACGGTTCCAAACGCTGAACCGGTGCATGACAGTGTGGGCACGTATCGTCCGTTAGCTCATCACCAGAACGCCCGATCCAGTCGCACTCAAGGCACTCAATGTCATAGTCGTAGTCCATGATTCACCCTTAAAAAATCGGTTCGTGGTCAACAGTTAAAACACCAGCCTCAACAAGGCGGGACGATGGCTCTTGGGCCATCATGAATTTGGCAAGTTTCAAAGCCGCAGCATCATCACCGCCATAGGCAAT
>TBL_comb47_HYPODRAFT_10008369_pt1 | contig 10588 bp, 8 predicted proteins | sample TroBogypolimnion_40_FD_10682 | JGI IMG/M metagenome (IMG submission 10682)
GGGTTTAGGGGAGAGAAAAGGGCGGCGAAGCCGCCCTTTTCTCTTAAACCTTAAAAAGAAGCGCTGTCATTCCGAACGAAGTGAGGAATCTGTTAGTTAAAACTCAGTCGTCATAATAATGAGTCAATGAACGAAGTGAGAAATCTGTTAAAAAGAAAAATATTTTGCTATAATAAAATAACTACATTTGCACAAATATTAAAGAACAAAAACCACTATGAGCAAACTCTTAATTAATCAATATTACACCAATCTCGACAGGGCATTGCAGTTTGCCAAGTCCAAGAACGAGACCTCTGTAAGGCATCCGTTTTTAAATTTATTAAATGAGTATGCCCGTAAACTTAATTACGAGCTTTCGCCCGAAGTGTATTGTATGGGTACGCTGGGCAAGCCAGTACGTCCTGATGGTATAATAAGAAATTACAATGGTTTGGATGTGGGTTTGTGGGAAAGCAAAGACGAAAAAGATACTATCGACGACGAAATAAATATTAAGCAGGCAAAAGGTTATCCGTTTACCAATATCCTTTTCGAAGATACCAAAACCGCTGTTCTTATTCAAAAAGGTGCGGAGGTGATGCGTGTAGATATGAAAGACCCCGACAGGCTGGATGCTATCATTACTCAATTTATTAGTTTTAAGAGCGAATATATTTTTAATTTCGAAAAAGCTTTAGAATATTTCAAGGCTGATATTCCTACGATAGTCGAAACGCTGCGTAAACGTATTGATGAATCAGGCAAAACGAATACTGAATATATTAAAGTTGCTGAAACTTTTCTTACACTTTGCAAAGCCGAAATTAATCCTGATATTACCGAGGCTGACATACGCGAAATGATGATACAGCACATACTTACCAGCGATATTTTTAACAAAGTATTCGACGATCCCGAATTTCACCGCCACAATAGTATTGCCAAAGAACTGGAAAAACTTATCGACACCCTTTTTACCTATAGCGAACGCCGCAATGTATTGGGCGAACTGGAGCATTATTACGATACTATTACTGCTGCTGCTGCCTGCATTACCGACCACCAATTAAAGCAAAAGTTTTTGAAAGTGTTATACGAAAACTTTTATAAGATGTACAATCCCAAAGCTGCCGACCGTCTGGGTGTGGTATATACACCCAATGAGATTGTAAAGTTTATGATTGAAAGTACCGATTATCTTTTATACAAACATTTTAATAAACTACTTGCAAGAGAAGGTGTAGAAATACTTGATCCCGCAACTGGTACTGGTACTTTTATTACTGCAATTATTGATAATATTCCCAAACACCAATTAAAATATAAATATAAAAATGAAATTCACGCCAACGAATTGGCAATACTACCATATTATGTTGCCAATCTGAATATGGAATTTACTTATAAACAAAAAATGGGAACTTATGAAGAGTACAAAAATCTTTGTTTTGTTGACACCTTAGATAATACCGACGCCTTGGCTTATGGTGGAAAGCAACATGATTTGTTTGGATTATCAACTGAAAATTCTGAAAGAATAAAAAGGCAAAATAGTAAAAAGATTTCAGTTATAATAGGCAATCCACCTTATAATGCAAATCAGGCAAATGAAAATGAAAATAATAAAAACAGAGAATATCCTTTAATTGATAAAAGAATAAAGGATACATTTATTAAACACAGTACAGCACAAAAAACTAAAGTATATGATATGTATGCCCGCTTTTACAGATGGGCAATGGATAGAGTTGACAAAGATGGTGGTATAATTAGTTTTATTACAAATAATTCATTTGTAAATTCAAGAACTTTTGATGGTTTCAGGAAATGTATTCAGGATGAATTTGATTATGCTTATGTTATTGATTTAGGAGGTAACATTAGAGAATTATCTGGCAAAGATGGGATATGGATGAATGAAGAGCATACAATATTTGGCAAAGCTGCTGCTGTTGGAATAGCTATAATGTTTTTAATAAAGAAAAAATCAAAAGAAAAAGATAATTGTAAAATAAAATATATACACCCATGTGATATTCGTGCAACACGAATAGAAAAATTTGAATGGCTAAGTTCAAGTATTATTAATGAAATTGAATTTAAACATATTGTACCTGATAATAAGAATAATTGGATATTATCTGATACAGATTTCGATACTTTAATTCCAATGATCGATAAAGTAAATAGAAAAACAATTTTTGAATCTTCAACTTTAGGTGTATCAACTAATAGAGATGAGTGGGTTTATGATTTTAAAAGAGAAGATTTAATAAAGAAAATAGAATATTTTAGTGAAAATTATAATTTAAATTTAAAAGCTAATAATAATAATATTTTTTCAGATTCGATTAAATGGAGTCGTGATTTAAAAAATAAATTCAAACAAAAGAAAGAAATTAAATTTGATAATCAATTAATCACAAATTCATATCATCGTCCTTTTGTAAAACAATTTTGGTATACTGACAAAATGTTAAATGATGTACTTACTAAAAATCATTTTGATTTTTATGGTTCTAATTTAGATCTGAATAATCCAACAATTGGTGTAGTAAGAGAACCTCAAATACCCTTTGTAACGCTTTCTGTTAATAGTATTTGTAATATGCACATTGGTGGTCGACAGACACAATTATTTACATTATATCGATATGATAAAGAAGGTAACAAAATAGATAATATTACCGATTGGTGCTTGGATGAATTTACGAATTATTATTTTTATAATATAACAAAAGAAGATATTTTCCATTATACGTATGCAGTGCTTCACAATCCGGCTTACCGCACTAAGTATGAACTTGACCTTAAACTTGAGTTTCCTCGTCTGCCATTTTACAAAAACTTTAAGAAATGGGCTGCCTGGGGAAAACAATTAATGGATTTGCATATTAATTTTGAAAAGGCACAACCTTACGAGCTAAAAGAAAATACCTTCACCGTAAAAGCAGAAGCCAAACGCCAAAAAGAAATCTTCAGCAGCGAAGTATCAGAGCCGGAAGAAATGTACACACGTCAGATAAAAATAAAGCCACGCCTCAAAGCCGATAAAGAAGCAGGAATCATAGAGATAGACGACCTTACTTTCCTTACAGGAGTTCCTAAAGAAGCATGGGAATATAAACTCGGCAACCGCTCGGCATTAGAATGGATACTCGACCAATACAAAGAAAAGAAACCAATAGACCCAACAATAGCCGAAAAGTTCAACACTTATCGTTTCGCCGATTATAAAGAGCATGTGATAGACCTATTAAAAAGAGTATGCACCGTAAGCGTGGAAACAATAAAGATAATAGGGGAAATGAAGGAGGAGAATATATAAATTACAAGGAATAAAAGTATGCAGTCAATTAAGACAACTAAGATTGAAAGTAAGAATGAAGAGGGAGTTGTACATTATCATACAACACGAAGATTTATTGTAAGAGTTAAAATAAAAAACACATATCACTCTTTAAAGTCTTTCAGATTTAAACAAGATGCCATTGATTTTTATAATAATTGGTTATTGGAAAACAGATAAAGCAAATTAGCATGCGAAGATAGATTAAAAGAAAGGAAACACTGGTGAGGAAGTTTGTAAAAGAATAACCTCTCCCTTCTCGACTCCGCTCGACGACCGCTATAAGAAAGCCCTGCATACTTAATAAATATGCAGGGCTTCTTTTTATATTAAAACCTGAACTTCGGATCTAAATATAAACATCATAAAACTATTAATCTTTAAAGAAAAGATTTTTCCATATAAGATAACACATATACCTAAAAGCAAAGTCCTGTCTTTTATCGGTTGGATTGCTAAATATCATATCCCAATCATTTAATAGTTTATCAGCATCTACCAGTTTATCATCACCTTTAAGTTCAATGATCTTTTGTTTCATTTGTTGATTAATTTCTTTCAGCCATAAATATTGTGGAGTAGAGAATCCCATCTTATCTTTACGGTTTTTGATAGCATCGGGCAAAACTCCATTCATAGCAGTACGTAATAAATATTTACTCCAACCATTATGAATTTTATATGCTGAAGGAAGCGAAAACAAATATTCAATAAGATTAATGTCATCAGAAAAAGGAGTACGTGACTCCACAGAAAATGCCATAGAACAACGGTCTTCCCAACGCAAAAGATTCTTTAAATAATGTTGCGTAAAGAAATAATGCAACAATTTATTAACTCCGGTAATCTGATAATCACCTGCAAATTTAATCTTATGCTGATACTTACTCAGGAATTCATCATTCAAATAAGTTGTTTCTCCTTTAAACAGTTGAGAGAAATACTTTTTAGATATTCCTGTAGCTAATAACTTATCAATACCCGATTTGAAAAGCGATTTAATAAATACTTCGATAGTAGTAGGGGAGTTGTCGATGTTTTTAATCTCATTAATAAAAGAACTTAAATTCATTGCTTGAATCAACTCAGCATAATATGCACTAAAGAAAGGAGCATAACCTGCAAAGAGTTCATCACCACCCTGGCCATCAATTAATATATGTATACCACTTTGTCCGGCAGCCTGCATTACTTTGTACTGTGCATAAGTACTTGTAGAAAGCAAAGGAATATCCTGATGATAAATAATATTCTCCAGTTCTTTCATCATGTCATCAGCAGTGCAAGAAGCTTTAATCCAATTAGCACCCGTTTTATCAACAACCATTTCGGCCCATGCTTCTTCATTGGTTTCCTTCAACTGATTGGTAGCTGTAAAAGCAGTAAGATGTTCTCCTAGATTGTTATTTGTGTTCTTTTTATTGATATCAGAAGCCATACTAACAATGCTAGAACTATCAAGTCCACCACTCAAACAGAAACCAATAGGGATATCCGAACGTAAACGAATATCCACAGCTTCATACATTAATTTCTTAGTATTATTAACAAGATCAACAAAAGACTGCTCATCAAAAGAAGTCTTCTGAGTATTATAATCCAGTTGATAATATCTGTTTATAGTAAACGCTCCGGTATTAATATCTATAGTAAAAGAATGTGCAGGTTGTAATTCATAAATATTCTTAAAGAAACTCTCAGCTTCTAATTCCACCTGATTAAGAAATAGATGTTCAAATACTGCTGACTCATTAACACCAGTATTTATATCGGGAATCTTTAATAAAGCTTTATGTTCGGAAGCAAATGCAAACACATTTTCATCTTTATAATAATACAAAGGCTTTACACCAAAGCGATCGCGAGCACCAAACAATATATTTTTCTTCTTATCATAAATAACAAAACTAAACATACCATTCAAATGATTAAGGCAATCAAACCCCCAAACTTCATAAGCTTTCAATAGTACTTCGGTGTCACTCTGACTAATGAAATGATGTCCTGACTCTTTTAATTCATTTTGGATTTCAATATAATTATAAATCTCACCGTTAAGAGTAATCCAAACATCAGCATCCTCATTACACATCGGTTGATGCGCATATTCAGAGAGGTCAATCACAGACAAACGTCTATGCCCTAAAGCAAGCATAGAATTAATATTAAGATTTTCTATTTGTTCTTTAGCTGAATATTTAAATTCTCTATTCCATACAGTAGCTTGCGTATCTTTACTTCCGGCAGTAATACTTTCTTCATTATTAAACAAAACAAAACCTTCATCATCAGGACCACGATGCTTGATAGCACCAGTCATCTGCTGAATGACAGAAGGGAGATGAATATCTTTGTCAGAAAGTTTTAATATACCGGCTATTCCACACATATTATTAGTTTAAACTGCTGGTCTGTCAAAAAAAGGACTCTTACCTGACGAACTTAAAGGAATACCAAAGATGATAAGATCTTCAGCATCCATTAATCTCATCTCGTTAACAGTAAATCCGATTGAAAACATCACCCTGTTATCCGCACGATTATCCGCAGCCACACTTACTGCTGATCCTATGGCAATACCAAGATCATTCGTATTAAAGATACAAGGAACTTTTGGATGCTGTTCTTTAGCTTCGCAAGTATCAAAACCACATAAAGCACAATTTAAACCTTGTGTTTTAATAGTTGTAGCAATCAAAACCACAGCTTCTGATTTCATCACATTAGCAGCATCTCTTAAAAAGAAAGCCCTTCCATCTCTATTGCCAAACTCAATCATTTTATCAGCAATTTCTTTAAGAGTATCTCCAGTTGCTACAGCAAGTTTAAGATTATCATTGCCTCTTGCTTTAGGAGCAGTTCTTGCCGCAAGCAACATCTTAGCAGCAACATCTTTTAAGGTCTCAGTCCTTAATTGTTCTTCAGTTTGTATTGGCATGTTATTATTATTACCGAACCTCTCCTAAATCCTCTCCAAAGGAGAGGACTTTTAAAACATTAGGGTGAGGTTGTTCTTATTTAAAATTCTTATTTATATAATCAACTAGTTTAGCTACAGCTTTTCCTCTATGGCTTATCTTATTCTTTTCGTCAAGAGTCATCTCTGCAAAAGACATTCCATAACCATTTGGCATAAAGATAGGATCATATCCAAAACCATCTCTACCATATCTTTCAGTGGAAATAGCACCATTTATAATTCCTTCAAATAATGTTTCTTTTCCATCAATCACTAACGAAATAACTGTACGGAATCTTGCCTTTCTATTAGTTTTTCCTTCCAAATTATCTAATACAAGATTAATATTAGCATCAAAACTACATCTATTCCCTGCATAACGAGCTGAATATACTCCCGGTTCACCATTTAGGGCTTCTATCTCTAAAGCTGTATCATCAGCAAAGCAATTTACATTATACTTATTATATATATAGAAAGCTTTTTCGGACGCATTTCCTTCAATTGTGTCTTTTGTTTCGGGAATATTGTCTTTAATTTCTTTATCTCTTAAAGATAAAATCTTAACACTATTTTTAAGAAGAGGTGTTATCTCTTTTAGTTTGTGTGAATTATTGGTTGCAAAAACAAGTTCCATTTTTATTTGATTTTATGTTGAAAATAATCGTCAAAGATAAGGATTTATTGAAATTAAAAATGTAATTTTGTTAAATAAATAAATCACGAATATGAGTATAAAGGGAACAAAAACAGAAAAGAATCTGTTAAAGGCATTTGCAGGTGAATCACAGGCAAAAAACCGCTATCAATTTTTTGCTAAACAAGCAAAAAAAGATGGCTATGAACAAATCGCAGCATTTTTTGAAGAAACAGCTTTACAGGAAGAATGTCATGCTAAGATATTCTTTAGATTTCTGGAAGGCGGAGTAGTAGAGATTACTGCTTCCTATCCTGCAGGAATGATTGCTACTACTGCTGAAAACTTAAAAGCTGCAGCAGACGGTGAAAACGAAGAATGGACAGAACTATATCCGGAGTTTTCAAAGGTAGCCGAAGAAGAGGGTTTTAAGAAAGTTGCTATGGCTTTTAAATTAATTGCCACAATTGAAAAAGAACACGAAGAACGTTATCGTAAACTATTAGCCAACATAAATAACGAAGAAGTTTTTCAGAAGAAAGGAAAGAAAGTTAAATGGGTATGTCGTAAATGCGGACACGTTCATGAAGGTGAAAAGGCTTTACAAAATTGCCCGGTATGTGTTCATCCACAAGCATACTATGAAATAAAAGCAGAGAACTTTTAAACTAAAAATAACTTCTTAAATAAAAATGATGAATAATGTGATTAGCATTATTCATCATTTTTAATATCAAACTTTAGGCATTCTAGGCACTCCAAACTCTAGGCACTTTCTAGTTTTTAATTACTTTCAAATTTACAACCTTCTTATCTTTTGATATTATCGAAATAAAATATGATCCTGTCTTGAAATTACTTACGTCAATTATTTGTTCTTTTTTATTAATAGAATTAATTTCCTTATTTAAAATTCCTGTTGTATTAGTTATCTTTATCAGATAGTTATTGTTTATAAAATTATCAGAGTTTATAATTAATTTATCATTAACAGGGTTTGGAGAAACTTTAAACTTTTTAGCTTCAATCTCATTTATCCCTTCAAACCCTGGAATAACTTGTTTGGAAATTGTATCAGTTAAAAAGCAATCATTAACGTTTAATTTAACTGTATATATCCCTGGTTGTAAAAACTGATGTACAGGATTTGCCAAAGTAGAAGTGTTTCCGTCACCAAAGCTCCATAAATAATTACGAGCATCAATTGTATTATTATAGAAATAAACAGTACCATTACCACTAATCCCCGTGTTATAGGTAAAATCAGCAATTGGATGATACCTCCCAACATTCCACATTAAAAGACTATCATAAACAATAGTTCTGACTACATTCTGGATATATGTGGCAACAGTATCCAAACCTTCTAAATTAGTTATCAAGGTTGGATCACTTTTATGAATAATTGAAAAGAAACTACATGCAGCAATATAAGAACCGGCTAAAGAAGGATGACTTTCATCACTTTGATATAATTCGAGTGTCGAATCATTAGCCCTGACATAATGCCATACAGCACCAACAGGCGAAATCAGAGCATGAGTACTATCAGCCATCATACAATATCTTAAATGCAAAAGGCTATCCATTCCCTGATAAGTACACAAAGGAGGAAAAAAAGCACAATTAGTTGCATCACCGTTCTTACGGCCCCATGTCATATAAAAAACAGTTTTAGAACAAGGATTGTAAGCTTTTATCAAACTATCCAAAACAAGAGCATAAGGATAACTTTGAGAAATAAATTGATCATCAGGGAAAGAAGGCTCCTGACTTTGAGCCTGAAGCACTACATAATCCCATCCTCCCTGCATTATCTTTGCTTGTGTTGTAGCATCTGCTGACTGCTGTTGAAGAGTTGTTCCCCCGGGAGTATTGCTGTCGACAAATACATTTTTCCCTGCCGATACTGATACATCAGTAAATAACTGTGGCAGGTTGTTAACTGACGTGTAACTGTTGCCAATAAACAAAACCCTTGTAGTGTCGTTAGCACCTTTTGATGTCATTGTTATTAAAGAAAACAATACAAATAATAGGATAAGATTTCTTTTCATGATTATATTATGTTTTATAAATTGAGCATTAATATTCTATTTATTAACTAATTTTGATGTACTTTCAGGGTATCTTGTGCCTTCAATTGTGATTAATGATGTAGCATTCCCTATTTCTATAAAGTCTTCGGCTGTGAGTTCTAATGTTGTTGCACCAATGTTTTCCTCCAATCTTTCCAACTTTCTGGTTCCCGGTATTGGCACTATCCATGGTTTCTGTGCTAATAACCAAGCAAGAGTAATTTGAGCAGGTGTCGAATTCTTTTCGATGGCAATTTTAGTAAGTAAGTCAACTAAAGCCTGATTTGCTTTACGAGCTTCTACTGTAAATCTTGGCAGTGTATTTCTAAAATCAGCACTATCAAATGCTGTCTTTTCATCAATTTTACCCGTAAGGAATCCTCTGCCTAGCGGGCTGAAAGGTACAAAACCAATCCCAAGTTCTTCGAGTGTTGGTAATATTTCAATTTCAGGTTCTCTCCACCACAAAGAGTATTCGCTTTGCAATGCAGTAACTTCTTGTACTGCATGAGCCTGACGTATCGTTTGTGCTCCTGCTTCCGACATTCCAAAGTGTTTTACTTTCCCTTCTTTTATAAGGTCTTTCACTGTTCCCGCAACATCTTCAATAGGTACATTAGGGTCAACGCGATGTTGGTAAAACAAATCTATAGCATCTATTTTAAGTCTTTTAAGTGAAGCCTCTGCAACTGCCCTTATATGATCCGGACGACTATTTAACCCTATCCATTTTGGACCTCCATTAGGATCAAGTGCAAAACCAAACTTAGTAGCTATTACCACTTTATCACGTATTGGAGCCAATGCTTCTCCTACTAGTTCTTCATTAGTAAAAGGTCCATATACCTCTGCAGTATCAAAAAAAGTTACACCTAGGTCAACTGCTTTATGAAGCATCGAAATCATTTCTTTTCTATCAGGCGAAGGACCATAAGCAAAGCTCATTCCCATACAACCCAGCCCAATTGCAGACACTTCAAGACCGCTGTTACCTAACTTGCGTTTCTTAATTATTGAATTCATTTTATATGTATTAAATTATCATGCAAAATTACAACTTTTTAGCATTAAATATACAAAAGTTCATAGGTAATTTTCATTTTATTTATATCCGAATTCAAGGTTTAAATATATATGATTTGGTGATATAGCGATTTAAGAATTATGAATTCAACCTGTCAGCTATCAGTCGTCGAGGGGAGTCGAGTCGGGAAAGGTCTATCTCATTATCATCAAACTCCCTTTATACTCCTTCTCTATTCCACTATCCTTTCCTTTAGCCTTTATAATATAAAAGTAAGTTCCATCGGCTAAAGGATTGCCCTTGCATTTACCATCCCAATTATTTTTATAGTTATTATCTTCATAAACGATTACTCCCCATCTATTGAATACTTGCAGATTAATATCCCAGTATTCTATATTCTTTATTATAAAGTTATCATTTGAACCATCACCATTTGGAGTAAAAATATTAGGTATTACAGGTTCTGCATCACATTCTAATTTTATTGTTGCAGTAGTACTACAATTGGCTGTTGTATCGGTTACCTTTACCCAATAAGTACTATCTTGTGATGCAT
>TBL_comb47_HYPODRAFT_10008371_pt1 | contig 10586 bp, 11 predicted proteins | sample TroBogypolimnion_40_FD_10682 | JGI IMG/M metagenome (IMG submission 10682)
TGACTTTGAACTTGTTGAAGGTGATGTATCTATTACAACTAAACAATTTTCTATGGATAATCCAGGGTTTAAAATATCACTTCTTTATATGGATGTTGATTTAGAAAAACCAACATATGATGTATTAAATAATTTATGGGACAATATGACAAAAGGCGGATTAATTATTTTTGATGAATATGGCTATCATAAATGGAGCGAATCTAAAGGCGTTGATAGATTCGCAAATGAAAGAGGATTAGATATAAAAAGTTTAAATTATATGTGTCCGACAGCATATATAAAAAAATAATATGTATTAATGATAGTAATTGCATCACACGATAGATATGATTTAATAAATAATTTGTTAGAACAACTAACATCTATAAATTTAAATTCGCATGATATATTAGTTGTTGATACTAATTCAACGGATTTAGACTTTTTAAAAAAATTTAATAATTTGCCAATTAAATATCCTAATATTAAATTTGATAGATTAAACTACGATTGTAGGGATAGTGGAGCTTATATTTATGCGTATAAAAATTATAAAAGAGAAAGTTATATTTTTTTACAAGATTCTATAAAAATTATAAATAATAATATTATTTTAGAATTTGATAATTTTTTGAAAGAAAATGATGTAATCTCACCATATACTTTCAACTATTTCTATGATACTGATTATCAAAAAGAATGGGTTATAGAAGGTATAAATTGTACAGAACCAGAATGGGCAATATTTGGACCTTTATTTGCTGTGAATAAATCAGCATTAGATAAAATACCAGATAATTGGCTTAAATATCCAACAAGTAAAATAGAATCTTGTGGTATGGAACGAAGATGGAGTTTAATTTTTCATGCACTTAATATTCCAATATTATATCCTTATGGATATTTTCATCCAAATGAAAAACAAATTAATATACAAAAAATTCTAACATACAAAGAAAGAGAAAAAAACAAAGAAAAAAAATGAATAATTATAAGACCAGAGAAGATTTTTTAGAATTAATAAATAATTTAAATCTTAAAATAGGATGTGAAATAGGGGTTTATAAAGGTGATTTTAGTATTAAAATATTAGAAAAAACAAATTTATCAAAATTATATTTAATTGATCCATGGAAACATTTAGATACTTATAATGACATTAGCAATCATGATGATATTATATTTGATAATATATTAGAAGATGTCAAAAAAAAATTAACAGAACATAAAGATAGAGTTGAAATAATAAGGGATTTATCTGAAAATGTAGTTTTAGATTTTAAAGATAATTATTTAGATTTTATATATTTAGATGCAGATCATTCATATAAATCATCAAAAAATGATATTGCTATATGGTATAATAAAGTTAAACCTGGCGGCATATTCTCTGGACATGACTATTTAAATGGGTCTTTACCACAAGGTGATTTTGGAGTAAAAAAATCAGTAGATGAATTTGTTGAAAAAAATAATCTTAAATTATATACTACTAATGAAGAAGAATGGAAATCTTGGTTTATAATTAAGCCTATAGAAAAAGAAAAAAATATGAATATAAATATTGTAATGTACTGTACTGAAAATTATTATGAAACATCTATAAATTTAATAAACACATTAAATATTTTTCACGATAATTTTAACATATATTTATATGAGATAAATTTTAACAAAAATCCTAATATTAATAATGTAAATATTGTTAATTTAGTTGATGATAGAATAGGAGATATACAATTTGTAGGTAATAGAAATAATATGAATAATGCTAATATGTTTAGGGCAATATTCTTAAAAAGCAGAGTTATTTTACATTCATTAAAAGAATTAAAATTGAATGAAGTTTTATATTTAGATGCAGATTTATTACCAACATATAAATTATATTCACTTATTGATCATTTTAAAGATGTCACAAATTATCCTCTAATTCAAAAAGGTCCAGCAGAATATTTATTTTTTGATTATTATAATTCTGATGGTACATATAGCCATACAAGAGGTAATCCATTTGATAATGGTATATTTGATAAAACTAAAATTCTAGAATATCCAGTATGTGAATTATTAGGAATTCCTATTGAAAATAGAACACCATACTCAAATGCTTCAGTTGTTCTATATAATTCAAATTGTTTAGAATTTATAGAAGAATATAACAAAATAAATGACTCTACATTTGATTTAAATTTAGAAGAAATTAATAAATATTATCCATTTGCAGATGAAACAACAATAAATATATTATTGTGGAAATATAAATATGATAACAGATTACCACTTTTACAAGTAAATATTAATAATATAGATGAAGTTAAAGAATTTTATTATTCATACTATGAAAATGAAAAAATATATACAACGTTTACAAGAATACCATCAGAAGAAGATAAACCAAATAAATATTTTTTTCACGGTGTAAAAAATAATACTTCTAAAGAAGTTTCTGAATTTATCAAAGAATTTTATTTAAATAATAAAAACTTTAAAACTAAATATAATATTTTTGAAAACAAAATTTATATTTCTTGTGATTCTAAAATAAATGTGCAAGTCAATTTTTATGAATGGAATTCTTTTAATAATAATACTGATTTATTATATAGTACAAATACACTATTTGATAATAATGAATTATGGTTTTCAACATCTAAAGAATTGAACGATATTAAAGGCTTAAAGATTGAAATTAAATACCGTAATATAGTAATTAAAGAAGAACACTTTAACTTTAAAACTAAATATGGTAGAAAAATAAAAAAGCCAGTCTTAATTTCTCACACAAAGGTTGGAATTGGCGATAATTTATCTGCAACACCAACTATTAAAAAAGTATCAGAAATATATAATCAAAAGGTTATACTTGTAACATATATTCCTTCAATTTTCATTAACAACCCTTATATAGATGAGATTATTGAATTACGTGATGATAATTATAATATTATAAATAAATATAATAGTGATCCATATGTTGTTTATAACTTATTTCATTTAATGAATACAAATTGGAGATTAATAGATCATAAACAACTTTGTGCATACAACGTTGGATTTCAATTAAAACCAGATGAATTAGACATGGAATTTTTTCCTGATAAATTTGAACCGATAGAAAATTTACCTGAAAAATTTATATGTATAAATCCATCCGAAACAGAGCCAGAAAGAACATGGGGTTATGAAAAATGGCAAACATTTATAGATTTAATTCAAGAACATATTCCTGTTGTTGCTATTGGAAAAGAAACTTTTTTAGATCCAAATTTAATAAAGACATTTTCAAATTATTACAATAAAGAATGGTTTGAATTTATTAAATAATCCTTCTCAAAATACAATTTCACAAGCTTATCATATTATATCCAAAAGTGAAACATTTGTAACTATGAACAACGGATTATATATTTTAGCACTTAGTAATCTTGATAATCATATAACAGAATTAGCTACATCCTGGAGTACTTATTTTTATAGAGTTCGTAAAGGTATAGAAAATTATAATTTAGATTATATTAGGGGTACTTGTCATGCTGAATGTTTAGCAAATCCGAATATGTGTGTTGATGATATTGGCTCAATTAATCTATTAAAATCTGGTATTTGTTATTTGAAAAAACAAACATATGAATGTCAACCAACACCACAACAGGTATATAAATCTGTATTAAAAAGATTGAATAAATGAAAACATTATATTTCAATAATTTTAATTGTCATAATGGTGATTTACATTATTATCGGGAATTCATAAAAGATATTATATCTAAAACAAATTTTGACGAGTATTATCTATTAGAAAGTCACGATTCATCTAAATTATTATCTGATATACCAAATTTAAAATTTGGAAAACTAAATTCTAATTGTTTTATAAATCAAACACACTATAAAATAAATCAAGATACATATATAAATATTCACTTCGTTAGAACTGATATATCTTATTATATTTTGAAAGATAATGATTGGCATAACTATAATTCATTGCTAGATGCTTATATCAAATATTATACTATTATTTATAATAAACTTAATATCCAATTAAGTGAAAAAAATTATTATGTTCCTGAAATAAATTATTCAATATTTGATATTCAAAATGTAAATAAATATGTTGAAAATAATAACAAATTTAAAGTTTTAATATGTAATGGTACTGTTTTGTCATCACAATCTGATGATATTAATTTCTTATCATTAATTGAAAAACTATCAACTGATTATAATGATATTGATTTTATTCTAACTGAAAAAATAAATTTAATTAAAGATAATGTTTTATTTACTGATGATATTATAAATTGTAATTTTCCAGATTTAAATGAAATTTCATATTTATCAACATTTTGTAATATAATAATTGGTCGGGCATCTGGACCTTTTTGTTTTACTTTAACTAAAAATAATTTTAATGATAAAAATAAAACATTTATAGCAATAACATCATATTATTCTATTGCTTTCTATTCTGAATATAGCAAATCTGATAGAGTTTTAATAAATAATTTTGAATACGATAACATATATAATGTTATTAATGATGAAGTTAATAATAAATATATTTTATATTGTAATAAAAATAATATTAAAAAATTAGATATTTCAAGAATTGATAATCAAATAAATTTCATGTTTTTAGGAGATATAAATAATATTGTAATTAAGTCTTATATCGATTTAAATAATACTGGTGATTTTAATGTTGCCTATGGGGCATTTTTTGAAAAAATATTTTCTAATCTTTATTATTATTTTATAATAAATAGAGTTGTAACAAATAATAGTAAAATAAAATTAGAATTTCTTTATTATGGAGAAATTATACATGAAATAATAATATAAAAATGAAAAATTTAGTAATAGGAAACACATCACAATTATCTCATTATTTTCCAGATGATTATGAAAAAATATCATCAAGAAATATTCAAAGACCAACAGAAAAATATGATAGAGTCTATATATGCTTTGCTGAACAAAGAACTTATATTCAAAATGATAAAAATTTATTTTTTGATATAAACATAGATTATACACTAAAAGTTATAGATTATTATACTAATAACTGCAATAAAATTATCGTATATGGTACAAGTGAATTGTGGAATAATTGGGTTGGTGGAATAGATATAAATACACCATATGATTATAAACCTTCAAATTATATTGATTCTAAACGATTAATGATTGCAGAAATAAAAGATAAATTTAAAAACGTTATAATTCTACATCCATTTAATTTTAATTCTATTCATAGAAAAGATGGGTTTTTATTCTCTAAAATATTTGATTCAATTATTAATGAGAAAAAAATAACTATTGGTAATACTTACTTTTATAGGGAACTATTACATCCTAAATATGTTGTTCAAAAATCTATAGATGCAACGTCAGATAATATAATAGGTTCAGGAAGATTAATTTTTGTAAATGAATTTATTAGACATCTATATTCATTTTTTCATCTTAATTATGATGAATTGATAACAGAAGATTATAAAGAAAATATAACATCAAATGAAAGAATTTTTTATCTAAAAAGTAAACAACTACTCAATAATAATCTATATAATGATACTATTCGAGAAATAGAAAAAATTAAAAAAAACAAGTGAGTATTTTTCAAAAATTTAATATTTATTTTTATAATAATTTTCATAATGGTGACGTTTTTTATTCAAAAGAATTCGTAAGAGATATAAAAAATAAAATAGGGTCTGATCACTACTATATACACCTTAATGATTTTTCTATTCTAAAAGATTTTGATATTAAACAAATTCGTGATATAACTCCTGATAAAACATTATCAGTCTCAAAAAAGTATGATAAATTATATATAAATACTTGGATTGGTCAACAATCTTCAAAATATTTAAAATATAATTGTAGTTTAAAATCAAACTATCTACTGTATTCTGATATTTATAAAACTCTTGAACTAGAAATAGAACCAATAAGTTTTTATATTCCATCAGTAGATTTTACTAAAATAATTAATATAAATAATTACTTTTATAATAAAAAGTCAGTATTAATTTGTAATAATGATGTTCACTCAGGACAATCAGTTAATTTTGATTTTGATCCAATCATAGATAAAATTTCAGATATTTTTAAAGATGTTGAATTTATTATAACAAATAATACCAAAATAATAAAGCCTAACGTAATAAATGCAAGTCATATAATAGGATTAAACTATAATAATTTATTAGAAATATCTTATTTATCAACAAAAACTGATACAATTATTGGACGAGCATCTGGACCTTATTGTTTTACTCATATTCGAGATAATATGAATAATCCAAATAAAACATTTATAGCTTTCTCAAATGATGAGAATGAAGGTAAATGGGTATCTGAAACAGAATCACAAGCAAAACAATACTGGAGTAATAATTACAATATAGAATATATTACAAATTATATTCAGGAAATAATAAAAAACAAATACACAAATGGATAGAATTAAATTAGTTAAAGATACAATTGACATGAATGATATTAGTCTTCTAATAGAATGGTTAAAAACAAATCCAATTTTAACAAAAAATAAACTAACTATCGAATTTGAAGAAAAATTTTCAAAATATCAGAATAGAAAATATTCAGTGTTTCTTAATTCAGGATCATCAGCAAATCTTGCTATGATTTATAGCTTATTAATTTCTGGTAAATTAAAAAATAAAAATATTATACTACCAGCAGTTTCTTGGACAACAACAGTTACACCAAGCATACACTTTGGATTAACCCCAATTTTATGTGAATGTGATAAAGAAACATTAGGATTAGATATAGACGATTTGAAACGATTAGTTAAAGAACATAATCCATCAGTTATAATGTTAGTACACGTTCTTGGATTTCCTAACAAAATGAAAGAAATTCAAGATATATGTGAACAAAATGATATTATACTATTAGAAGATTCTTGTGAAAGTATTGGTTCTACATATAATGATATTAAAACTGGTTCATTTGGCTTAATGAGTTCATTTTCATACTTTTACGGTCATCATTTATCGACTATAGAAGGCGGAATGGTTTGTACTGATGATTATGAATTATATAATATTTTAAAATCAATAAGAGCACATGGTTGGGATAGAGACTTAGATGAACCATTTAAATCAAAATTAAAAGATGGCTTTGAGAGAGATGAATTTAAAGATTTATACACATTTTATTATCCTGGGTTTAATTTAAGATCTACTGATTTACAAGCATTTATTGGTATACATCAAATGGATAAAATAGAGAAAAATGTAGTTTTAAGAAAACTAAATTATGAATTATATCAAGACTTAATTCAGAATGATTATTGGAAAATTAAGGAATTTGATAATACATATATTTCTAATTTTGCATATCCAATTATACATCCAAATGTTAAAAAAATTGCAGAAGAATTAGAAAAAGGTGGTGTAGATTGCCGTCCTTTAGTATGTGGATCTATTGGTAGTCAGCCATATTGGATTAAATTATATGGTAAACAATCATTTGAATTTGCAGATCAAGTTGATAAATATGGATTATATGTACCAAATAATCCTGATTTAAAAATAGATGAAATTTTACATATATGTAAAATAATAAACAATAACATTTAATTATGATAGGTGAAAAAATAGAAGATATTATAAAAAATGAAGTTATAAAAACATTAAATAACTCAAAAGAAGTTGATATGCCTTCAGATATTATTGAAACTGATAATATTGGTGAAGTTATAGAAAAATTATCAATATTACATTGTAGAATGTGGTATTTAGAAGATGCTATTGGTTCATCTAATTCTGATGAAGAAATTGCCGATTTAAAAAGAAAAATTGACATTTGTTTTAAACAGAAAAGACCAAAATATGTTGAAGCCATTAACAGAATGATAGACAAATCCATTATTGATGGTAAATCTTTAATTGAAGATTCTGTTAAATACTATAAAGGCTTCCAAAAATAGACATTTTTTAATGAAAGTAATTAAAACAAAATTATGTAAAAAATGTGATGAATTATTTGAGGTTAATATTAACAATAAAAGATCAAATAATAAGTTATTTTGTTCTAGTACTTGTGCTAAAAGCTATAATGGTTCAAATAATAAAGGAAGACTTCGTACAAAAGAATTTAAAGAAAATATGTCAATAAAAAATTCTGGTAAAGATAATCCATTTTTTGGAAAGAAACATACTGAAAATAGTTTATTAAAAATGTCTAAAACTTCGCAATGGTCAGATAATAAATTTAAATTTTGTAATATGACAGAAACTGAAAAAGAAATTTTTGATGGAATTATGATTTCTGATGGTTCTCTTAATAATTCAAGAATATCAGCAAGATTAACGTTAGGATTTAAATATTCAGAAACAATTGATAGAATAATTAATGATTTATCTTCTATTAATTTTTTAAAACCTTGGAAATATGAATCAAATATTGATAAAAGAACAAATAAAAAATATATTAATTTCTACACAAAATCTAATTTTTATAGAGATTTATTATTTGAATATAATAGATGGTATGTAAATAATATAAAAATTATTCCAGAAGATATAAAATTAACATCATTGATGTGTTATTGGTGGTTTGTCTGTGATGGTTATATTTCAAAAAATAATGTACATTTATGTACAGACTCATTTAATAATAATGATTTAGAATTTTTAAAATTAAATTTAATAAAAATAGGTTTTGATGTATCAGTAACAAAAAATAAAAGAATATTTATAAAAAAGAAATCATCCCTAGATTTTTTAAATTGGATATCAAATAATATTATTCAAAAAGAATACTTATATAAGTGGGATATAAAAAAAATAACAAAAAAATGAAAAAAGCGTTAATAACAGGTATTACTGGTCAATCAGGGTCATATCTTGCAGAATTATTATTAGAAAAAGGATATGAAGTTCACGGTATAATTAGAAGATCAAGTACATTTAATACAAGTAGAATAGATCATATTTACTCACAGTTACATTTACATTATGGTGATGTTACAGATACATTATCTATGGAAAATATTATTAAAAAAGTTAAACCTGATGAAATTTATAATCTTGCTGCTCAATCACATGTACAAGTAAGTTTTGAATTACCAGAATATACAGGTCAAGTTGATGCACTTGGAGTATTAAGATTATTAGAAATAGTAAAAAATAATTGTCCAAATACAAAAATTTATCAAGCATCTACAAGTGAATTATTCGGTAAAGTACAAGAAATTCCACAAACAGAAAATACTCCATTTTATCCTCGTTCTCCTTATGGTATAGCTAAACAATATGCATTTTGGATTACTAGAAATTATAGAGAAGGTTATAATATGTTCATATCCAACGGTTTACTTTTTAATCATGAGAGTCCAAGAAGAGGTGAAACTTTTGTTACTAAAAAGATTACAAAAGGATTAGTAAAGTGGAAACAAACAGGTGAGACAGTTAAAATTGGTAATTTTGATGCTAAGAGAGATTGGGGTTACGCAAAAGACTTCGTGTATGGTATGTACCTAATGCTACAGCAAGATACACCAGATGACTTTGTTTTAGCTACTGGTGAGACTCATTCTGTAAGAGAATTTATAGAAGAAGCATGTAAACATATTAATGTTGATATAGAATGGAGTAATATTGGAACTAAAGATGAAATTGGTGTTGATAAAAATACAGGTAAAGTTGTTATTGAGTTTGATACTAAATATCTTAGACCAACAGAAGTTGATTTATTATTAGGTGATCCTACAAAAGCTAAAAACATATTGGGTTGGGAGCCAAAAGTTAAATTTAATGAATTAGTTAAAATAATGATGGAATACGATTTAAAAAATTTAATTTAAATGTATTCTACATATAATAGGAAATGAAAATTAGAAATGAAAATTAAACAATTCATAGCAACATATAACAATGAATTTCAAATAAATAAATGTTTAGATTCAATATTTAATTCTCTTAATAAATATGAACTTTCAATTTTAGAAATTTTTATCATAAATAATCATAGTAATTTAAATATACACAAAGAATATTTAGGTAAAGTTAAAATTTTAAATAATGAACTTAGACCTGATTTTTCAACTGGACATCTTTCAAGAACTTGGAATCAAAGTATTATTAATGGATTTAAGGATTTAAAAAATCCTGATTGTGATATACTAATTACAAATCATGATGATACAAAATTTGTTGATAATTATATTGAAAAATTAATAAATTATCATAAAACATATGATTTTATAACCTTTGGTCGTGGAGATAATTTTATTAGTTATACTGTTAATGCTGTTAAAAAAATTGGTTTATGGGATGAGAGATTTTGTAATATTGGACATCATGAACAAGATTATTTTTTACGAGCTAATAAATTTCTTAAAGATAAATCAATAAATGATAGTGATTTTATGATTGTTAATCCAATTGATTCTTTGCTATTATATTATCCAGCTGGTTTTGAAAGAAAAGAAGAATATAGTATTAAATAACTTTATATAAAGTAGTATTAAATGATAATTTTTAATGTTAAATTATTGTTAAATGTTATTAAATAATATCAAAATTTATTTTTTGATGTTATTTTATTTATATATA
>TBL_comb47_HYPODRAFT_10008372_pt1 | contig 10586 bp, 9 predicted proteins | sample TroBogypolimnion_40_FD_10682 | JGI IMG/M metagenome (IMG submission 10682)
CGGCCCCTGGCCGACGTGGTGGTGGTGAGCCTCCACTGGGGCGTGGAGTACCGGCACGAGCCCCAGGCCCGCCAGCGGGAGGTGGCCGCGGTCCTGTGCGACGCCGGCGCCGACCTGATCCTCGGCACCCATCCCCACGTCCTGCAGCCGGTGGAATGGCTGGTGCGGGGCGAGCGCCGGACCCTGGTGGCCTACTCCATGGGCAACTTCGTCTCCAACCAGGACCGGATGTACCACCCCGATCTGTTCAAGGTGGACGGGGGCGACAGCCGGGATGGGGTGGCCCTCCGGTGCCGGCTGGTGAAGCGCCGGCTGGCCGACGGGAGCGAGCGGGTGACGGTGGAGGACCCCGCCTGCGAGCCGCTCTGGAACCTGAACAACTGGCGGGAATTCAACTCGGGCCAGGCGAAGCGCCGGGAGATCCGGGTCCTGTGGGTGGACCCGGCCATCGCCGCCGCCCGGGCCGACCTGGAGCGCCTGGGCGAGGCGCCGGAAAACCAGGCCGCCCGGACCCGGACCCGGCGCCTGCTCGAGACCCTCCAGTTGCGCCGGGAGCGCGCCGCCCAGACGCTGGGGCCTTACGTCCTGAATGGGACAAAATAATTAAACAAACGCCATGCAGCATAAATTTCTATTGAAAAATATGGAATTGAAACCAATCTGATTTGGGACTACTCTGTTCCCAGAGTTTCCTCATGCCCCACCACGGCACCCTACCCCAGCCCTCCGCGGCAGATCCGGAACCGGATCCGGCCAGGGTGGCGGCGGCTCTGCTCAAGGCGTTCTTCCGGATCGCCGAACTCTGGCGGCTGGGGGAAGCGGAGCAGCTCGGCCTCCTGGGGCTGGAGTCCAGGACCACCCTCTACCGCTGGCGCAAAGACCCTCCGCCCAGACTCGACCGGGACAAGCGGGACCGGATCGGCAATCTTCTGGGAATCTACAAGAGCCTGCAGATCCTGTTCCCCGAACCCGCCTCGGCCGATGCCTGGGTGCGGTGGCCCAACCAGGCCCCCTTCTTCAAAGGAGAGCGGGCTCTTGACCGGATGATCCGGGACGGTCTGGTTGGCTTGCACCAGGTCCGGCAGTACCTCGATGCTGAACGGGGGGGATGGGCGTGATTCCGCGGACCCGGTTCGAGCAGGAGGTGATCTGGCGCCTCGTTCCCACCCGGTTCCCCAGCATCCATGTGTTCGGGCGGTTGACCGGGGATGCGGAAGAGACCGCCATTCTGGAGGAAACGGAGACCGGATCCAATCTGCGCATCCGGCTGTTCGGCCCCGACGATCCCGCCGTGACGGTTCCCTTCGCCTATCCGCATCCGGACGGCAGCAGGTTCAGCGACGGCTCCTACGGCGTCTGGTACGGCGCGGGGGAACAAGAGACGGCCTTCGCGGAGGTGGCGTGGCACCGTGCCCGGAGTCTGGGCTTCACGCCCGCTCCCCCCATGGTCCTCCAATACCGCATGCTGCGGGCTGAAGTCACCGGGGACCTCGCCGACGTTCGCGGCCTGATGGCGTCCATGCCCGGCATCTACGCCCCGGACGACTACGCCGCGTCCAGGCGCTTCGCCGCCCAGCTTCGCCAGGAGGGCGGGGAAGGGCTCGCGTTCACCAGCGTGCGCCGCCCCCCGGGGAACTGCATGGCACTGTTCGTCCCGGGTCCGATCATCAGCTGCCGGCATGCGTTCCACGCCACCATGCACTGGCACGGCCAACACCTGGAGTACTGACCCGGCCCTGGCCGCAGCGAAACGACCGATGGTGCGAAGCCGTTCCGCTGCGGCCACAGCCCGGAACCTAACTATGCTTGGCCTTGCAGGTGGCGGGACAGGGCTTGGCGCAATCCGCCTTGCAGCAGCCGTCCGCGACCTTGCAGCAGGTATCCGGGCAGCACAGTCCCTGGCCGGTCGCCGGCTGGCAGCATGCCTTCTTGGGGGCGACCGTCTGCGCCGCGGAAAGGGAGACGGAAAGCATCGCGAGGGTAAGGAACAGCTTCGTCATGGGTTCTCCTAGGGCCAATGGGGCCTCAAGGAAATAGATGCATGCCGGACGATTCCGTTCCAATAACCATCCGAAAAAATCATTATTCAGCGGTCTGTTGTTTATTTTATTTCATTTTGCGGGAAAAATAAATCAGTTTAAATCGCTAAGAAAACTTTAAAATAGAATTTTTGCATTTATTAATTAATATATCGAAAGACCCGTGGGCCCGGATCCGGGGTACAAGAATCCGGACCGACCACCTGGAACCGGAGTTCCAGATGATCGGCCCGGAGGCTGTGCCGGCGCGGTCTAGGACCCGCCGCCGCCGGTCTCCTCGCGGTAGAGGAAGCTGGCCTTGATGTAGTCGCGGTTCATGCGGGCGATGTTCTCGAGGGTGATGCCCTTGGGGCAGGCGGCCTCGCATTCGCCGTGGTTGGTGCAGTTGCCGAAGCCCTCGGCGTCCATCTGCTGGACCATGGAACGGGCGCGGGTATAGCGCTCGGGCTGGCCCTGGGGCAGCAGCGCCAAGTGGCTGACCTTGGCCGCCACGAACAGCATGGCGGAGGCGTTGGGGCAGGCGGCGACGCAGGCGCCGCAGCCGATGCACTGGGCGGCGTCCATGGCCAGGTCGGCGTTCTGCTTGCGGACCGGGAGGGCATTGGCGTCGCAGGCGCTGCCGGTGGGGATGCTGATGAAGCCGCCGGCGGCAATGATGCGGTCGAAGGCGGAGCGGTCCACCATCAGGTCCTTGATCACGGGGAAGGCGTCGGCCCGCACGGGCTCGATGGTGATGTCGTCGCCGTCCTTGAAGCTGCGCATGTGCAGCTGGCAGGTGGTGGTGCGCTCCTTGGGGCCGTGGGGACGGCCGTTGATGACCAGGTTGCAGGCCCCGCAGATGCCTTCCCGGCAGTCATGGTCGACGACGATGGGTTCCTCGCCCTTGTGGATGAGGCCCTCATTGACGACGTCCAGCATTTCCAGGAACGACATCTCGGTGGATACCCCGTTGGCTTCCATGTCCTGGAAGCGGCCGGGGTCCGCGGCATTCTTCTGGCGCCATACATGCAGCTTGACGTTGATGTGCTTTTCCATGTCCAGGTTCCTTACTTGTAGCTGCGGGTCGCGAGGTGGACGTTCTCGAACTGGAGTTCTTCCTTGTGCCGGATGGGGGCGTTGCCGTCGCCGGTGTACTCCCAGCCCGCGACATGGCAGAAGTTCTCGTCGTCGCGCAGGGCCTCGCCGTCCGGGGTCTGCCATTCCTCGCGGAAGTGGCCGCCGCAGGACTCGCGCCGCTCCAGCGCGTCCAGGCACATCAGTTCGCCCAGCTCGATGAAGTCGGCCACGCGGCCGGCCAGTTCCAGGGACTGGTTGACGTCGGCGCCGCTTCCCGGCACCTTCACGTTCTCCCAGAACCGCTGCTTGAGGGCGGGAATCTCCTGGAGGGCCTTCTTCAGGCTGGCTTCCGTGCGGCCCATGCCGCAGTGCTCCCACATGATCTTGCCCAGGGCGCGGTGCAGTTCCGTGGGGGTCTCCGAGCCGTTGACGGCCAGGATGCGGTTGTTGCGAGACCGGGCGGCCTCCTCGGCGGCCTTGGCCGCGGGGTGGTCCGTGGTGATCCGGGTGCCGGGCTTGATGCCGACCAGGTAGCCGCTGATGGTGGCGGGCAGGACGAAGTAGCCGTCCGCCAGGCCCTGCATGAGGGCCGAGGCCCCCAGGCGGTTGGCGCCATGGTCGGAGAAGTTCGCTTCGCCCATGCAGAACAGGCCGGGAATGGTGGTCATGAGGTTGTAGTCCACCCAGAGGCCGCCCATGGTGTAGTGGCTGGCCGGGTAGATGCGCATGGGCACCTTGTAGGGATCCTCGCCGGTGATGCGCTCGTACATCTCGAACAGGTTGCCGTACTTCTCCTGGATCTTGCCGAGGCCGAGACGCTTGGTGGCGTCGGTGAAGTCCAGGTAGACGCCCAGTCCGGTGTCGCCCACGCCGCGGCCTTCGTCGCAGACCTGCTTGGCGGCGCGGCTGGCGATGTCCCGGGGGGCGAGGTTGCCGTACGAGGGATACTTGCGCTCCAGGTAGTAGTCGCGCTCCTTTTCGGGGATGTCACCGGGGGCGCGCTTGTCGCCCTTGTTCAGGGGCACCCAGATGCGGCCGTCGTTGCGCAGGCTTTCGGACATGAGGGTCAGCTTGGACTGGTGGTCGCCGGTGACCGGGATGCAGGTGGGGTGGATCTGCGTGTAGCAGGGGTTGGCGAAGGCCGCGCCCTTCTGGTAGGCGCGCCAGATCGCGGTGGTGTTGCAGCCCTTGGCGTAGGTGGCCAGGTAGAAGACGTTGCCGTAGCCGCCGGTGCCGAGCACGACCGCGTCGGCCACGTGGGATTCGATCTTGCCGGTGACCATGTCGCGGGTGACGATGCCCTTGGCGACGCCGTCGACGACGATCACCTCCTGCATCTCGTGCCGGGTGTACATCTTCACCGCGCCCAGGCCGATCTGCCGTTCCAGCGACTGGTAGGCCCCGAGCAGGAGCTGCTGCCCCGTCTGGCCGCGGGCGTAGAAGGTGCGGCTCACCTGGGCCCCGCCGAAGCTGCGGTTGTCCAGCAGCCCGCCGTATTCCCGGGCGAAGGGGACGCCCTGGCCCACGCACTGGTCGATGATGTTCATGGACACCTGGGCCAGCCGGTAGACGTTGGCCTCGCGGGCCCGGAAGTCGCCGCCCTTGACCGTGTCGTAGAACAGCCGGAAGGTGCTGTCGCCGTCGTTGTGGTAGTTCTTGGAGGCGTTGATGCCGCCTTGGGCCGCGATGGAGTGGGCGCGCCTCGGGCTGTCCTGGTAGCAGAAGCAGTGGACGTCGTAGCCCAGTTCGGCCAGGGACGCCGCCGCCGCCGCGCCGGCCAGGCCGGAGCCGACGATGATGATCTTGTACTTGCGCTTGTTGGTGGGATTGACGAGCTTCATGTCGAAGCGGTACTTGTCCCACTGGTCGGCGATGGGGCCGGTCGGGCAGTTCGATTTCAGTTCCATGGTCGTGGCCTTCTACAGGTGGATGATGCCAGTGAGGATGGCGATGGGGAACGAAATGTTGACGCCCGCCACGAGGATGGCCATGACGTAGGCGATGCGCCGGCGCAGAAGGTTGTAGCGCGGGTGGGACCAGCCCAGGGTCTGGGTGAGGCTCCATACGCCGTGCCACATGTGGAAGCCCAGGCAGGCCTGGCCCAGGATGTAGAACAGCGCGACCCAGCCCACCTGCAGGCCCGAGACCAGGTTCTCGTAGGCCTTGCCGTGGACGAACTCGCCGCCGGGGTGGATCGTCCCGGTGGTGAGGTGGAGGATGTGGAAGACGATGAAGGCGGCGAGCACCAGCCCGGTATAGGGCATGGTGCGGGAGGCCCAGGAGGCCTCCTGCAGCTGCTGGGCCCGGTAGCCCACAGGCCGCGCCTTGTTGTTCTCGAAATACAAGGTGATGGCGGCCCAGGCGTGGAACCCGACGGCCGTGATCATCACGGCCCGGAACACCCAGATCCCCGCGCCGTGGATCATGGTCTGCAGGAACTCGGCGTAGTGGTTCATGGGGGCGGCGCCCATGTAGGCCTGCATGTTGCCCAGCATGTGCACGGTGACGAAGCCGAAGAGGATGATGCCGGTCACGGCCATCACTACCTTCTTGCCCACCGAGGAATCCAGGAAGCCGGGACTGACAGTGGCGGAATGGGCCAGGCTGGTATCAACTGCAGGCATTGGCACTCCTTTCTTTCGCACGGAAGGACGGACGATATCCGGATGGTAAGTGGATCATCTCTGGGGTTTCCTAAAGAGCTGAGGTTGGCTTTGCACCATATGACCACCACAGGTTGAAACTGTAAAGTAATTCGGACCGGAAACTCTTAAAAAAATCAACCACACGCACGATCCGCCGGGGTTGGCCGGGGCAGACGCAAAAACGCCGCCCGGAGGCGGCGTTCTTTGGTAAAACCAGGGCTGAGGCTACTTGCCCTCGGCCTTGATGGCGGCCTGCAGCTCTTCTTCGCTGACCAGACCGGGGGTTTCCTGCTTGCTCTTGTAGACGGCCCACGCGATGGCGCCGATGCAGATCAGGGCGGCGATGACGCCGATGCCCTTGTTGCTGTCGCGGCCTTCGACCGGGAACATGGTCCACTTCATGATGATGCCCAGGGTGAGCAGGCTCACCATGTTCATCACCTTGATGAGGGGGTTCAGGGCGGGACCGGCGGTGTCCTTCAGGGGGTCGCCCACGGTGTCGCCGGTGACGGAAGCCTTGTGGGCCTCGCTACCCTTGCCGCCGTAGAGACCGTCTTCGATCATCTTCTTGCAGTTGTCCCAGGCGCCGCCGGCGTTGGCCATGAAGACCGCCAGCAGCTGGCCGACCAGGATCATGCCGGCCAGGAAGCCGCCGAGGGCGTAGGGGCCAAGCAGGAAGCCGACCAGGAGCGGGGAGGCGATGGCGAGCAGGCCAGGGCCGACCAGTTCCTTCTGGGCGGTGTTGGTGCAGATGTCGACCACGCGGCCGTAATCGGGCTTCTTGGTGCCGGCCCAGATCTCGGCGTCCTTGAACTGCGCGCGGCACTCCTGGACGATGTAGTAGGCGGCGCGGCCCACGGCGCGGATCAGCTGGCTGCTGAAGAGGAACGGCACGGCGCCGCCCAGCAGGAAGCCGATGAACACCTTGGGGTCGGCCACGGTGATGCGGCCGGCTTCAAGCAGGTACTGGGAGATCTTCATCTTGCTGACCTGGTCTTCGCCGCCCACCGCGATGACCGCGATGAAGCTGGAGAACAGGGAGACGGCGGCGATGACGGCGGAACCGATGGCGATGCCCTTGGTCTCGGCCTTGGTGGTGTTGCCCACCGCGTCGAGGTCGGAGAGGATCTGCCGGGCCCGCTTGTAGCTGCCGGGGGCGGCCTTGTCCATCTCGTCCTTGTCGTAGCCCATCTCGCCGATGCCGTTGGCGTTGTCGGCCACGGGGCCGAAGACGTCCATGGAGATCGTGTTGCCGGTGAGGGTCAGCATGCCGATGCCGGTCATGGCCACGCCGTAGGCGATGAACATGGGCGGGGTGCCGGCGTAGGTCAGCACGGAGAGGAAGATGGCGACGACGATGACGCACAGCATGGCCACGGTGCTCTCATAACCCAGGGCGAAGCCCTCGATGATGTTGGTGGCGTGTCCGGTGGTGCAGGCCTTGGTCAGCGCCTTGACCGGCGCGTGGCTGGTGTGGGTGTAGTAGCTGGTGACCTTGTTCAGGGCGACGGCGAGGAACACGCCGATCAGGCAGGTGATGGCCGGGCGCATGTCCAGGCCCTGGACGCCGAAGTTGGCCCACCAGGCGAGCTGGCTGGGCAGGGTGCCCCAGTACTGGGCGACTTCGCCGGGGGTGGCGCCCTTGAGCAGGTTCACCGCGGGTTCGAAGCGCAGGTAGAACCAGCCGAGGATGAAGAAGCCGGCGACGCTGATGACGGAACCGATCCAGAAGCCGCGGTGGACGCTCTTCAGGGCGGTGTCGGAGTTGTCGTCGTGCCCGGCCTTGACGGTGTAGGTGCTGATGATGGAGCCCAGCACGCCGATGCCGCGGACCAGCAGGGGGAAGATGACGCCCTTGTGGCCGAAGGTGGCCATACCGAGAATCATGGCGGCCACGATGGTGACTTCGTAGCTCTCGAAGATGTCTGCGGCCATGCCGGCGCAGTCGCCCACGTTGTCGCCCACGTTGTCGGCGATGGTGGCGGCGTTGCGCGGATCGTCTTCAGGAATGTCCTTCTCGATCTTGCCGACCAGGTCGGCGCCCACATCGGCGGCCTTGGTGTAGATGCCGCCGCCGACCCGCATGAACAGCGCGATCAGCGTGCCGCCGAAGCCGAAGCCCAGCAGGGCTTCATAGGCGTTGACGCCGTAGGTGAGGAAGATCAGGGTGCCGCCCAGGAGGCCGAGGCCGTCCGTGAGCATGCCGGTGACGGTGCCGGTGCGGTAGCCCAGCTGCATGGCGTCGCCATAGCTGGTGCGGGCCGCGGCGGCCACGCGCAGGTTGCCCAGGGTGGCCAGGCGCATGCCCACGAAGCCCACCAGGAAGCTGAAGATCGCGCCGATCAGGAAGGAGAACGCGCGGCCCCAGCGGAAGGCTTCCTCGGCGCCGGTGAAGGTGACGGCCAGGAGGACGGTGATGATGATGATGAGGGGCCCGATCTTCTTGAACTGGGCGGACAGGTAGGCGTTGGCGCCTTCCCGGATGGCGGCGGCGATCGCCTGCATCTTGGGGGTGCCTTCGTCGGCGGCGGTGACCTGCTTCATCAGCATGAAGGCGTAACCCAGGCCGGCGACGGCGACGACCAGGACGGCGATCAGGCAGACCTTCTCCATCATGATGAAGTCGCTGCCTTCACGGAACGGCGAGAAGTATTTGAAACCGGTTTCCTGCGCCTGGGCCCAGCCGGAGCCCATCGCGCACATCATTACCATTAAAAGCAGATACATCTTGCGTTTTAGTGGTATGAGTTTAAGCTTATCGATCCATCCATTCTTCATGGACTCTCCCCCTACGAAAAAGGTTGAAATGACATAAAGGCCCAAAATTAGGCCCAACCAGACACGTAATGCCTAGGAAAAGAAATTTCAGGCTTTTCCGATCCAGACTAACAGTGTGCTCGGTAAAGTCAACATATGATAGCAGGCGCCCCGCACGGGGCCTCTGTCCATGCTGATCTGGTGCGTTTTCTGTGAGTTCCGTCACCAACCAGCGCGTTCGAACCCGAAAGGCCATCATGTCCCGCCCCTGCCCCTGCGCCTCCAACCTTACCTTCGATCGCTGCTGCGAGCCGTACCTGGCCGGGAAGAAAACCCCTGAGACCGCGGAAAAGCTCATGCGCAGCCGGTTCTCGGCCTACGCCCTGGCCCGGGCCGACTACCTGGCCGCCACCACCGCGGCCGTGGAGCGGGAAAAGCTGGACGTGGCGGAGCTGGAGCGCTACTGCAAGGCCGTCAAATGCATCTCGCTCAAGGTGCTCGGCACCCAGGCCGGCGGCCCCGGCGACGAGACCGGCGAAGTGACCTTCCACGCCAAGCTCCTCATCAACGGCAAGCGCATGCTGCACTGGGAGAAGAGCCGGTTCGTGCGGGAAGAGGGCCGCTGGGCCTACCTGGACGGGGAAACGAACTAGTCACTGCTGTTTCCGGATCAGAAGAAGTCGCGGGTCTCCAGTTCCCGGTTCATGCGCCCCACCAGCAGCGGTCCCTCGAAGATCAGCGCCGAGTAGATCTGGACCAGGGCCGCGCCGTCCTGCAGCGCGCCGGCCGCGTCCTCGCCCGAGCCGATGCCGCCGCAGGCCACCAGCCCCACCTCCGGGGGCAGGCGCTGGAGGATGCGCCGCTGGACGGCCTGGGCCTTGACCTTGAGCCCCCGCCCGGACAGGCCGCCGTCGCCCAGGGCTTCCACCCGGGCCCTGTTCAGCTCCGAAACGATGCCCCGGTCCAGGGTGGTGTTGGTGGCGATGACGCCGTCGACGCCGCAGGCCACCAGCACGTCCAGGGTGGCGTCCAGCTCCGGGAAGGACAGGTCGGGCGCGAGCTTCACCAGCAGGGCCTGGCGCTCGAGGCCCATGTCCTTGCGCACCGCCAGCACGCCGTCCACCAGCGGCCTGAGCGCCTCCGGCGCCTGGAGCCGGCGCAGGCCCGGGGTGTTGGGGGAGGAGATGTTCAGGGCCACGTAGTCCACCAGCGGGGCGATCACCCGGAAGGCGGCCGCGTAGTCGTCCAGGGCCGAGGCCTCGGGGGTGGCCTTGTTCTTGCCGATGTTGCCGCCCACCACCAGCCCCGCCGGGCGGTGCCGCAGGCGCCGGGCGACGACGTCCATGCCTTCGGAATTGAAGCCCATCCGGTTGAGGATCAGGCCTTCCTCGGGCAGCCGGAACACCCGGGGCCGGGGGTTGCCGGGCTGGGGCCGGGGCGTCACCGTGCCGATCTCCACGAAGCCGAAGCCCAGGGCCTTCCAGAGCGGCAGCAGCTGGGCGCCCTTGTCCAGGCCGGCGGCCAGGCCGATGGGCGAGCTGAACGGCAGGCCGAAGGCGGGGCGGGCGATGGCGGGGTCCGGCTTGCCGCAGACGCCCGTGAGCAGGGGCAGCAGGCCCGGCACCCGCTGGGCCGCGCCGCCCAGGGAGAAGCAGAGCCCGTGGGCGGTTTCCGGATCCATCTGGAAGATCAGGGGGCGGACGAGGCGGTAGGGATCCAGGGTGTCGGTCATGGGCTTTCTGCGGTGGGTTGAAGTTTCGATTATGCCCCAGGCGCGGGCGGGCATAATGACTTCTTTGCTGGCCTTGATCCCCGGGGGGATCCCTTCGCCGAGGTGCCCATGCGTTATCTCATCACCAACCTGCCGCTGGAACTGGGGGAGGAGAAGAAGCCGCTGGACGCGATCCTGGCCTGCGTCCTGGGCGGCAACCCGGACGAGTACCGGGAGGCCAGCCTGGAGCGGCTCAGCCTGGACGCCCGGCACAAGGGCTCGATCCGCTTCCTGGCGGCCCTGGCCTTCCGAACCTCGCGGGCCATGGCCGGGCTGCCGCTGCCGGCCGGGACCAAGCTGGAATCGACCCAGGCGCCG
>TBL_comb47_HYPODRAFT_10008373_pt1 | contig 10585 bp, 13 predicted proteins | sample TroBogypolimnion_40_FD_10682 | JGI IMG/M metagenome (IMG submission 10682)
TATCGCTTACTAAAAATACTGCTGGCATATTGCCTCCTAAAGAAAGTTAAAAATAACAGGATGCTGTGTCTAAGCCGGGACTCGAACCCACGACACGCCCCCAGCGGGCCAGCCTGCCGAAAATGGTGGCAGAAAGTTGTTTGCTGCAATCATCCTAAAAAAATATTATACAACTAATGTATAAAGAAGTCAAACCCTAAATTTTATAAATGATTCAAAATAATAACTGTTACTTATACTGTTAATATAAGTATGTTTTTATTAAAAGGAACGTTATGCAAAATCTTTGGATATTCGGTGATAGTTTTTGTGCTATCAATAAAGAGGATGTCAATCCTCGTATATGGTCGGTTAATTTAGCTAAAAAATTAAATTTTAATATTACAAATGTTAGCTTAGTTGGCAGCTGTCAAGACTGGGCAACTGCTATGATCGATCTTAATAAAGAAAGTATTACTTCCGATGATCAGATAATTGTGTTACTTACTGATCCAGCAAGATATTGGTTCTTCCAAGATTATCCAGGTATAACAAATAGCCATGTAATCGATTTTGATACTGTAGTCGGTAAAGAACGAGCAAAAGCAGCAGAATATTATTTTCAATATATTCAAAGACCTACTTTAGACATTCAAGCAGTTCAACAAAGATTAGGGTGGTTAAATTACATGACAACGTTTAATAAGTGGAAAAAACCTATTATTCTTATAGGGTTCACACAGTTTATACCAAATATGCACGAGTTTCCTGATCTTATATTCTCTAACGGATCATTGACACATAATGTATCTGATATGGAATATTCAAAAGATATGTGGTCTGACATGTTTAAACGTACAAACTTCTTGAAAGGATCTGATCCAAGATATAACCACTTATGTTTACAAAATCATGAAGTTTTAACAGATAAACTTTATAACACCATAGTAAATGACGAACCATTAGACTTAACTACTGGATTTAAACAAGAACTTTTAATTAAAAGTACAATTTATGATCCAGAATTTGTAAAAAATGAACTTAGCCCTGTTTTACTTGAAAGGCATCTTAAACTTAGCACTAAACCGATTATGCCATGGATGGATAAGATTAAACAAAGGAAGAAAGCATCTCAATAATTGGAGCGGGTAAACGGACTCGAACCGTCGACATTCTGCTTGGCAAGCAGATGCTCTACCAACTGAGCTATACCCGCATAATAAATTGCTGTTCCGCAAAATGGCTTGCGAACCATGACCTATAGTCGATTATATTATTGAACAGCAAAACTAAAAATATTCAACATCGACTGCTAAAACAAATCTATAATCATTGCTTTGCACGATGCCCGGTCTGTGCCACTGATTACTTGGATATATTAACCAATTAAAATCACTAGGCTTTACAAAAAAATGTCCATCGCCTTCGGGACCATTAGGAGCCATTTCTGTTCCGCAAGTGTCTCGATCTTGTACATCATCCGGTATCTTTAAGTAAAATATCCCACTTAGCATTTTGCTATCTGGATAAGTTGGATGCCAATGATGATGCCAATATTTTTTGCGATCTTCTACGGTATTTAGATTTGTCATAAAGCACCATGCCATCATATTGGCAACTTTTGCTTCATGTCCTAAATACATGAATACGCTAAACAAAAAACTCATTCTATACTTTAACCAAACTTCCTCAGGTCTACCAAAAATATTTTCTTTAGTTTGGAATGGAGGACTGTTTGTAAAGTAATTTCCACTATCTATAATAGATTTAACTATAGTAATAGCCTGGTCATTGTCAGCTTGTGTTATAACAGAGCTGAAATCATATTTCTTAAACGTATCGTTTTGGTCTATTACCATAGTTATATCTAAATTGGAGCGTCGGGCCAGATTCGAACTGGCGGCTTTAGAGTTTTGCAGACTCTTGCATTGGGCCTCTCTGCCACCGACGCATTATTTGTTATTCATCATCGAACAGAGTGTCTTCGACTCCATTAACATACAATTCTTCAGTATCATCGATTGAGTTACTTCCACTTGCATAAAATTCATGTTGATCGGTCAGATCCTCAAATGAAGATTCAATTTCATTTTGAGGTTCTTCTACTATCGATTCGTGATGAATAATTTCATTATATTCATTGTATATTTTTATGGAAGACGGCTTTGTAATTTGTGAACAAAATTCCTTTGCTCTTTCTAAACCTTCAAATATATGTTCGACAGTAATTAGCTGTCCATCTTGCCAATGTTGCATTCTAAGTTTGTGTGACATTTAAGTCTCCTAAAGAAATATTTAGTTACTTATCGCACTCTTTTTTCCAAAGAACATAATTGTTAACTTTGCACTGAATTAACCCGTTTTGTGCGGCCAGTTCCATTCTAACCGTATCTTCACGATTTACAACGTATGCCATGACACTAAATGCAATTGCTGTTACTGCAATACTAATTGCGATAATTGTTTTGTTCATAATAACCTCTGTTTAATATGTGAAGTTATTTACTTTTTAATTTGGTAGTAACGGCGAGATTCGAACTTGCATCTTACACCTTATGAGAGTGCTGGATTACCATTATCCTACGTTACCATTATATATTGTGTTGTAAAAATCCATAATAAAAAATTAGATATGCCATGTAGAAAAATACAATCCTAGTGTATCGGGTTCGTCCGCCCCACATACTAGAAAGCACTACAAATGACATTCCTATCATTATAGAAAATAAATTAACGTATTGTATACCGATATCGAAAAAATGTTCCATACAGTATATATCACCATATAGAAACACACTATTTTCATATCGGTTAAGTCCTGCTGATCAGGTGTTGCCAGGATAGTGTGCTTTTATATGGTATGTAGTTGTTAGCGTTTCAACATTATCCTCACAAGGTTTTGGTAGCTATCTCCATAGCCCCGTTCTTTGCTAGTTAAACTCACTTACTGATCAACCTCAAGAGCACTTGATATTTTCTGCGGACAATCTGTAATATATTTAATTTCGCTTCGAATAATTGTATCTAACTTTTGCAATCGATGCTACATATACCGATAATTATGGCGACTATGCTACCATATAGAAACACACTGGTATAGCCGTCTACTATACTGCTCCCAGGCTAAGGTCTCTTTACCTTACGAGGATATTACGATTCTGAGTCAACCTCGTCAGTGTGTTTCTATATGGTCCATATAGAAACACACTATTCCCATCCACTTGCTGGCAAAAGTAAGGGCCCTTGCTCTCTCCAGTAGTTAGTGCTGTAATGTGTTTTTATATGGTAGGGATGCAGGGTACTGGCCCCTGTTCTACGAGTTAAAAGCTCGTTGCTTCACCTTAAAGCTTCATCCCCAAAATTTAAGTTGGTCCCTCTACACAGATTTGAACTGTGACCTCATCGATTAAGAGTCGAGTGTGCAGCCATAACACCTCAGAGGGTTGATTCGTATTATTGTTTTACGCGCCAACCCGGACCATACGATTATCACGGGAGACGCTATCGTTTAGCGTTTTTCATTAATGTTCCTTCTTTAATTCTTTTGGAGTAAAAATCCAGTAAATGAACTTGTTATTAGGAATATCATAATGATAAATCTTTCTAGCAGGTTCTGTTACTTGTCTATTCTTCCATTCATTGTAATTTGTAAATCTCTCGTACATATTATACCTTAAAATCTACATCTTCAATTGCATTAATACAAAATAGTATTCCTATTTTACCTGTACCGATAGTGCCTGTTCTACTCAAATAGATACATCCACTTGGTACTCTACAGGCAAATACTTTAGTACCAACATATACGCGGTCATTTGTAAAATTTCGTAATGCTGTTACTTCAAATACTTTATAATACTCTTTCATATATCACCAGGTTTGCATTTTTCGTGCTACCGTTACACCACATAAGTGACCAACCTTATGCCGAGATTCGAACCCGGACCTTCTTTGTTTCAAAAAGAAAATTTAATTGCTGAAACAAACCTTTTTGGTCAAACTATTTCAATTCTTTCTCTAATAAAATGTTCAGCTTTACTTGCTGATTTTATTTCCCATAATAATTCATCATCGGGTGTATGCCATACACCAGCAGGTGTACCTAAATTACTGGTCTCTCTAAGATATGCTTCTGCATAAGGATGAAAGTAATTTAGGAACGCTTGCCCGTATCTATACGTTGGTTCTTTTATTACTTGCATTGTAAAATAGTTTTCAAACTTTTGAAAGTCTTTTTTACTAATACAGTATTTCATTGTTACCTCAATTTTAACAGGATAGTTTTTTAGCTTGTTTTCATTAAAAGTGAAATGCTTTATATTGCTGAACCTATCCTAAAACTAAACAGGATGCGTTTTTAAAAGTTGTCAATTTGTGAGATTGATTTTTTAAGTACTTGCTGAATGCATCCTTAATTCTTAATATACATTGTATTATACAGTCTTTTTAAACTGTGTCAACTTTTATTTTGGTACCTCGTAACAGAGTTGAACTGCTGATTTCGCGATGTAAGCGCGATGTTTTACCATTAAACTAACGAGGCATTGTTTGGTGCTCCTATTGGGGATCGAACCCAATTTTCCGATTTGAGAGACCGGTGTCCTTGACCTTCTAGACGATAAGAGCATATTTGGTGCATGCCTGGGAGTTGAACCCAATTCATCCGCTATGCAGAGAAACCCCGGTTCCAATACACGCATTATTTGGCGCCGATGATGGGAATCGAACCCACCTATATCTCGCAGACAACGAGTTGCCCTGCCCAGAGGACTACACCGGCTTTAACCATGACATATCAGCATATGAATATGCTTGATAATGTTCTTTTAAATTATCTGGCATTGGAATCCATTCTATATATTCGTCAGATCCGCAAAGTTCTAATGCAACATCGTAAAATGATTTAGATTTTGCTGTACCTACATCATATATGCCCGATGAATAATTATAAAATGCATTTAATTTTATGTCAATAACTTCTTCAACTGAAATAAAATCTCTAAAATAGTTATGCGATCCTTCGAACAGTTTAATTTTCCCTTGTTCGGTTAATTGTTTTGTAAATGTATAATACGGACTTGCTTGATTATCTTTATGATCTTCATTCGATCCGTAAACATTGAAATATCTCATACCTTGCAATAATTTAGGAGGGTTTGACGAATTCATAACAAGTTCGGCAACTATATCGCATTGTTCTTTTGATTTTGCATACAAATTCAATGGGTGCATTTGCTTGTTAGTTTTATGCCAGTCTTCTTTCATCATATTACCGTAAACACTTGCAGAACTAGCATATTGTAATGGGATTCCTCTATCTCTACATTCATAGATTAAACGCCATGTACATTTGACATTATGTTTTGCTAATCTCTTCCAATCTGTTTCAGTTGTTGATGAAATTGCTCCTTCATGAAAAATTGCATCAATGTTGTAATTGTCTAAATTATCATAAAATTCATCAGCTGGGGTGAAAATTGTTTTTGTTCCATAATCTCGATATTCATAATCAACACCGAGTATGTTATTTTCACCACGAGCTTTAAGTGCTTTTATTAAATTGGATCCTATAAATCCGCTTGCGCCTGTTACTATAATCATACGCTATTTAATAAAAAAGTTGGCCCGCCGGACAGGAGTCGAACCTGTATGTGTCCAGTTACCTTTCACCTGGTTCGTAGCCAAGGGGGATACCGACGGATTAAAGTGGTTTATCAACAATAGTTAATCCATAGACTTTAGCAGCCGTTTCTGCTGCCTCTTTGGTAAAATAAATATCAAAACATTTCGGACCGTATTTTGTCATTTCTAAAATTGCCCATGGTCTAAAATTTGTAGCCTTATTTTGATGTAAGTCAATATAAAACACGCTATCTTTTGATACGCTAATAAGATCAATCATATTGTTTCCTAAATTGGTGCCGCTCTCGGCGAAAATTGGTAGGAGGTCTAGGAATCGAACCTAGTTCTTATCCTCTTCAGGGATACGCTGAAATCACCAGACTAGCTCACCTCCCAAAATCTTTTCATATTGTTCTTTTTCGACAATAACAATATTTTTATCCGTATGTGTTTTTAAGACAATATCCATTTTTTCTTTATCTCTTCCCCACCAATGTCCTTTAATTTCTAAGTAGACATTATATGTAGAGAGATAAAAATCTGGAGTATAACAACGAATTTTGTTATCCATTACATATTCTAATGTATCTTTGTTAGTCTTAAGTTTTTTCCACTTTATTCCTAATTCTTCAAACTTTAAGGCAACATTTTTTTCCCAAGTACCTTGAACTTTTTGTCCTGCTACGTCATACCACTTTGATCTACCACCTTTATTACTAATAGATAGTTTTTGGCTGATTTTACGCTTAGACTCTTCAGTATGAGGTCTACCTGGTTTTCCTTTAGTAGACATAGATACTGCTAACGCATTGTTAGCAACTCTTTGGTCTGTTTCTTTAGATAGCCCTTTATTCCATGTAGGTTTCCCTTTTCTGTGTCCACCGAAAGACACACCTGGATTTGTATGTGTTCTATAGATATGCGAAGTGGTTGCCTGTCTGCTATTAAATTCTCGCTGACATTCTTTACATATCCACTTGTTGTCTAGTTGATAATAGTTCTTCATACATTTATTTATACCTAAGTGCGATGCAATGACCACATTTGCTAAAGCGGCTTAAATTGGTTCAGCGACTAGGAGTCGAACCTAGATTCACAACTTCAAAGGCTGGTGTCCTGCCAGTTAGACGATCACTGAATAAATTGGTGTCGGGCCCGCAGACTAAACGGGAGTCTTCCCGACATAATTGGTGGACCAACGCGGGCTTGAACCGCAGTTAGTAGGGAGTTGACTACGCAATGCTTTGCTAACCATGCCGAAATCTACTTGGCCCAAAAATTGGTGTCGTTATTACCTACTTCAGTCCGGGTCTCAACTAGTTTCGAACCTAGTCAATATTCATTCTGATATCAACAGTCATTTTAAGTCGGGAGAACGACAGCACCGACATTGGTTGCAACGTAAAAATAAATTGTAGAACTGTGGACTCGAACCACAACGGAATCTAGAATGCGATGCTCTTAGGGCACCTACCGGACCTTTCTTCTACAAAAATGGTACACCTGCGGGGACTCGAACCCCGTTCCCCTGATTGAAAGTCAAGGATCCTAAACCAAGTAGACGACAGGTGCATTAATGGTAGCGGGCAGGAGTAACGCTCTCCTTTCCATCTTGGCTTATGAGACCAGAGTGTAACTATTACAACCCGCATAATTTGGTGGAGAATATCGGAATCGAACCGATCAAGCTAGGATCTTGCAAAGATCCTCTGGGTCCCCAGCCCATTCCCCAAAATTGGCTGTGCCTCTCAGAATCGAACTGAGCTCATTTCTCGTTAACAGCGAGACGCCTACACCATGCTTGCTCAGGCACATTAAAAATAACAGGATCCGCTTTTTTTACATAACAAGTAAATTTTTTAATTGCTGAATGGATCCTAAAACTGGAGCCCGCATCCTAACTCTATAAGTGAAGGGTAGCAGGCATAAAAATGGTGTCTCTAACAGGATTCGAACCTGTACTGTGCCCTAATCTGGGGCTAAACCGGAATATAAAGCCGGGGTGCTACCGTTACACTATAGAGACATAGAAATAAACAGGATTGATTTTTGCCCGGGAATTGAACCCATTAGCCGCAATGTCTGCGAAGATATGCTGTAACAATCCTAAAAATAAAACAGGATACTTTTCTTTTATCGAGTGCTCTACCAAATGAGCTATTTTTCCATGCGGAAAAAGTTGGAATTGAACCAACTACCTATCGTTTATGATAGTTTGCTGTAAGTATCCTAAAACTATTTTTCGTGTTTTTGACTTGCTAATATTGATACATATTGCGCAACATTATTCAACGGTCTCGCAGCCGCTTGCAATGTTTTAATGTCAATCTTACCTTTTTTGTAAGATTGCTTAAGAGTTGCAATTTCTGATTGAATGTATTTAATAATGTCTACTGCGTCTATTTGTGCCATATTCTTCTCGTAAACACATATTTATATTTGGCAAGCTAGGAGGGAATCGAACCCCCAACCTTTGCGTTTGGAGCGCACTGCTCTACCTAATTGAGCTACTAACTTATTTTTTCTTACAATTGTTAAAATGCCATCGTGTCATAGCGTTTTGTCCACCTTCTAATTGACAATGTGGACATTTAACAATTTCCTTCTTTCCTTTAACACCGTTTGCTATCTTTAATCGATGTTCTGCTGATTTTGAATAACTTCCTGCTTTTTTTGCGTGATGCTGTTGTGCAACAGGATCAACTTTTGACCAATGATTTTGTGAGAGTTTTTGTTTAGCTTCTTCTGATAGTTTTGGTCTATTAGCTGCCAATTTTCTTAACTTTTCTCTTGTCTTAGGAGAATGTTTCTTACCTTTAAATGCACCAACAATCCCGGGATTTCCGCCAGAACCTCCAATTTTTAAATTGTAAGATAACGGATCTTTGACTATTGATTCTGAAACTAAATGTTTCTCTAGTTCAAACATTTCTTCTTTTGAATTACATTGATAAAGAATTTCTTTTTTAAAGCTAGATTTGCCGTATTTTTTTATTGCTCTAGTAAGATGCTTTCCTGAACCATAATATCCGTCATCTATATTTTCAGTTTGATGACATCCTATATAGTACTGTCCTGTCGCGATGTTAGTAGTTTTGTATATTAAAAATGCTGTTGTCATACTTTATTTATACAAAGCCGCCATGCTACCATTACACCACTAACCCTTTAACCTAACATTAACATAAAACTTATAATCTTAGCATCTTTAAAACCGATCCATAGTGGACGATCTTTACGAGCTCTATACACATACCATTTTTCAGTATCTTGACCGAATCGGGTGCGCAATTCATTGATTAATTCATTTACTTCCCGAGTTTTATATTCAAATCGAATAGCATGTGTATATCCCCAACGATGAAGATTGTGTGTTCTATTAAGTTTTACTACTTTCATATATACCTTTAAATTGGTACCCCTACAAGGTAACGATCCTTGGTCTACCGGTTATCAGCCGATTGCTCTACCTTTGAGCTATAGAGGCATAAAATTGGTCTGTGTGGCAGGATTTGAACCTGCGGCTTCTCGGTTCCAAACCAAGGTGTCTAACCAAACTGACTTACACACAGAATAAACTTTTTAGTTAACTTAGGGGTGACCGACGGGACTTGAACCCGTAAGATTCATATTCACAGTATGAGATGTCTACCAGTTCCATCACGGCCACACCTAAGTTAACTACAACAGGATCCGCTTTTTTTGCCTTACAAATGCTGTTAATTGCTGAAAGGATCCTAAAATAAAACAGGATGCTGTTTTGCTTTTTTCCAATAAAAAGTTTTGTTAATTTGCTGGAAGCATCCTAAAATTGGTAGCGGGCCGCGGAATCGAACCGCGCTCTTCGGCTTATGAGACCGACATAGTCAACCAGACTACATGCCTGCAATTATTTGGTGGGCAAAGATGGATTCGAACCAACTCAACCAGAGATAACAGATTTACAGTCTGCTGCGCCTCTCCCACTGCGCCGTTTGCCCTTAAAACAAAGCATACTACATTCCTCACCTTTAAGGAGTTTTATCACCCAATTATATTGCCGATAACACGATCCTGTATGCTTTAAACTTATAAACACTCTCCGCTATGCTTTTACTGGAGTCGCAGTCCAGTGAAGAGTGTGTATTAAAGCATACTAGTGTACACAGGGACGGTTAATTACTCCGAATAGTGTATACTGCTAATATGCTTTAAAAATGTAACACTCTCCCATTATATGTTTTACTAGTTTATGCTAGTGAAGAGTGTGTATTAAAGTATACTATCCAACCGACAAGCTCTTGGACATAGGCACTGGAAGCAACTCCTGTCTTGCTAGTACACTTTAATACGCTGGGTTCTGACTTACTATCCTTGCGTGAATAGCTTTTATGCCCCCAGGCCGCCCGTTTGCAACATGTTTTAAGTGCGTTGCCAGGACCTCGTTTCCTGTATATGCACACTTTACAATCAACGGAAAATTAAGTCAACCCCTAATTTTCCTCCTGCTTAATAACAAAAAACCCTGGGTTTTTAATCCAGGGTCTTTGTTAAAATCTTTGTAGTTTTGTGTTAACTACATAGTCTCTCCAAAGACCCAATTGTTTCTTGATCGCGATAATTGCCGAAACTAATCACCGACCACATAGGCGCTGTCCCGGTTGTTGCCGGTAAGCATATAATATGTTTTCTGTCGAGTGTAAAGTTCATTTGCTATCGTGTTCCTTAAAACTAATTTATGTACGTATTGTACTGTCTCTTATTTAGACTGTCAACCTCTTAAAAAGTTGCAGTTGTTTTTAACTATGTAGTTAGTATAAAGTATTTATATCTTTTGTCAAGACCCTATATGAAATAGGCATTTTTTGATTCATACTAAAATTTTGCATAAAATTCTTTCGATAGCCGAGCAATTTCAGGAGATATGCCAGTTGCATCATCGGTCCGTTCGAAGTTGCTAGTTATAAACTTAATCATAGTCAACCGTCCTGCTGTGTTTACCCAG
>TBL_comb47_HYPODRAFT_10008375_pt1 | contig 10583 bp, 18 predicted proteins | sample TroBogypolimnion_40_FD_10682 | JGI IMG/M metagenome (IMG submission 10682)
TTCGAGTCAGGTTATCCATACCTGTTCTTCTCGGATACCGTAAATAAGAACGCTCCAAGAGTGTATAAAGAGAAGAACAAGCGCATTCATGCTTCCAATCTCTGCAGCGAGATAGCCCTCTCATCGTCTCCAGACGAGTCATTCGTATGTAATCTGTCATCGATGAATCTCCTTCATTACGATGAATGGAAGGACACGGACGCGGTTCAGACGCTCGTGATGTTCCTTGACGCGGTCATGACGGAGTTCATCAATAAGACCGAGGGCATTCCGTATATGGAAGCTCCTCGTAAGTTTGCCGTCAATCAGCGCGCGCTCGGCATTGGCGTACTCGGCTGGCACTCATACTTGCAATCCAAGCTGATCGCCTTCGAGAGCATGGAAGCCAAGATGCTCAACGTGGCCATTCACAAGAATATTGAGTTGAAAGCCGAGGAAGCAACCAAGACTTTGGCTCTTTTGTTTGGCGAGCCAGCATTGCTGAAAGGAACCGGACGTCGAAACGTGACTCTGATGGCGATCGCTCCGACCACCTCGTCATCCTTCATTCTCGGTCAGGTCTCTCCGTCCGTTGAGCCGCTCAACTCGAACTACTTCGTCAAGGATCTGGCCAAGGGCAAGTTCACCTATAAGAATCCGTTTCTGGCATGTGTCCTCGAGGGTCATAAGAAGAACGATCGAGAGACTTGGTCGTCGATCCTTACGAAGGGTGGATCCGTACAGCATCTCAAGTTTCTAACGGATCACGAGAAGGAAGTCTTCAAGACCTTTGGAGAGATCTCTCAGAAGGAGATCGTCATTCAGGCCGCCGCGCGGCAGAAGTACATCGATCAGTCTCAGTCGATCAATCTCATGATTCATCCAAAGACTCCGGTCAAGGACGTTAATCAGCTCCTCATCTTTGCGTGGGAGCAGGGAGTGAAGACGTTGTACTATCAACGTGGAACGAATCCGGCTCAAGAACTATCCCGCAATCTGCTCCATTGCGCGAGCTGCGAAGCATAAGTTTATGGCATACATTCACAAGATCCGCTGGCGTTCCTGAAAGAAGGCAAGTTCAACAAGGATTTATTCCCCGACGCGCTGCTTGTGATGGACGATGCCGACGCGCGTCACCAAAACCACGCCGCGGGGCATTTCACACTATCGGATAGAACAGAAAACAATTTAACGTGCCGAAGTGAGGCACGCCGAACTTATGACAACCGAAAATCAAAAACCCCGTTGCCGCACATGTGACGGCAAAGGCACTCGAAAGCGGGATGATCTCGCTGACAGTCCTGCGGACACTAAATCCAAGCATCACACATACACATGAAAACTGACATGTACTGTAATACCTGTCGAGTGGTCTACACGATTCGTGCGACTCCATTCGACGCTCCGGACGATCACACCGACATGGACTTTGATCCGGAAGCTGATCTCTCGGCCGACTATTGCCCATTCTGTGGACAGCTCGCGGAAGAAGACTGATACATAATTCCATGGCACTCAATCCATGGATGTATCAAGGTAAAGCGTTTCAACTCCCCACCGATGCGGATCCCAAGAATATTCAGGGATTCGTGTATAAGATTATCCACGTTCCGACCGGTAAATCCTACATCGGAAAGAAGTTTTTCTGGTCTTCGAAGTCCAAGCAAGTCAAGGGTAAGAGAAAGAAGTTCAAGATTGAGTCTGATTGGAAGGAGTACTGCGGCTCATCGAGCTACCTTCTGGCCGACATTGAGAAGCTTGGTGTCGAGAACTTCTCACGCGAGATCCTTCACGTCTGTGTCATGAAGGCTCACTGCACATACTGGGAAACCTATGAGATCTTCGCTCGTCATTGCCTTCTGAATCCGGATCAATACTATAATCGATGGGTGTCCTCTAGAATTCGTTCCGAGCACCTTAAAACCCTTTGCCTAAAAGCCAATTAGGGCCAGGACGACGAAGACATAAGCGCGTATCTCCTTCAATTGTACGAAACCATTTTAATCCTTGACACGGATTCCATAAAGGTCCTGGCGATTCAAATGCAAATGATATTGCCCCGTTTTGATCATACCATCTTTTTATTCCTTTTTTAGCCAAACTAATCTTTTTACGAACATCTGTTCTACAAGCAATATTTTTTTCACCCGACATTCTTATACTGGATTCTCGACGACGTTTTATGGAATGAACCTGTCTTTTTGCTGCCCTAGAGACAGCCTTACGCCATTCAGGACTACGGATATAAATAAGAGTATTTCGAATTCCCTGTCCACCGGGATGCATATTATAACATTCTTCAGTTAAATATGATGTTCCAATTATCTCACGTTCTTTTCTATAAGCTTCTTCTGCAGTATCAAATTGAAAAAGAGTTTCTCTATAGAAATTATCTTTTCCATATTTTAAGATTGCCCGTTTTAATCCGGTACCAGACCCCAAATAACCATCAAACGTTATTCCTTTGTTTTTGTGAACACCTACGTAGAAATGATTATTGATTCTATTCGTGGTCTTATAGACCAAATAAATATGATTCTGCTGCATAATAGCTTAATTGGTTATTGTAGAGCTGGTGGATATTGACGTATCGCGACCAGCATTTCTATTTATGCAAAATGAATTTCACACCGGATCATCCGGACGAGTTCGTCGTGCCCATCTGAATGGCCTCATCGTAAAATAAGTGTTTACTTCTCCTTCATTCTAAATTAGATTATTCACGCAATGAAAATATTGAATCAAATCGCAAACATAATCGTCGCAACAGGCACGGCTATTCTAGGTTATCATATCAATGTTCAAGCAGAATCATGCTCTCCAGGATTCTGGGCCTGTGTCGACTTCGTCTTTTGGCCGATCGCATGGATCAAATGGCTGATTCTCGAACAGGTCAATCTATCAATCATCAAGACTTCCTTCTCGTTCTTCTTCAACTAAGCATAAATCATATCATGCCAACACACACGTCTGGAAATCCTGCTCCTCAGCAGCCTCGTAAGCCGATCTCGATCATGACTTTGGTTCCATCTGGAGATCAGGTCTACTCACAATTTGCATACTTTCTGGCCATGGCTTCGGCTACACTGGTCGCCAATGGAGTCGGAGTCGCTTCGACCTTTGAGACCTCATCGGTCATCACGATCGCTCGTCGAAATCTGATTGGTCACTTTTTGAAATCGAACTGCGACTATGCTTGGTGGATCGACTCCGACATGTCATTTCCTCCGGATGCCGGCATTCGCCTTCTGAATCGTCAGGTGCCCATCGTCGGTGCCAACTATCGTAAGCGCTACTTTCCAAATCCTCACTTCACGGCCATGAATGGTAAGCCTGGAGCGACCATGGAGTTCATCACGACCGACGACTCTCCGCCGCTCGAGAGAGTGGACTGTTTACCACAAGGAATGATGCTCGTTCATCGTTCCGTGTATGAAAAAGTTCCGGCACCACACTACATCTTCGAGTATTCCGCCGATCATGGAGTGGAGGTTGGTGAGGACTACTACTTCTGTCAGAAGGCACGGCAACATGGTTATGATGTCTGGTGTGATCACGAGCTTTCTCGACAGATTGCTCACATCGGGATATTCAACTACGATTACAATCTTTCACAGGCCAAGCAAGCCGTCAAGGACGGATTCGTTAAAGTGTAATATGAGTTCCGTTAGCATTCTCATATTCCTGTAATTTACCATTCAAACAATAATACATAAGTAATACAAATGAATCCAACTCAACAAAGACCGGCGCTGGTGTTCGAGATGCTCGATCGCGTTAACTCTCAGCCCGATCATCGCTCACGAGTCAAACTCTTGGCATCGTACCGTTGCTTCGAGCTGAACACGATCCTGCAGATCAACTATCGAAATGACATTCGCTTCGACCTTCCTCCTGGTGTTCCTAAGTTTCAACGGGACAACGGAGATCCGAGCATGTCTATGGCTCGTACGATCAACGTGGTTCGAGAATTTGCGGAACTCGACGTTCGTCGAACCGACATAAAGCCTTACCTGAAGTTGAAGAAGTGGATTGCCATGTTGGAATCCATCAATGAGCGTGAGGCCGAAGTGCTCATTCTGGCCAAGGATCATAAGCTTCAGCTCAAATGGTCTAACGTCACTCGACAGGTCGTGCAGGAAGCCCTTTCTGGAATCCTATGAATGAAGTGAAGGTGAATTCTCGCTGGGCTTACAAGCAATCGCCAAAGCGCGAAGTCTACACGGTTTTGTCTTCGGACTACGAGGGTGTCGTTGCCAGTACGGCCGTGAAACTGAATACCACCGAACCGGACTCAAACATCTGGTTCTCGCCACTCGAAGACTTTCTGGAATCATTCACTCCATTGCCTACACTCAAATGAACGACACCGACTTCATTAAGCAGATCAATACCACCGACGTCGAGCGTGCTCCAGCTAAGGGATGGCGCCGGCGTCTCTGGTACTGGTACAACTTCGAGATGCGCTTCGAGATGCGGCGCATCTTTCCTCGATGGATGCGAGAGAGCTATGACTGGACTCGTGACTTTTTCTTTCCTCAAAATCGCTGGGCCACGAAGTGCATTCCGCGTTCATGGTCCGATAAGGTTGAGCTCATTCCTGAGTTCCTCTATGCGGCCATCATTAACTTCGTGGAAGGTGAGAAAGCACTGGAAACCATCGTATGGAGCGAGAGTGGCGAGACCAAGATCAAGGAGATCTATCATTGGGCCAAGTACATTCGTCATGAGATGCGAGAACAAATCTCGAAGGCCTATCCGGAATTGAATCCTCATGACATCTTCAAGTCATACGAGGAGCTGTACGGCGAGGTGAATCGCCTGGAGAGCGAATACGATCGAATCGAGACCGAGCACCTGACCTGGATGATTCAGAATCGCGCGAAACTCTGGACGTGAAATTTTGCGGTTTACTTTTCTTTGCTTCATGGTAATATTACGACCATGAACATATTCGTACTTTCAAACGATCCGATCGAAGCCGCTCATACGCATTGCGACAGGCATGTTGTGAAGATGATCGTCGAGGCCGCTCAGATGCTTTCGACGGCTCATCGAATCCTCGACGGCGCCCTCGTCATGGAACCCAAAACTCTGGAATCCGGCAAGGTGAAGATGGTTAAACGCTGGCGCCTCATCAACTTGACTCTCGATAATCTGCTATACGAAGTCACTCATGCCAATCATCCGTCGAACATCTGGACTCGAGCCACTCGAGCCAACTATAAATGGCATTACGAGCTCTTCTGTGCCCTCTGTGATGAGTACACATTTCGATATGGTAAAATTCACAAGACCGACTCGGAGCTTCGTTCCGTTCTTGGTCAATTTCCAGCGAATCTTCAGGACGGTCCTCTGACTCAGTTTCCACTGGCCATGAAGTCCGAACCTCAATGCATGGATCACAATGATCCGATCGGTTCGTATCGTAAGTTCTATTTCACCAAGGCCAGCAAATTCTCCATGACTTGGAAGAAGCGCGGTGCTCCACACTGGTGGATTCGTGCCGGCTTTGGTCATGGAACATAAATCTTATCATGACATACAATTATCATTGCAAGTCGTGTGATCACGACTTCGAGAAGAATATTCCGATCGCGGATCGAGAGAAACCTACCAAGGAAAAATGCCCGCTCTGTGGCAAGAAGGGTATCATCGATCGTGTCTTTGAGGCGCCGCGTCTCTCATATGATGGTGTCGTTTCGGACATCAAACGTGCCGGTTCCGGCTGGAACGACGTTCTCAAGCGCGCGGCCAAGTATGCCGGCAAGAAGTCTCAGGTAGATCACTACTGATCGTGTGATCTCCAAGCTGTCATACATTCTGCGATCACGTACCTTCGAACATGTTTCGATCGATCTGGGATACGACGACCTTTCGACCATCGAGATTGAAGGCAAGCGTCGCTACGTGATTCCCTCTGGAAAAGCCTATCCTTCCATCACGACCGTCCTTGGTCATGGCAAGAGTCAGTTCCTAGAAAGCTGGAAGAAACGCGTCGGAGCCGCGGAAGCCGAGAGAGTCTCTCGTGTTGCCTGCTCACGTGGAGAATCCCTGCATTCCATCGTCGAGCGCTACATTCGAAACGATGAAGAATTCATCACTTCGGCAGACATGCCAGATGCAATCTCGATGTTCCGTGCAATCGTGCCCAGGATAAATACGAAGGTAGGGCGAGTCTACCTCCAAGAGAGGCCGCTCTATTCGACTCATTTGAGAGTCGCTGGTCGCACGGACCTGATCGCGGAGTTTGATGGTCGGCTCGCTGTCATTGACTTCAAGTCATCGTCACGAGTAAAGACTCGCTCTCAGATCAAGAATTACTTCATGCAGGAATCGGCTTATGCCATCATGTTTGAAGAGAGGACAGGAATTCCCGTGGATCGACTAGTGACGCTCATGGCCGTCGCTGGCCAGAGCGAGCCGCTCGTCTTCGTGGAGAAGCGAGACGACTGGACAGATAGCCTGCACAAAGCGATTCATGCCTATGAAGAAACATACGGTAAGCCCTAAAGCTCTGGATCTGAGTGATCTCCTGGAAAGCAAGTCCTCGAACAAGCCGTCGTTCACGGAACGGAATCAAGGACGAATCCTCGACTTCTACCTTCTCGGAGAGATCGAGGAGACCGAGGAGTATGCCGAATGGTTCGATACTATTCGAAACGCCAGCCCAAACGACGTCATTCGAATCTTCATCAACTCTCCGGGAGGTGATCTCTTCACGGCCATTCAGTTCATGAGAGTTATCAAGGAATCATCTGGAATCATCATCGGATCCGTCGAGGGTGCTTGCATGTCCGCGGCCACGCTGATTTTTCTGGCGTGTGATACCTTTGAGGTGTCCGCACATTCGTCTTTCATGATTCACAACTACTCCGGAGGGGCCTTCGGAAAAGGTGGTGAGATGATGGATCAGTTGACTTTTGAGACCAAGTGGGCCGGAGATTTGTTTAAGGACGTTTACAAGGACTTCTTGAATCCTATGGAGATCGCCTCGATTCTCAAGGGCCAAGACGTATGGTTGTCGGCCGATGATGTCGTGCAGCGCCTGAATGCGCGGCAGGAGCTCCGAAAAGCCTCGGAGGAAGCGGCCAAGAAAGCTGAAAATTAGCCTCCGTGTGCAAGTAGCTGATTTGCAACGAGATATTTTAGCACTTTTTTGTTTACAAATTACGACTTCTGGAGTATTATTATTCCAGAATGAAGAACAACATCAGCAATAATGGAAACACACCAACAAACAACACATACATTATGAAAAAAACTAACACAATCAAAACTGGGGCCGTGAAGGCTCCTGTCATCAATGCCACCGCGCCAGTCAAGAAGACGCCCTCTCGACCGACCGAGAAGATTCAGAATCATATCTCGAGCATGAATGCCGAGAAGACTCTGCACTGGCTGAACAAGACGTCTCGCACGATCGGCAATCATTGGGATAAAACGAAGAGCAAGCGCAAATGCACTCAGGCTTACTGGGACGGTCTGATCACTCGATATGAAGTTCTGAGCAAGCAAGCTCAGACACAGAAGTCCTGGGAGAAGTATTGCCAGTCGATCAACAAACCGATCGATCATACCGGCGTGGCGTTGATCGGTTAATCGATCGAATACAATTCGAGCGTGTGGCGGAATTTGATTCAATGAAGAATCGTTGCTATCGGTTGTGCCGATAGTCAGACGCACCACTTAAATGAGGAAGATTGCAGGTTCAAATCCTGTCGCGCTCATCACTTTCAATAAATAATACCATGTCAACCAGCAAATGCATGTACTGCGATCAGTCGGTCTATGGCTACTCATGTGCCTTCTCGCCCAATCGACGGCATCGGCACTCGGCGGATGCTGACGCATGCATCTGGTGTGGATCCAAGAACTATGGTCGTTCCTGTCAGTTCTCGCCGAATCAGACGCACGAACGTGGGCATGGCAAGAAGTGCATCTGGTGTGGATCGTCGAATAAGGGCAAAACGTGCCCGTTCTCGCCTACACAATGGCACGAATCGTAAATTATATCATGGCCAATAAAAACGCACATAGTTTAGAATGGGAGCAAGCCTATATCGTGTGGATTCGATCTGGATTTGAAATCCCGATGGATGCCGACAATTTTCCAGATCCGAAAGTCTGGAAATGGCATGATGGTCCTCAGAGAGGCGTCAAGGACTATGTCGATGTTGGTGTTTGTGGAAAGCCACTCATTCGGCATTTCTCGCCTTCTACCAATACATGGTATGAATCAAAGAAAGCGCCGTACATTCCAATGAATATCCATATAGAGATGCCGAAACCTCAACGATCGGAACGTTCACATATCACGGAGGATATTGAGACGAATGACTCACACGAAGTGAAGGGTGCGGGATTCTCGTCGATCGAGACTTTTTTTCAATAATTTTATGACGTGCTATAAAGACACTACGTTTTGTACCGGTGCAGGATGTGCCAAATTCAAAAATTGTCCAAACGCTCTGACCGAGCGTGTACTTGCCGAGGCCACGAAGTGGTGGGGAGGACCCGAAGCTCCAATCGCCAGACACACAGATCCGACTCAGCTTTCATGCTATGAGGGACCAAATGTTCGTCAGTTTCTAAAGGGATAAATAATTTTATGCATCACCTCGAAAATGAGACATTGCACACGTACGATCTGATGAATCTGGAAACCGGAGCGATGCTCACTCGTAATCATCGAATGACGAAGAGCGAGGCCGCGGAGAAAAACTATGCTCTTCGTCTCAACTCTTCGAGGCTCAAGTACGTGCCTCAATCGAATTCAGTTGAGCGAGACTGAACGTCGTCCGGCCGACGCGACTCAACCCTAGTGATGGGTAGCCGGTGCCGCCTGAATAGCTCAGTTGATAGAGCGGCTGTTTCGTAAACAGCAGGTCGTTGGTTTAATTCCAACTTCAGGCTCCATTCCATTTTGTTTTTACGCATTACAATCTATTCCTTGACGACATTCGATCATTATCGCCGTGCGTGAGCCATCCTGGACTCACGACACACAACAACCGAAAACCTGAACGAATAAAGTGCAGTGGCCAACCGGGATTGGCTCGACGCATTTGTTAGGCGACGACTATGAACACAATGCTAATAATCCTAATCTGCTCACTGGCTCTAAATGCCTTCTTGTTCCGGTGGGCAATCATCGAGCGCACACTCACCAAGCTCTATAAAAATGACAGAACATGGTGAGTGAACCAATACCACGAAGAAGCCAAACAACATAAAGAATGGTTTGATAAGTGGCTTGATGCGTCCCGCCAAAGCCGCAAGTCGCCTAACTGAAATGTTTAAGAAGGGTCATTATTTATCATGAACATCATCGTACGCACCGGATGCACGGCAGATGCCGTCATCATCGACGGCAAAAACTCCAAGGACTTCACGACCCATGAACTAGACATGCTCGCAGACGAGCTTTTCGAGAAGCTCCGTGAATCGTATGGAAGAGGAGCGATCAATGTCCTGAATCTGATCAATCTCTTCGAATGCGATACCATGGAATCCGACGATGAAGCTTGCGATCGGTGTGGAGATCGCGTCACGACCATCACTTTCAATATATGAGTATGAAATCATATCAGAAGAGAGTCGTCAAGGAGAAGCAAGACTTGGATGCCAAGATCGTGAAGCTTCAGTCATTCCTCAAGGAGAACGAGCAATGGAGCTCCAAGTGTGACGACGCCGAGTGGATTCGCCTGCAGAAGCAAGCGTGGGTGATGAGCCTCTATTCGAGCATCCTTGCCGAACGCATGGAAAAATTTCAATCATGAGTACTCAACCACAACACGGTAAGGGATCCAAGCCTCGTCCATTCTCCGTCAAGCTCGACGAGTTTGCCGACAATTGGAATAAAATCTTCGAGAAGAAGAAAGACAAAAAATCGAAATCTTCCTCTGTCAAGGACTCTCAAAATCCTTCCTCGAATAAATAATTTCAGAGCGATCGACGCAACGAGCCTTAAGACTCCAGAGTAGGCCCTGATCGGCCGAGCAATTCGATCGTTCATACTTTCAAGACAAGCCTTCATTTTTCTCAGAGCATGAAGGCTTCTTTCTTTTTCAAAGCCTCTGGGTTTCTTTCTTTCACTTTTTTACGATAATCCGCTGTCTGGCCGTATACATAAATCTGTCTTCTTCTCAGCCGTCCACTGTTCATTCGGAATTCAAATCGATTCAATGCGGATCGAAATCAAGGTCAAATTGAAGGATTACACATTACCTTGACTAAAGAGAGATCTGCTCACATCCGGCCATCCGGTGCAAGTAGCTGATTTGCAACGAGATATTCTTTCACTTTCCTATGTACAAGTCAAGGCTTCATGGTAGAATGGTATCAGAATGAAGACATACACTATCTACACTATCACTAAAAAAGATCTGGATTCGCGGAATCATTACACCGATTCAAGTAACTTCGACGGGCACTTCGACGGGCATCTCATCATCGAAAAAGACTTAGGAATGGTGTATTTTTCTGGATCGCTCATCGTCACTGGATACATTCAAGCTAAAAGTGGCTCGGGCATCACGGCTGGCGAGGGCATCAATGCTGGCTGGTACATCAATGCTGACAAGGGCATCGAGGCTGACAAG
>TBL_comb47_HYPODRAFT_10008378_pt1 | contig 10578 bp, 8 predicted proteins | sample TroBogypolimnion_40_FD_10682 | JGI IMG/M metagenome (IMG submission 10682)
TCATATTATAACGTGATTCTGTCTTACGGGGTGGAAAAAGCCGCCGCCGACTGCCAGGCTGCGGGGATTGACGCCTGGCTGACGGTTGACGTGCCGTTTGAGGAATCAGCCGAAATCGTCCCGCATCTGAGCAAACACGGTTTATTCCTGATTCCGCTGGTCGCGCCGACCACTCCGGAAGCCAGGGCCAGGCAGATTGTAAAAGATGCGAAAGGGTTCGTCTATTATATCACGGTCGCGGGGGTCACCGGAGCCAGAAAACAGCTTTCGGTAAATCTGGAAGAACGCTTGAATGAACTGCGGAAATTCAGTCCGGTTCCGGTCGTCGCCGGATTCGGCATCTCCAGCCCGGAAATGGCGGCCAAAACCGCCGCCTGCGCCGACGGGATCGTAGTCGGCAGCGCCCTGGTAAAGATCATGAATGAAGCGACAAGCCCGGAAAGCGGCATCAGCAAAAGCCTGGAACTTATCCGGGGGCTCGCCGCAGCATTGAGAGCCTGAAAATAGTTCTCCCTGCAAACCTCGAAAGATTTTGCAGGGAGAAAAATTTACCGATAAAACCGCAGTTGCGGAAGAGGAACGGTTGCCACAGAGGACAACCCTCCATCCTTTACTTCCCGGCCATCATCGCGGCAACATCGCTGTCGGCGTCGGAGATAAGCTTGATGTCAAACTTATCCACCAACACTTTGGCGACGTTCGGCGACAGGAACGCCGGAAGGGTCGGCCCCAGGCGGAGACCTTTGACGCCCAGCGCCAGCAGCGCCAGCAATACCGCCACCGCTTTCTGTTCATACCAGGCGACGTCGAACGAAATCGGCAGTTCATTGATATCACTCAAACCAAAGACTTCTTTCAGCTTAAGCGCGATTACCGCCAGGGAATAACTGTCGTTGCACTGCCCGGCGTCGAGCACTCGCGGAATTCCGCCGATATCGCCGAGATTCAGCTTGTTGTAACGGTATTTGGCGCAACCGGCGGTCAGGATTACCGCGTCTTTCGGCAGTTTGGCCGCGACATCGGTAAAATAATCCCGGTCTTTATGCCTGCCGTCGCAGCCGGCCATGACGATGAAGCGTTTGATTGCGCCGGATTTGACCGCCGCCACAACTTTATCCGCCAGCGCCATCACCTGATTATGGGCGAAGCCGCCGATGATTTCGCCGTTTTCGATCTCTGTCGGCGACGGACAGGTTTTCGCCAAAGCGATAATTTCGGAGAAATCTTTCATCTGGCCCGGCTTGCGGTCCGGAATGTGTTTGACTCCGGGATAGCCGGTCATGCCGGTGGTGAACATCCGGTCTTTATAAACGTCTTTCACCGGGATTATGCAGTTGGTTGTCATCAGGATGGGGCCGTTGAATGAGGTGAAATCCGCATTCTGGTGCCACCATGAACTGCCGTAATTGCCGGCGAGATGACTGAATTTCTTGAGTTTCGGATAATAATTAGCCGGCAGCATTTCGCTGTGGGTGTAAACGTCCACACCGGTGCCTTCGGTCTGCTTCAACAGGTCTTCCATGTCGCGCAGGTCGTGGCCTGAAACGATAATGCCGGGATTGCCGCGGACACCGGTTTTGACCTTGGTTATTTCCGGATTGCCGTAGGCTCCGGTGTTGGCGGCGTCCAGCGTCGCCATGGTGAGCACCGCGGTGTTTCCGGCTTCCATGACCAGCGCGACCATTTCATCCACCGGCAGCGACTTGGTGGTTGAGGCCAGCCCCTTCACCAGGAACTGATAAATGCGGTCATCTTCCTTATCCAGCACCGCCGCGTGATCGGCATAGGCGGAAATGCCTTTCATCCCGTAAACCAGCAGTTCGCGCAGGGAACGGATGTCTTCATTTTCCGTGCTCAACACGCCGACTTTTACATTCTTGGCTTCCATTTCCGCCTGCGTGGCGCCGCTCCAGACCACCGAATCATGCGGATTGGCCGGGAGACTGCCTGCATATTTTACCTTGAGCTCATCCCGGAGCTTTTGCGCCCGCAAAATCAGCGTGGCGATACGGTCAGTATCGAAATTGGCATTGGTTATGGTTGCAAACATCGCCTGGGTGAGGAACTGCCCGACTGATTTTTCCACCGGCTGCCCGGACGCTTCGACGACCAGGGCAATGCCTTTTAAGGTGTACATCAGCAGATCCATCATATTCGCGGTCTCCGCCTTTTTCCCGCACATCCCGCCGGCCAGTGAGCAGCCAGTGTTTTTGAACGTTTCCTGACATTGATAGCAAAACATACTCATAATAATCACCTCTTCGTTGTAGTTGTTAAATTTTAACCTTGTTTATACCAAAATGCAAATTCTAAACCGTATATTCCATTCTTCCCGCTCAATCTCCCTTCATTTTTTAAATTTTTGTTAGTTATTGATAACTAACATTGTTATTACGAAAAAATCCGTTATAAATAAATCCAGAATTCAGCAGACAGGAGTCAGAAGTCAGAATGAAAATCCATTCCAAATCCTGAAACCCTTCTATCTCTATACTCATTTTATTCCGCACCCTATTTTTCTGTTCTATCTTCTAAATGACTGCTATTAATATATCGCTCCGCTGGAGTTGAAAAATATTTATGTCTTCTAAAACTATTAATGTTTCGCGCCACTGGCGCTTTGTTCTAAATTTCTCTTACTGTTTTCATTCTTCAGTTCTCTGGATTTATTCTGACTTCCCATTATTCCTTCATTCGGTTGGATATTCCTTGTTGGATATTGGATATTCGGCTTCTTGCTTCCTGCATTTATTCTTTTGAAACTCTTTTTAATCCCGCAAGCGCGGGAAGACACAGAGAAAAAGTTTTCCGGTTTAACGGCTCCACGGTTTTACGGTTTGACTGTAATACCGTTAAACTGTCATGCCGTAATACCGTTTTATCCTGCCTACTGCCTACTTTTTCCCTTGCAGCAGTTTCAGTTCCGCGTCCCAGAGCTTGCGGCCTTCTTCCTCCAGATCGAAACGGTAGCCGCTTAACGTCCACTGCTTAATCAGCAGACGCACCGGGCCGAAAATAATCCGGAACAGCGTAAGGCTGTCAATATCGGTACGGATGCTGCCGTCAGCTCTTCCCTCGTCAATGATCGTCTGGATAATGTCTTTATGCTCATGCATGATTTTCATCACTTTTTTGGACAGACGCTCGTCGTCCTGAAACAGTTCTTCGGCGAACATGACTTTTGCCAGCTTGGGATTGGCGCTCATTCGGGCAAAACGGTCGAAAATAAATGCTTCGAGTTTCGCCGGCGGCGGCAGTTTCTGAACGGCGGTCTTCTGCAACACATCGGAGGACATTTCCTCAAAGGAATCCAGCAAGGCATAAAGAATATCAAATTTACTCTCGAAATGGCGGTAGATTGCCGGCTCGGTAATCCCCAGTTTCCCGGCGATGTTTTTAATCGTCAGGTGCTGTATGCCGAAATCCGCGATCAGTCCGATCGAAGCATCAATGATTTCCTGTTGTCTGCCTTTCAGTTTCATCCGCCAATCCCATGTTAGTGATTATTAACTAACATAGCTCCGGTTTTTTATTCTGTCAACACTTTCCATAAAAAATTTAAACAAAATATTTGAACAGGTATACTCTACCATCTGATTTTTACCACGAAAAGCTCGAAAAACACGAAAGGAACAGGTAAAGGTTAAGAGGAAATCTGGAAAGCGCCGCCGTCAGGCAGGGTAATCCATCTGTTCCAGGAATTCTGCGATAAATGTCAAACCGACTGCAATTCCTGCCTGATCTATAATTCGATCTGACCGAATGCATCCAGTTCAACCTGTCATGATTCCCCGGCTCCGCAGTCGGTCAGCCGTATCTCCCGTTACAATCGCAGAAATAGGAAAGCACCTCGCGCCGGTGATTATTCTTCGAGACATGGACGGCGCGATGGTTGTCGGGATTCGTAAACTTTNAAAAATATTTTCATTATTTTTTGATTTCCCATTGACAAACAACTTAACTTATCTTATCTTATACTATAAACATGATGCTGAAAAATCATAGGTTAAGAATTATGGTTAGTCTACAATATGCCGTTTTGCAATATTTAAGCGATTTAATCGCCAATGGCAAACATAATGAAATGTTGCCATCTCAGGCGCAGTTGTGCAAAATGTTCGATGTGAGCGTCATTACCGTGCGAAGCGCACTCGAAAAACTAGAGAACAACGGAATGATTTTCCGTAAACAGGGCAAGGGTTGCTTTATCCACAAAGTTACTACGGAAAAACATGACACCATTAGAATTTTTCTATTTCTGCCATTTCGCGCGGATGTCAAAAATGAGTTTGTCTCGACTATTGTTGCTGCCGCTCGTGATAATAAATGTCACGTTATGTTCTATAATTATCATGAAGATGACATTAATTTAATCCGGGAGATACGCAACTTTAACGCTAATGCAATTATCTGGATTGCCCCCAATGTGAGCAATAGCTACAAGACTATTGAACAACTTAGTCAGATGGACTGCCATTTAATGTTATTTAACCGTGAGTGTGATTTGCCCAAAGTTAATTATGTTACTGGTGACCATGTCAAGGATGGTTACAATGTCGCAAGCATTTTGTTAAAGAAAACCCCGAAACGGATTCTCTATGTTGGGGTTGACCAATTGGCAGACCACTCCAGGCTGCGGTATGAAGGTTTCTGCAATGCGCTTTTGGATAATAAATATGATTTTACGCGATTTCACCCAGTGCCAGTTGATTGCAGCAACTACAGCGCGGGCAATTTAATTACGCCAGTCAGTACACAAATTAAGACTTTTGCTCCCGATGTGATAGTCTGTTCCCAGGGGGCATTTCTCAATGATATTTACAGTGCAATGCAGGCGACTGAATTTGACTACTCTAAGGTAAAAATGGCAACGTTCAACGCCATTGCTCCAGAACATCCGCTCAAAACAATTAGTCACGAATTAATTCAACCAATTAATTATATGGGCGTTGAAACTATTAACCAATTAAAGCGTTTAATCAAGCAGGAGATAAAATCGGTAAAATTAAAAATTGCATCGGAAATAATTATAAAACAGTAATAAATTTAGAAAGTAATAAGGAGTAACACAAAAATGAGGCAAAGAAATTTTACACTCATAGAACTGTTGGTTGTGATAGCTATCATAGCTATTGTAGCTTCCATGCTGTTGCCAGCCTTAAATACAGCAAGAGAAAAGGCCAAGACTATTTCATGTGCGGATAACTTGAAGTCGATTGGCAAGGCAATGATGTACTATACGGATGATAATGACGGTTATGTGCTTGGATATTATTATGTTATTTCACCTACAATTTGGTATCCGCCGGGACTTGGCAAATACCTTGATTTTAAGATGCAGGGACAATATTTCAGCTACACGAACATCAATGATAATATAATGAATACTACTTTCAAATGCCCGGCAACAATAAGAGGATCGTATCCCAGCGGGTTGAGTTACGTTGGTTCGGCGGGCAACTGGGGATTGGACTACAAGATGTTTGTCTATATGGGACGACCTGATAACGTAGGCTATAAAAGTAAGAAAATCAGTCAGTTTAAGAACTCTTCAATGACGCCCATGATTGGAGAAAGAGAATTTTCTAATTATGGCGGCGATAATCCATATTTTGATAATTCTGCGGGATCGTGGTCTGTAATGTATATTCACAACGGAAAGACGAGAGGCAATATGTTATGGGTCGATGGTCATGTATCGCTGATTACCCAGTTTGAAGCTAACACAGTGAGAAATTGGATTTCAACTAGTAATCTTTGGTAATGATTTACGACAATATTTACAATCATTTAATATAATAATTCAAAATTCTCAGTGCCAGTTGTAAGCTGGATGCCGCTCTTACACGTACAAACTATTAACTAAAAAATAAGGATTTCATAGATGGAAAAAATGTTGTTTGCTTTCATGAGCGCCATCTCATGCTTAAGTGCAATGTCGACGGATAATATCTTTCCTAATGGCGACTTTGAAAAATTTGATGGTGATTTGCCCGTGAACTGGCAGGGCAGGAGCTGGAATAATGACTATTGCAAAGCCACTTGGGGGCGCGTTTCGCCCGGTCGCGATGGCACGGGCAGTGCTTTTCGCATCAACACTTCAACTTTTATGACCGCAATGAACTTCACTGCGCCTGCGATTCAGGTAAAAGGCGGAACCGCCTATATCTTCAAAGGCTACTACCGTTTTGCAGGCGACAGATTTGATATCAATGGTAAAATTTTAGACGACAAGGGCAACGTGATCAGTACGTGGACGCAACGTTTGCCATCAACCCAAAACGAATGGATTGCTTTTTTTGACGAAATAAAAATTCCCGCACAAGGCAGATCGATTGTATTTGATATCAACAAAAAGCAAACTAGCGAATTTCTGGAGATTGACGACTTTTCCTTGAAGGAAGGAGGCTTTTATGATTATGCGGGTGAATTTGCGCCGCAGATAACCAAACCCGGCGAGACGTTCCCGATTTTTTGTTGGGTTCCCCCCGGCGATTATGTCAGCTTTGGACAAAGTCGAGAAATTTATAGGAGTCCTCGTGCCTACGCTGAATACGCTTATGCCAATAACACCGTATGGGGGTCCCCCCGGTTCGGCCAAAAAAGCATCGTCTGTGCTAATGAAGTTACGCCTGAATTAAATACTAAAAGTGATACTGTCTATACTATTCATGGCGGCGATGAACCAAGGGCAGATCAATTCCCGGCCTTAGTCAAGCAACGCGACAAACTTAAAGCTATAGCACCCGATTTGAACTATTCCAACAATCTTCTGCCAGTTTATGGCTTTAAAGATTTCACCGTTTATGAAAAGTATTTGGAAGATTACTTCTCGCAACTCAAACCGAAATTTGTGACCTACGATTTTTATGCCTTTCCAGCCAATGCCCCTGATTATATTTGGAAAGATTATTTTCCTAACTTGGCATTATTCCGCAAAGTGGCAAAAAAAAATAACGCCGATTATGGCATTATCGTCCAATTAATTGGCTTTGGCGGATGTCGGCCGGCAACAGCGGGAGATATGAATTTTCAAGCCTATACCGCTTTGGCTTTTGGTTGTAAGATACTTGGCTGGTTTACCTTCTTTGAACCGCTAGGGGAATACGACAATTGGAATAATGCCGCGATTGATACCAAAGGCAATCGTACCTGTCACTACTCAATGATGCGGCGCATTAACGCTGAAATTTTAGCATTGGGTAAAACTCTTTTGAAGTTGAATAATACGGGAGTTTATTTTAATGGCGATGTTCCGCAATTCTGTCAAAGTTTGCAGAGTGCGAGCCTGGTTAAATCAGCCGATAATGGGGATGCGGTAATTGGCGAGTTTATCAATCCGGAAACGCAACAAAAATATGTGATGGTTGTCAATCGCAGTTTCACCAAGCCGGCGAAACTGGCCGTTGTCTTTAAAAGTGAAGTTAAAGTTATCACTCAGGTCAGCCCGGTCACTGGGGAATTCGAAAGACCGCAAGTAATTGGGCGTGGCTGGTTCAATCTGGGCGATGGCAAAGTCGAAATTGTTTTGGGTGTCGGTCAGGGCAAATTGTATTTAATTAATAAGTAACCCTAAGCTAAGTATAGGATTTCAAAGATGAAAAAAATATTTCTTGCTTCCATAAGCGCCGCGTTGAGTTTAAGTACAATGGCCGCGGATAACCTCTTTACCAATGGCGATTTTGCGCAAATGGAAAACAATCACCCGACTGGTTGGAGCGGCGGTATTGCCGCCAACCAAAAAGAGATCAAAGGCGGCGTGACTGCTGACAGGAAAGCATGGCAAATTGATTTAGGCCGTGAGTCGCAAGTTTTATTGGCCCCGGCCATTGAAAATAAGTTTGACGGCGTCTATACCTTCAAAGCTTTTTATCAATCGACAACTGACAAACCCATTAAATTTGAAATTGAATTCTTGAATTCTCAAGGGGAGACACTAAATACAAAATCATTGTTTCTGCCAACGACAAAAAATGAATGGATTGCCTTTTTTGATCAATACGAAGTACCTGAGAGCACAAGTAAAGTTTCTATCAAACTTCGCTTGGAAGCCGGTAGCGGCATGGTTAAATTGGATGATTTCTCCTTCCGGGCCGGCAGCTTAAAAGATTTTGCGGGCGAGTTTTCAGTCGCTCTTCCTAAAGGTAAGGCGCTGTTCCCGATTTTTGCTTGGCATCCGCCGATGGATTATAACTATTTATCATCTATGCCGGAAATTCGAGCGCTCTACAACAGTCCGCGCATGCATGCGGAATATGCCTATGCCAACTTCAGCGTTTGGGGCACTCCGATTTACAAATCTAAGCGGATTATCCGGGCAAGAGACATAAACGCTGAAGATGCCAGGGATGAAGCTAATATTTGGGCAATAATCGGCGGCGATGAGCCAGTTCTCAATGCATTTCCCAAGGTACTTGAAGACCGGGCAAAAGTTGCTAAAATATTGCCCAATACTCCTTTTTTTAACAACCTTCTGCCATGCTATGGGAAGTTTTCCGGCAACGATGCCTATGTGAAATATCTAATGGCTTATCGCGACCAGTTTAAACCCGGAATAGTTACTTATGACTATTATGGACTGCATGAAAAATCACCAATTTATTCTATTGACTTCTGGACTAATTTGGCAGATTTTCAAAAAGTTTATAATGATAGCTGCACGGATTGGGGAGTAATTTTAGCGGCTATGGGCTTTGGGCCAAGTCGAGTTCCGACTGAGGGTGAATTACGCTGGCAGGCGTATAGTTCACTTGCTTATGGTGCAAAAATTATCGGTTGGTTTACCTTTGAAGAAGCGATTACCAAAGAATTTACCAGCCTGGAACCAATTATTTCACGCAATGGCAAGCGAGGTTCAAATTATGCCGTGCTGCGTATATTGAATGCGGAAATTTTGCAACTTGGACCAACTTTGCTTAAACTCACATCAACAGGAACCTACCATAGCGATCCACTCCCCCCGCGTCCCGGGATACTTGCCCCTCTTAAGAATAGCAAATTCGTAAAGACGGTTTTAGGCGGCGAAGCCTTAGTTGGGGAATTTGTCCATAATGGAAACGGTAAATATTATATCATGCTGAACAATCGTAATTTCGTTAATAGCGCAACGCTTAAATTCATCTTTGCGCCAAATGTCAAAGCGTTACGCGAAATTAGCAAGACCGATGGCGAATTAATGACGAGTGTAAATATTGCCGCAGATCACGTTTATGAAAATCAATTTGCCGCCGGCGACGGCCGACTCTATGAATTGGAAATATGGTAAATAGCATTGGCAATATTTCTTCCGATTTTATGTATTTGATCCGAAGAATGTTTGATTAGAAAACGGCTGGATAGATCGTATGCGTCTAGTCTGTAAAAGAACGGACTTGCTGTCATGAAAATCTAAAAAAGGAGGTAACCCATAACCCCAAAGATGATAAAAAAGATGTCTTGGAATTCGTTTTATTAAAGAAAAACAGTAATATGAAATAACTCAAAGAAGTTGTCAATAGATAAGGAATAAACATTATGTACGAAAAAATCATGCTATGGATAGTAACATGCGGGATATTGTTCTTCTCGAACGGGGCTTGGGCGGAAGTTGTTCTGGATCAGTCTCAGGCAGAATATGATTTGGCGAATAGCGGTTTCCCTTCCACCGCTGAGTGGGTCGGACAGACGGTAACTCCGACCGGAAATTACCTTGAGTCCGTGGATGTATTTATAACAGCCGGCAGCCCGCCATGGGACGCGATTTTAGAAATCTATGGACAAACCGAAGATAACGGTTTTTCTCTATCCAATCGACTGGCGAGCAATACATTAACATCCATAACAAGCCAAAACATAACAAAATACACATTCAAGTTCAACCATATTGATATCAGCGGCTTTAAGCATACTGCCGGAACTGGACGGTTGCTTCTGGTTTTGAAAAGTAACAGTACAGGCTCTGGCAGATACATTTTCTTCAAAAGCGGAAATCCTTATGACCGGGGGATACAAAAATATACTCCCGATAGCGGGACCAATTGGGTGGCAAGGGCAGGAGCTATGACGTTTAATGTTTATACATCAAATACCTCTGTTAAAAATGAAAAATGACGAGTGGAAAGTTTAAAATTAACGCATTATTCCTGAGTCCGGACACTTTATAATTGTTTGCGCATATTGGGACAACGAGCGCTGAAAATGCAAGAGCCGCGCCGCGCTGCTTTGACGTGACGTTGTTTGCATTCAGTCATAGGGGGATTGTATCTAAAAATCGTGATTTTTGACTAGAAATAGCCATTTGCCGGAATAAAATCAAGCAGAAAGCATGACTGGCTGGAACAGCGGCAAAAAACTAATCAAAAATCGGCAGTCAGCGACTGAAAAAACTATCAAAAAAAAGAAAGTGAGAAAATCAACAAAATTTTCTCACGGAATCAAGTTATAGAAAGAATTGATAATGAAAAAAAATATTCCATGGATATTGGCAATTCCACCTGAAGTTTTTTGCGAAAAAGCAAACATTCAGATATCGGATTATTATCTGATCCCGGAAAAAAGACTGGAAACTCATATTAAAGCGCGGGAATATTTCCTGAATAA
>TBL_comb47_HYPODRAFT_10008379_pt1 | contig 10576 bp, 20 predicted proteins | sample TroBogypolimnion_40_FD_10682 | JGI IMG/M metagenome (IMG submission 10682)
CGTCACCAGCCAGATCGGCACCTTGCAAGTCACCACGCCGCTGCTCGCGTCCGGCGCGGTCACGTATCAGGGCTATGCCTACAACGAATACGTCTGGACGCCACCGACCTACTACCAGACCGACAGCGGGTGCGAGGTGACAGTCACGCTCACCGATTCGACCGAGTTCGTCATCATCACCGTTTACGAAATGCACGAATACAACAACGTCGCGGCTGGCGTGATTACCGGCGGAAACGTCGGTGGCTCCGGCTATAGCGGCGGCGAATTGGGAGGGCCGGGTTAATGGCAGGCGTTTTGGCTCAGGTTATTTTCACCCCGTCCGGCGGCAGTTCGACGGTCATCATCCCGCCGTTTGGCGACGCAGCTATCGCCGGCAGTGGGGCATACATCCATCAGCCCGGCACGGGGACGTTTACCTACGCCGTGCAGTGCAAGCTCGCGGATGGGACCGAGACCACTTTGCCGCGGTCGCGTCGCCGGGTGCTGGTGGTGCAGGTGTGCAAGAAATGACCGATCAGCGCGCCTATTGGATACAACTCGGCGAGGGCAACACCGTCATCGGTGGTGGCGCGGTGCAGGGTGCCGAGGCCATTGCCGTCACGCTCGCCAAGCCTGGGCGTGTGCAGGTGACGGCCGATGTTGCGGCCCAACTGCGTCAGGGCGGGGCCTGGGTGTGGGATGGCTCGGCATTGGTCGCAGCGCCGCCGGCCGGGATGACCGCAGACGACCGGGCGCGTGCGATATTAGAAGCCGATCACATGGCCGAGGCGCAGCGCCGGCCGCACCTGAGCGCCGGGGCGGGGCAGGCGTTGGAATACGTGCTGACGTTGGAGGAAGCGCGGGCATACCTCGCGGCGAGCGTGCCTGTTGCGGCCGATTTCCCGCTGCTGGGGGCCGAGCTTGCCGCCCTGGCAGCATGTGGGCAGCCGAGCACGTTGGCAGCCGTGGCGCAGGCTGTGGTTGAGGCTGACCGGGCAACGCGGGTGCATCTCGCTGCCATCAAAACCAAGCGCCGCATCGCCAAGATCACCATCAGATCGGCAACGGATCATAACGCCATAGATGCATCGCTTGCGGCGATGAAGGCGCCAATATGACAAAGGACATTGAGGATATGGCACCAGATCCATTTCGCGCCGAGTTGGATAAGATTTGGGACAAGCTCGGCTCGTTGGAGCTTGATGCAGCCCGCGCGTCCGAGGCGGCGAAGGGCACGAAATCGCAACTCGACAGCATCAGCGTGCAACTGTCCGGCCTGACGACAACGATCCAAACGCTATCGATCGCCATGGCGCAAGCCAACGGCGCGCTGAAATTCGGCATGCTGATCGCCGCGCTTTTGGCCGGCGCGGGCGGTTTTATCGCGGAGCATTTTTGGCCGAAATAGTCGGCACAACGCCGGCACAAACTGCAAACCATAAAGGCGAGATGCCTCATGTCAGCACCACCTATGACCGACGCCGATCTGATCGCCCGCATTCGCGCGATCATCCAATGCGGCAGCGTTGCGCAAGCCGTCCCTGTGACCGGCCTGGCGCGATCCACGCTGAAATCGAACCTTGCCGCCGCGCGTGAGCGGTTCCCGAGTTGGCTGCCGCCGTCATCCGCCGCGCCTGATTGGGCGAAGGGCACGCCGATCAATCCACCGTCCGCAGACGCGGTGCACGCTCTGCCTGAGCCGGCGCCGGACAAGCCACGCCTGCGCGTTCAGGCCGGCAGCGACGCGCCTCCTAAAGACCTGCCAGACCGGATTGCGGCGCTGCTGATGAAACGCTCCGCGTCGTCGGCTGATCTGGCGGCGAACTGGAAAACGAACGTCGAAACGATTGACGCGGCCATCGCCTCGCTCGCGGCGAACGGCATGCGCGTCGAAGGCCATTCGGGCGGCTGGCGGATCATCAAGGCCGCACCCGAGCCGGCATGGTTGGCCGGGCCGTTGCATACGTTCGTGACCGATGCTGACAATACCTTTACCTTCGGCGCGTCGGGCGATCAGCACCTTTGCAGCAAATACGAGCGGCTGGACGTGCTCAATTCGCTGTATGACACCTTTGAAGCCGAGGGGTGCCGGACGGTATTCAACACCGGGAATTGGGTTGACGGTGAGGCGCGGTTTAACCTGCACGACCTGCACACGCACGGCATGGATGCGCAGATGCGCTACCTTGCGCACGCATTCCCGCGCCGCGATGGCATTACGACCTATGCCGTGGCCGGCGATGACCACGAAGGATGGTATGCGCAGCGTGAAGGCGTGGACATCGGCAAGTATGCCGAACGCACCATGCAGGATGCCGGCCGGACGGATTGGGTGGACCTCGGATACATGGAAGCGCCGGTCCGGCTGGTGAACGCGAACACCGGCAAAGAGGCGATCATCTCGATTGTGCACCCCGGTGGCGGCTCGTCCTACGCGCTGAGCTACGCGATCCAGAAAATCATCGAAAGCCTCGACGGCGGCGAAAAACCGGCCGTGCATATCTCCGGGCATTATCACAAGCTATGGGCGGGCAACATCCGCAACGTGTGGTGTGCGCAGACCGGCACCACGCAGGATCAGACGACGTTCATGCGCAAAAAGAAGCTGGAAGCGCATGTAGGCGGGCTGGTCATCAAACTGACGCAAGACCCTGCAACCGGCGCAATCAGCCGCTTCCGGCCGGAAATCTTGCGCTACTTCAATCGGGGCTATTACGCGAACCGCTGGTCATCCTCCGGGCCGATCAACAAGGCGCATCGTGATTTCGCGGGGATTGCAGCATGAGCACACATGACCCGGTGAACCATCCAATCCATTACACGTCCGGAGCGGCTAAATGCGAATGCGGACAAACTGTGGAATGCATCACGATCACTAAGCACATGTCGTTCACCCTCGGCAACGCCATAAAATACATTTGGCGCGCCGATCTGAAAGTCGATGCGCTGGAGGATTTGAAAAAGGCGCGTTGGTATCTCGATTGCGAAATTGAGAAGCGAGAAGGAGCCGCAAAATGACGCCATATCCATCGCCCGCCGCACTCGACCTGATCGTCAACGCGGAGATCGGCAGTGAGGCGAATTACAACGCCACCGAATGCCACCCGACCTGGCCGGGTGCCGACAGCGGCGTCACCATCGGCATCGGATACGACCTGGGCATGGGCAGCGAGGCGCAATTCCGCGCGGATTGGGCCGGGCTACTGCCTGACGCGGTGATGGACAGCCTCGCCACGTGCTGCGGGGTGCATGGGCCGGTCGCGCGGGCCATGGCGCAGTATCGGGCCGGGCTGACGATCCCGATCGATGCGGCGCGGTCGGTGTTCCTGGCGCGATCGATCCCGAAGGCCATTGCCGACACGCTGCGGGTGTATCCGACCGCTGGTGATCTGTCGCCGGACTCGTTCGGCGCGTTGGTGTCGCTCGTGTTTAACCGCGGCACATCGCTCGACGGTGATCGGCGGCGGGAAATGATGCAGATCGCCAAGGCGCTCCCGACGCATCCCGAGCTTGTGCCGGACCTCATCCGCTCGATGAAGCGGCTTTGGATCGGGCAGGGGGTGGACGGGTTGCTGGCTCGTCGGGATGCGGAGGCGGACCTGTTCGCTCAGGGGCTGGCAGTGCCGGCAGTCGAAACAATCGAAACGCCGGCAGTCGCTGCACCCGTTCCCGCGCCGGTCGCGCCGGCCGATATCGGAGGGCGTTGATATGCTTGGGTTCATCCTCAAGGCCATTGCTATCGTCCGTAAGGTGTTTGGACTTCACCCGTCGCACGTCGCCACCATCACGGCCGCCGAACAGATGGCCTACTTGGTGCAGGCGGTGGATGCATCCGGCGCGCTGGCTACGATCGATACGGCCATGACGTTGCGGAAACACGACTGGAACTCCGGCGCGAATTCTGGGCGGGGCACGCTCGCCAGCGATTCGGTGCAGGACACGCGGCCGAACGGCCCGGTTGCCATTCAGACCTTTGACTTCGGATATACCGACGCGGGCTTCGGGCGGTTTGACCTGGCAGACGGCGATGGCGGGCAGGTGCTGCAAATCGTGGATGGCTGGGCCTCCGTCGTGATGACGCAGGACGGCGGCGCGGGCGTGCAGTGGTTTATCGGCGCGGTCAATCCGCGCCTTGGCTGGCTCATGTTCCGCGATGACGTGACTGACCAATGGCAGACCATCACGGCGGCGCTGAATGATGAGGGCAAGCCGACCTCGCGGCCGTGGCTCTACAATTTGGCTTGGACGCGCTACCGCAAGCAGCCGGTGACGTTGCCGTTCCTGTTGGATGGTCTGCCCTCACCTTCTCGCGTTCTCGATGCCATCGTGTGCGAGCACTACAGCGGCCCGACCGTATCCACATCCAACGCCATGGAACGCTTTGTCTTCGCCAAGGGGTTCGGACTCGTCCGGTGGGAACGGTGGGTCAATCCTGCCATCGCAGCCGCGCCGGCAACGGCGGCCGCATTCGCCGCGTCCGGCCGGCTACCTCCGGCGCCCGAATTGGACGGGCTACTGCCGTCGCAGTGGGTGCCGGCAGATGGGCGGTGCTGGACGAACATGTGCAGCTATTCGACGCCTCAATCCGTCCGTCAGTTCGACTGGCAGGCGGCGCAACTCGTGACCTGAAAGGACTGCTATCATGTCAACCGAATCCGATATCTGGGGTGCTGCGAAGGGCATCCTCGGCGTGGTGGCGCCAATGCTGGCAACTGCCGTTGGTGGCCCGTTGGCCGGCACTGCGACGCGCGCGATCATGTCCGCGCTGGGCCTGAGTGGCGACACTACGGCCGAGGCGACGGCCCTGGCGGTGCAGAACGCCACGCCGGACCAGATCGCCGCGTTGAAAAAAGCCGACAACGACTTCCGTGTGCAGATGCGCCAACTCGGCATTGCGGAGGAGCAACTCGCGTTTCAGGACATTGCCTCCGCGCGGCAGCGTCAGGTTGGCGTGAAGGACAGCACGCCGGCAGTGCTGGCCTATGCGCTCACGGTCGGATTTTTCGGCCTGCTCGCGCTCATGGCATTTCGTGACATGCCGGCCGGCAATTCGGCGCTGCTCAACGTCATGTTAGGCGGCCTCGGCACGGCATGGGCGGGGGCGATGACGTTCTTCTTCGGTAGTTCGCAGCATGCGGCGGATCAAAGCCAGATGTTGTTCCAGTCTACTCCGCCTGCTTCGGCTGGGTGACGCCTGGCCCGGAAACGCAAAAAGCCCCGCCACTGGTGAGCAGTGGCGGGGCTTCTGTTGTTGCGGTGCGGTTAGGCGTTGGTGCCTCGCCCGATATCGTCAGCGCCGACAATCGGGCACATAGAATACGATCCCCACGGGCGCACGCACTCAACTCCATCGGGGCCTAGCGTGATGCGCAGGCGCTTGCCACGACCATCGATGATAGTCTTCGCCGTGCGCGCCACGACGTTAACGCGAACCCACAAATCAGCGTCGCAAATTGCCGTTGTCGCGTATGATTGCCCGACTTGGAACTTGGTCATCTGGGTAATCCCTCGATCTGGCCGGGGCCTATCCCCTTGCCGATAACCAGATAATGACCGCATATAGCGGACAACGCAAGAGGTATTTTACACCCGGCGCGATTTATTTTCGCGGATCGGCGCCGGGTTAGCCTCGTGCCATCCCGCCGCGCGTTCCAGCCATTCCGCGACCCCCGCCGGTATGATGTATTCACCGGCTGCCCAGCGTCGGACTTGGCGCTCCTGCACTCCGAGCGCGTCGGCAAGCCCGCGCTGCGACCAGTGCAGCGCGGTGAGGCAGGAGCGAAGTCGGTCCGGCGTCATGCGGCGTCGTCCGACTGCAACCAATCGCCCCTGGCAGGGATTATATCGAGCGGGTCCGTGACTTCGACTGCTTCCCAACCGTCGGCAGTCTCGTCGCCGCCCACGTCAGTCAACATTTGCGCAATCGCGTCTGCCGGCGTGGCAGCGTCGAAGGCGCCGCCGAGTTGGTGCTGTTCGCCGTATTCGTCGGTGTGGACCAAAAAATAGCGGGTCATCGCTGGGCCTTTCGCTTCATCTGGCGCCCAATCCGCACCACGGTCATAAACCTTCGCGGCGGTGACACGATCCTGGCCCGCACCATGCCGCTCGGTAAAATAATCCTGGGCGGCGGCAAGCAGAGCATCCGCCGTGGCATCGGGAGCGCCCAGCCACGGCAGATAGCAGAATTGCGCTGCGTCAGCCCATACGGCGCCGTCTTGCATCGGCAGGTAATCCACCTCCAGCAGATACCGGCCGGTCGCGGTGTCGTTGTTCGGAATGAGTGCGGTCATCTGGGCTACTCCCTCGATCTGGCCGGGGCCATCCCCTTGCCGATGACCAGACTATGACCGCATATAGCGGACAACGCAAGAGGTATTTTACACCCGGCGCGATTTATTTTCTCAGCCTCCGGTGCCATTCTGATGTCATGCCCGAGAAGCTTCCGCCCTTGCCGCCACCAACGCCACGCACAATCAGGGGCCGCGTCACGGTCTATTGCGGCGGATGCGACCGCGCCTCGCCATTGCTGCCGGAAACCATCGTGACGTTGATCGCGCGGGGCTACGGCAATGCGCCCATGTTGGATCTGCCGCTGCGATGCGCGGCATGCGGTAGCCGGCGCTATACGCTGTCGGTGGCGCCGGAGCAGATCATGTGGGACGGGTCGGCTAGGCCTCCGTCGTTCCGATAGCATACAGCTTGCGCAGCTTATCTGCGTAGGTTTCAGATGCTACCTCGGCGGCGGTGATTTTATAGGCTGCGGTCTTGGTGGGTTCAAATTGCACTGAACCGATGCTCCCCGCCGTAATCGGGCAGGCCGGCGGGGAAACTGGCTCAGCCATCGGACCTCGCTTCAAATAGCGCGATAGATGCGCCGCTGCCCATGCGGTGATCGATATGCCGGCGGCGGCTGCGAATGCCAGCATGAGGGCGCTTTCTATGTCGTTGGTCATTTCCTGGGCAACTCCATCAATTCCGCAGCCGGGCCGAGTTGTAGCAGGTCTGCCCATTCCTGCGCCAGTTCGGCCCGGCGCTGCATATGCGTCGCCCTGTTGTAGCGCGCTTCGACGCCATCGGGAACGTGCGCAAGCATCAGGTCGATCACGGCCCGGTCCTGCGGGTGGCGTTCGTTCATGACGCTGGAAAACGTCGCCCGCCAGCCGTGCGCCGTCTGTCTGCCGTGGTAGCCGGCTCGGTGCATGAGGTAGCCGATAGCGTTCTCGGATAGTGGCTTCTGGCTTCCCCATGCCGTGAAAACATAGTCCCGGCCGCGCATCCGCTTGGCTTGTTCCAGCACCTCTACGGCCTGGCGGGAGAGCGGCACGACATGCGGAGGCACGTCGGCGGCACGCTCGCGGGTGGATTTCATGCGGGCGGCCGGAATGGTCCAGACCGCGCCATCAACCTCGGGCCACTCCATCGCGCGCAACTCGCCTGGGCGCACCGCGGTCAATGCCAGAAAGCGCAGGGCGAGGCGGGTCAGTGGGTGCGCCGGCACGGCCTCGGCAGCCGCCAGCACCTCGCGGGCCTCCTCGATGGTGGTGACAGCCGCGCGCCGTCCTGACCGCACGACGGGCGCCAGGACGCGCGTCAGCGAGGCGGCGGGGTTGGCGGCAGCCCAATCCAGCGCTACGGCATAGTCCAGCACCGCACTGATGCGCTGGCGGGCACGGTGAGCCAGATCGGCGCTGCGCACCTCGATTGGACGCAGGACGGCCAGGATATCGCCGGCCCGGATATCACCGACCGGGCGTGCGCCGAGGGTCGGGAACACATCGGCTGCCAGCGACGCCAGCACGTCAGCGCTGTGGTGCGGCTTCCAGCGTCGGGCCTGGGCGGTGTGCCACTCGCGGGCGACGGCCTCGAAGGTGTGCAAGGGCCGCTCAGGCGGTGGCGGCGGTTCTGGCGGGGGAGGGTTCCGCAGTGCGTCCCTGGCCGCTCTGGCGGCGACCAGTGTCATCGCGGGATAGGTGCCGAGGGTGGTTATCCGGTCCTTGCCCGCGACCTGCGACCGGACGCGCCAAGTCTTCGCTCCGCCCGGCCAGACGACCAGCATCAGGCCGCCGCTGTCCTGCATCTTGATCGGCTTTTCGCCGGGCCGCTTCTTGCGGATTTCGGTATCGGTCAGCATTTCCACCCCATCAGGGACTCAGGGGCGGGCGAGTCCCTGCCTAAGTCCCTGCCGAGTGTGGCCTTGGATGGGCTTTGCTGGCAAGCGGTGGGAATGCAAAACGCTAAAAACGCGCTGATTTCAGCGGTTTAGGGTCGCGATGGGATGGGGTGTAAAGGGTGCCTGGCTCCCAGGGTAGGAAACGCAATTTCCCCGTAGTGACTTGATATTGCTATCAACGCGCATCCGCCCCGGCCTTCTGCATCCCTGATTGCGTCCCTGCCACCGGCCTAGAGCGCATCCACTCGTCAAGCTCCGACTGCAACCAGGCGACCCGGTTGCCGCTGATCTGGCGGGCAGGCGGGAAGTCCTGCATCCGGTATATCGTATTGCGCGAGAGCCCGGTCAATTCCACGACGCGAGGCAGGGACAAATAGGCTTCAGCCATTGGAAGCATCCTCATTGGCGGCGGAAAGAAGCACGTCGGCATGGCACGGTTCGCAGGTGTCGCACTGGACGCCGAGCGGCTTGCCCGATGCATGGGTGGGGCAGAGGCGGCACCAGCAGGCGAGGTTCTTGCCGCGCAGGCTGGACACCAGCAGCTTGCCGCGCGCAATCACCGGCAGATCGACATCCCATGCGCGACGGAAGAAATTGACGGCCATTTCCTGTGCCTCTCGGTCCGTCCCGGTGAAGCCGGCCTGCCGCGCTTTCTCAACAGCCCATGGGTTGCCGAACACTCCCGGCCTCGACACGCTCACCGTGTTCGCCGGCATGCGCCACCCCCTCGTGCGGCGGCGCTGGATGCGGAGGGGGGCCATTTTTCCGGTGCCGGCAATATGGTCGGTCATACCCCGCAACTCGCCATATCGCAGGGCAATGCCGTCTCGTGCTCATCAAACGGAAGCCGGCCCTGGTCGCGCATCGTTTGCGCCATCGTTGCATAATCCTCTCGGTCGGCTCGGAACGTCGCGCCACGGCCTGCACCACGCGGCACCGCTTCCATGTCCTGCCACCAACGCATGCGGTCGGGGTGGTCAACGAACATGCGTTGCAGCGCCGCGCGGTTTTTCAAGAAGCAGCCGTCGCAATTTCCAGCCCATGCGCCGGGCAGCCGCAGGTCGAATGGCTGGCGGTGCCAGAAGGCAAAAACGTCCTCCTCTGTCACGCCAGCATCGGCAAGCGGGCAGGCGTTGACCCAGCGATCCCGCTGCGGGCCCAGAGCGCGTTCCACGCGGCGTGGTTCATCAGCACGCAGGCCGATGACGTTGGTCCAATGCGACCAGCCAAGCGACCGCAGAAAACGCTTTTGCGTTCGGATTTTTAGCTCGATTGTGCAGAACCGACTGACCGGGTTTGGAAGCATAGACTTCGCGCTCAACAGCGCGGCGAACGGCTCACCGTCACGGCTGGCGGAGTTATGCGACACCTCCACAAAATATGGGCCACCCGGCTTCCATCCATATTCGAGCCAGTGGATATCGACATTCCAAGCCGCTCCGCAGTCGCGCACGAAATCTAACGTGGCCGGCATTTCGCGCCCGGTGTTGGCGAAACAAACCAGCACGTCAGGTGGCAACGCGCCGTCGTATGCGTCGATGATCCGGTGCAGCATGTAGCCGCTCGTCCGGCCTCCGCTGAACGACACCACGGCGGGGCCGGTAATGCGGAATGGATCACTCATCCCGCGCCTCCATCAGCGCCTGCGCGCCGGCTGGGGTGATGCGCCAAAAAGACGCGCATGGCTGGTTTATAAAAGGAGGGCCATCACCAGGGCGAACCGAGTTGATCTTTGTGCGGTAGTTTTGACTGCAGACCAGACCTAACGCTCTCAACTCAAACAACGCCAGCATATGCGCTTCGCATTCTGCTGTCGCGCCGTCATCCCTCGGCAGCCATTCCAGCGCGGCCCGTTGTGCGGGGGATAGTGGGGTCATGCCACAACCCCAATCACCAAAAGAGCAACGCCGACAGCCAGGACGCGGGGCTGGCAGAGTGTCAGCCCGTTGACGATCATGCCGCCGCTCAAGCCTAGCGTGACTGCGTGGATGTTCTGCATCGCGGTCATTCCCCACCTCCCAGCAGATCGGGGGCTGCGGCGAGCATGGCCGACCAGTCCGACTGCGCGTCGGACATGTTGACCTCGTTGTCCGGCAGGCCAGCGCTGGCTGTGTCAATAGACGCACCTGCCCAGGCTTCGGCCATCGCCTCATTCGCCTCGATCGGTACGATCTTCAGACCCAGGCCCGGCAGGGTGGCTAGGAGAGCGTCGAGGGCAAGGTGGCAGATCACCATCGCGGCCTGAAGTTGTGATGGGATCAGTGCGATCTTGTCTGCCATCGCCTCAATCATTGTTTCGCGTGGGGTCATTTCGGTGGCTCCGGTATCGGTGCATACAGCGACGGCGCTTCCTTCATCCCCATGGCGATATATTCGTCATGCTCGTAGCACATTTCATACCAGCCTTCGGGGGTATAATACTCG
>TBL_comb47_HYPODRAFT_10008381_pt1 | contig 10574 bp, 8 predicted proteins | sample TroBogypolimnion_40_FD_10682 | JGI IMG/M metagenome (IMG submission 10682)
GACCTGACTCAGCAGCTACTGACCTTTGCCCGGGGCGGCGAGCCGGTGAAGCGCGTCGTCGCGCTGGAGCGCCTGCTGCGGGAAACCGCCGCCTTCGCCTGCCACGGCTCCGCGGTCCGCTGCGAGTTTCAGGTGGCGGAGGACCTCTGGCCGGTGCATGCGGACGAAGGGCAGCTCTCCCAGGTCATCAACAACCTGGTGATCAACGCCGTCCATGCTATGCCGGGCGGCGGGGTGGTGGTCCTGGGAGCCAAAAACGACCCGCCCCGTCCGGAGGGGCGGCGCTTTGTGCAGATGTTCGTCTCCGACTGCGGGGAGGGGATACCGCAGGGGCATTTCCCAAGGATCTTCGACCCGTATTTCACCACCAAGAAGCAGGGGAGCGGACTGGGGCTCGCCACCAGCTTCTCGATCATCAAGAAGCACGACGGCGTCATCAACTTCGAGTCGACCCTGGGCAAGGGGACCACCTTTTTCGTGCATCTCCCCGCGCTGGAGCAGGGGAGGGTGCAGGAGCACCAGGCCGAAGCCGGGGTCGTGACGGGCCGGGGCCGGGTGCTGGTAATGGACGACGAGGAGGGGGTCCGGGATATCGCGCGGGATATGCTGGACCAGCTGGGCTACACGGTCGAGTGCGCCAAGGACGGCGCGGAGGCGGTAGAGCTGTACCGCCGAAGAGGCCAGGAAAAACGGCCCTTTGCCGCCGTTATCATCGACCTGACCATTCCGGGGGGGATGGGGGGGCAGGAGGCGATCGGACTGCTGCTGCAGGTCGACCCGCGGGTGCGCGCCATCGTTTCCAGCGGCTATTCCAATGACCCGGTCATGGCCAACTACCGGGGCCATGGCTTCGCCGCCGTGCTCAGGAAACCCTATCGCATGCAGGAGATGAGCGCCATCCTGCAGGATTGTCTGGCCGGTACTGTTGCAGCGTAAGGACACGGTAAGCTGACGTTCTGGAAACCTACACCACTAAGCGAGAACGAACATGACCCCTGTAACCGGCGACAAACTTCTGGACAGTCTCTTTGACGGTGTCTACTTCGTGGATACCAGGCGGCACATCACCTACTGGAATGCGGCGGCCGAGCGCATCTCGGGCTACTCCAGAGACCAGGTGCTCGGTTCCTGCTGCTCGGACAACCTGCTGCGCCATGTCGATGCTTCAGGGTGCGCATTGTGCGAGGAGAGCTGTCCGCTAGCGGACACCCTGGGAGATAAAAAACTGAGGGAAACCGTACTGTTCCTGCATCACAGGCTTGGGCATCGCGTTCCGGTCTCAGTCCGCACCTCCCCGGTGCATGACGAGCAGGGGGAGCTGATCGGTGCCGTGGAAGTATTCAGCGACAACTCGAACGCGCTGCAGATCCTGCAGGAATACGAAAGGTTGAAACAGGAAGCCTTCATCGACCCGCTGACCGGCATCGGGAACCGGAGGTACGGGGAAATGACCCTGACCAGCCGGATCAACGACCTGCACAGCCAGGCGATTCCCTTTGGCCTGCTGTTCCTGGACATCGATCATTTCAAGGAGGTAAACGACCGCTTCGGTCATAAAACCGGGGACGATGTGCTGGTGATGGTGGCCAGGTCGATAGTGGCGGCGCTGCGCAAGATAGACGTGGTCGCGCGCTGGGGAGGCGAGGAGTTCGTGGTAGTCTTGCCGGGGGCCAACGATGTGGTGTTAAGGTCCGTCGGGGAGCGGGTCCGCATGCTGATCGAGCAAAGCTTTCTCATGGTCGGGGCCGACCGGCTGGAGGTGACCATCTCCATCGGCGCCGCACTGTCGCGGCTAGACGACACCCCCAAGACCGTCGTCAGCCGCGCGGACCGGCTCATGTACCAAAGCAAGCAGGGGGGTCGCAACCGGGTCAGCGTGGGCTAGCCCTTCGACTCCCGGCGCCTCACGGGGCTAGCTACCCCACTGGCCAAACGGGCATTGCACCAGGCTCGCATTGGAGTAGCGCGGGTCATCGCTTACCTCGAGCCCAGCCCAGGGCGGCAGCGCTACCGGCTGCTCTTCCGAGTCCAGTTCCACCTCGGCGAGCACCAGCCCCTGGTTGTCCCCCTGGAACACGTCGATCTCCCAGGTCAAACCCCCAAAGGGCACCTCGTAGCGCGTTTTCTTTATCAGCGGGCGCAGGCAGAGCTTTTGCAGCATCTCCTCCGCATCCTCCACGGGAATGGGGTACTCGTACTCGGGCGCGCTGATCCCCTGGCGCAGCCCCTTGATGGTCAGAAAGCCGCGGCCCTCCTTCACCCGGATCCGCACCACCCGCCCCCGGTCCAGCGACAGGTAGCCCTGCAGGTAGGCCTTGCCAGCTCCAGCAGCGGCGCGCCAGGAATCGTCCTTTACCAGAAATTTCCGCTCGATCTCTTGTGGCATTGCTGATCCTCCGATTTTAGCGCCAGCCGGAGCCGCCAGCGCGCCCCTGAAAACCCCTGATCTTGCGCTGATAATTTTACCCGAAAAACTAATAGGACCTATTTTATCTTTTTTGCTTGACCTGCAACTGCGACTGCGGTAGATTTATTTCAACGACACTTTTAAGAAAGGAGATTACGCCAATGTGGACTTCTAGATTTCGTATTCGTCCTGTTTCGCACTGCAAGGAAGGTTGCAGTATTTAGCCCGTCAAGCAAATTGACGGGCGCGCCGCAAAAACCCGAAAAAGCCCCTGTAGATAATACAGGGGCTTTTTCTATTTGTGCATTAGGCATGTCCTGCAGCAGAGGTCGAATCCCTAAATACCTCCCTCCGACTTCCAAAAGCTCTCCCTCGCCCTCCGGGAGAGGGCCGGGGTGAGGGATTAGCCTTGGCGCGACAGCTGCTCCGTGGAGACTCCCTCACCCCTGCCCCTCTCCCGGAGGGCGAGGGGATGAGGCGCTGAAAGTTAACTTCGGGGGACTCCGATCCCCTCCCGCCTGGGAAGGAGCGTCAGCTACATCAGGATTCCCTTGAAATGCAAGGCCAAAGCAGCCACCCCCAGCAGTAAAAGGGTGGAGCAGACGGCCGTATCGACGGTTCTGAACTCTTTGGTGTGCAGGTTGGTGCGCTTGCCGACGCCAAACCCCCTGGTCTCCATGGAGATGGCCATCCTCTCGGCCTTTTTCACCGAAGTGACCATCAGGGGGATCGCCAGCGGACAGATCGACAGGAACCTTTTCACGAAGTTCTTGTTGTCCAGGCGGTGCGCCCGTGAGCTCTGAGCCTGAATGATCTGATCCATCTCCTGCATGAAGGTCGGCACGAAACGGAGCGAGGTGACGAACATGAAGGCGTATGGGTAGGGAATCTTCAGCTTCTCGACCAGAACGACCACCAGGTCCTTGATCTGCGTGGTGCCCATCAGGATGGGGAAACTGGCCGCGATGACGATCATGCGCGCCCCCATCGCCAGGCAACCGGTGAGCCCGATGTCGGTAACCCTGCCGATGCCGGTCCCGGGGATCAGGGTGAAGATGGTCCTGCCGTCGGTTATGAAGAATATCTGGAACAGTATGAAGAGCCCGGCGATGAACAGCAATCCCTTGAATACCGGGAACATCTCCTTCAGAATGCCGGCGGCCAGGGCCACCAGGACGATGGAGAGAAAGAGCCCCGCCAGCACGACCGGGTCCCTGAAGAAGCAACTGAGCGTCATCAGCAGGAAGGACCAGAACAGTTTGGTCAAAGGGCTCAGCCGGTGCACGAAGGAGTCGCGGGGGATATAGTTAGCTACAACAGACATTCGGCGTGCTCTCCGGCAGATTCAGTATCTCGTGGTAGATTTCCTCGACAGTCAGCGGCCGACTGAAGAGTGCTGGCTTCTGTGCGAACATCTGTGCCAGACGTGCGATCTGGGGCGGGAACAGGTTGGTCTGGCGCAGGATCTCCGGATGGTAAAAGACATTCCGGCAGGAATCGTCCAGCAGGACCCGTCCGTGGCTCAGAACGATCACCCGCTTGGCGTAGGTCGCCACCAGCTCCATGTCATGCGTCACGAAAACGATGGTGTGGCCCAGCTGGTTGAGCTTCAGCACCATCTCCATGATCTCGATCCCTTCCTGGTAGTCCTGTCCCGTGGTCGGCTCGTCCAGCACCAGTATCTCCGGCTTCATGGAGAGCACGGAGGCAAACGCCACCCTCTGGCGCTGCCCCTTGCTCAGTAGCAGCGGGTTTTGCCCGAGAAAGGCGCTCAGGCCGACCGCTTCCGCCGCTTCTTCCACGCGGTGGTCGATCTCAGCCTTGCTCAGGTGCAGGTTCTTCGGGCCGAAACCGATCTCCTTGAAGACGGTCGGCATGAAGATCTGGTGGTCGGGGTTTTGGAAGAGGAAGCCGACCTTGCGGGCCAGCTCTCCGGTCGTGGACTTGCCGGTGTCGAGGCCGGCGATCTGCACGCTGCCGCCGGTCGGCTTCAATAGGGCGTTGAACTGCTTCAATAGGGTCGTTTTCCCCGCCCCGTTTTGTCCAATCAAGGCGACGAACTCGCCCTTCTCAATGCTGAAGCTGAGCCCGCGCAGGACTTCCAGGTCTATGTTCCCGTACTTGAAGTGTAGGTCGGCGACCTTAATCATGCAGGTTTCCTCTGCTCGCCAAGCACTCCGAAAGACCCAGATACGCCTCGCTCACCGTTAACGGGACCTCGCCAGGATAGAGGCCCCTTTGTTTCAATTTAAAGGCAAGGTCGCCGACCGGCGGCGGCCTGAGCCCGACCGAGGTCAGCAGGTCCGGCTGGCTGATGACCTCGCGCGGCGGGGCGTCGTAGGCGATCTTGCCGTTTTTCATGATCAAAAGGCGCCCGACATATTCAGCAAGGATATTCACCTTCTGCTCGACGACGACGACCGTCAGGTTGTGTTCCTGGTTGAGCCTTCTCAGTACATCGAAAACCTCCATGGTCCCGATCGGGTCCAGTTCCGAGGTCGGCTCGTCCAGTAACAGGATCTTCGGCTTGAGCGCGATGGCCGCCGCGATGGCCACCCGCTGCTTCTGCCCACCCGAGAGCTGGGTGGTCGCGCGGTGACGCAGCGCGGAGATACCGATCAATTCCAGGCTTTCCGAGATGCGCTGGTCGATCTCCCGGGGCGGAATCGCAAGATTTTCCAGGCCGAAGGCGATCTCCTCCTCGACGATGGGCGCCACGATCTGGGCCTCCGGGTCCTGGAAGACGCTTCCCACCTGCCGTGCCAGTTCGGCGCAGGAGGTGTGGAAGGTGTCGCAGTTGCTGATCTTCACGGCGCCCAGGAAGGTTCCCTCCTGGAAATGGGGGATGATGCCGTTGAGGCAGAGCACCAGGCTGGACTTCCCGGCCCCGGTAGGGCCGGTGATCCCGATGAACTCCCCTTCCGTCACCCGGAAGGAGAGCCCGTCCAAGGCCTTGAGCGAGGATCCGGGATACGAGAAAGTGAGGTTCTCGACGGAGATGACCGTCTCCCTGGCGTGGTCTCTAACGGTCATTGGCCAGGGCTGCCTTGAGCGGGAAATACAGCACGGTGGCCAGAATCGCGTTGGCGAGGGCGGTAACCAAGACGACCATGGTCAGGTAGGCGAAAGCCGGATTTTTGGTGACCGTTATGAACAGGGTCAGGCTCTTGAAGATCGAGATGTAGGTGAATCCGCTGGCGCAGGTCCCGAGGAAGGTAATGACGAAGGGCCGGACGTACTTCAGGAAGCCGAAATCCATTCTGATCATGGACAGAAGCCAGACGGCAATCGCTCCCACCGGTTCGCTGACAAAGTTCAGATAGGGGATCAGCGACTTAGTCGTCAATTGGCAGACCGCGGCGGCGACCAGGCTGATGCCGATGATCGATCCGGCCTTGGACGGGCGCAAAAGCAAAATCGCCAGGCAGTACATCCCGATGATCAGGTTCGGGGTAATGCCGAAAAATGGCGGCGTGAACATCCTCAAGACGGCGCCGACTGCCAGTAACACTGAAATTACGGCAACATCGACCGCCTTCAACCCCTTGTTCTCCACCACTCTGGCCTCTACGTTCATTTCGGCTCCTTTTAGGTTCGTCATCAAAGCCCTCAGGCTTCTCGGCAACAGGCGTAGTAATCAGATGCCACGGAGCGGTAAAAATAACATTCTAAGCCGCCGAAATGCAATCGCAAAATAAAACGCGGTCTTGCGCGATCGCCGCACGGCCCAATGCGGCCATCCCATTGACCCATCGTTCCCACGCTCCAGCGTGGGAACGCATCCAGGGACGCTCCCGCGTCCCGATTAGCTCTGTTAGGCGCAGTTTATATTTTTCACCTTGCACAACATTCAAAAGCTCTCCCTCGCCCTCCGGGAGAGGGGAGAAGGCACAACATCTGCGCATAACAGAGGCTATGAAATGTTGTAGGACGGGCACCCCACGCGGGGTGGATGGTGGGCACAATCCGGCCCCTCAAGGACCGGTGGAAAAAGCTGTGGAAATGCTGTTGATTCACTCCGAAAAGGGTGTAGAAAAGCTGAGGATAGGCTGCGGAAAAGCGGCAGGTGCCCTGGGGGAAAGCTGTGGGAAAGCTGTGCAACAGCTCGAGGAGAAAGTTTGGGGATAAGCTGTGGAAGGTGAGTGGGAAAGCTGGGGAAAACCCGGTCCTAAGCTGTGGAGAAGCAGTGGACAAGCCGGGTAAAAGTCTGAAGCACATAGTGTAACTTAGAGCGGCCGCGCCGCTAAGCAAGAACAGCTTTGAACTTGGGCAAACTCTTGGTATCCTTTAGCACCCTTACAAGGTGAAATCAGCAGTTCGCAACCAAAACCAGCACGCCAAAAAGGAGTGACAGATGAAAATCGCATTGGTGACCGGCGGCAGCCGAGGCCTCGGCAAAAGCATCGCACTGCATCTTGCCGACCGGGGGAACGATGTCATCCTCACCTACCTCAGCAACGAGACAGAGGCCCGCCATACAGTAACCGAAATCGAGAGCAAAGGTAGGAAAGCCGTCGCGCTGGCCCTGGATGTATCGGAAGTCAAATCCTTCGCAGCTTTCAGTGCCAGAGTGCACGACAACCTTGCAGAGATCTGGCAGCGCGGCGACTTCGACTTCCTGGTCAATAATGCCGGTTTCGGCGTTCACGCGCCCTTCATGGAGACCACCGAGGAGCAGTTCGACCGGCTGATGAACGTCCATTTCAAGGGGACCTTTTTCCTGACCCAGAAGCTGTTGCCGCTCATGAAGGACGGCGGCAGGATCGTGAACATCTCCTCGGGCCTGGCCCGTTTCTCCTTGCCCGGTTATTCGGCCTACGCCGCGATGAAGGGAGGGGTCGAGGTGTTGAGCCGCTACCTGGCCAAGGAGCTGGGGCCGCGCCGGATAGCCGTGAACGTCCTCGCCCCCGGAGCGATCGAGACCGATTTCGGCGGCGGCACGGTGCGCGACAACCCCGAGGTGAATCAGTTCATCGCGTCGCAGACGGCTCTTGGGCGAGTCGGTTTGCCCGACGACATCGGTGGCGCCGTCGCCTCGCTTTTGTCAGAAGAGTGCCGGTGGATCAACGGCCAGAGAGTGGAAGCCTCGGGCGGGATTTTTCTGTGAGACGCTACTCCTGGCTGCCTCGCTTGCAGTTCGGGGCAAGGCGCCGCTGCCTTGCCGGTCGCGAGGCTCATCTCCCGGTTCGCTAGGAGCAGCCCTGGAGGTGGGGACCTGTGAGTGGATGCAGGACGTTGTCGGGACAGGCGATCAGTTTACCTGATTTCATCGGTGTGCCACCAGCCTCCTGAATCCACTTGCCGGCAAAGGTTTACTGACCAGATAGCCCTGCATTTCATCGCAACCGAAGTCGCGAATCAGCGTCAGCTGTGCATCCGATTCGATACCCACCGCATTCACTTTCATCTTGAGGTTGTGGGACATGGAGATGACAGCTCTAACCACAACTAGATCATTGGGGTCCGTCAGGATGTCCTTGATAAAGCTTTTGTCGATCTTCAATCTGCCGATGGGAAGTTGTTTGATCCACTTCAGTGAAGAGGCACCTACCCCGAAATCGTTGACAGAAAAAGTGACGCCCATTCCCGTAAGGCTGCGCATGTTGCTCAGGGAATAATCCAGGTTGTCCATAATGGACTTCTCCGTAACATCCAGCTCGAGCGCCTGCCCATTCAGGCCGGTTTCGGCCAGCGCCCGGGCAATCATCTCCAGGAGATCGGGCTGGTGGAACTGGCGGTCCGAAAGGTTCACCGTGACCGTGAAGTCATACCCGTGCTTTTGCCACCTTTTCATCTGGGCACAGGCATTGCGGATCACCCACTCGCCGATGGGGACAATGGTCCCGGTCTCTTCTGCCAGCGCCAGGAATTGGGATGGCTGCAGCAGGCCCAATTCCGGATGGCGCCATCTTAACAGCGCCTCGGCTCCCACGATCCTGCCGGTATCGATGCGCACCTGGGGCTGGAATTCCAGTTCCAGGCCCCCACTCAGGGGCGCCTCGCGCAAGAGGTGCTCCATTCTCCGGCGCGACACCGTACGCTTATTGATGTCGGCACTGTAGAACCGGTAGCTGTTCCCGCTGGACAGCTTGGCCACGTACATGGCGGTGTCCGCCTTCTGTACCAGGTCCTCGCTACTGTCGCCGTCCTCCGGAAACACACTGATCCCGATGCTGGTCGTGGCATAAACCTCGAGATTGTCCAAAAGAAATGGTGTCCCGAAAACGCCCATGATCTTGTCGACCACGGTCACGACAGCATCGTTTTGAGTCAGCTCGGGCATGAGGACGTTGAACTCGTCGCCGCCGATGCGCGCCACGATGTCCGACTCCCGGACACACCCTCTGAGCCTCTGTGCGACCGCCTGCAGCAGAAGGTCGCCTGCCGCGTGTCCCAGCGTGTCGTTGATCTGCTTGAAGTGGTCGAGATCCAGGAAAAGGACGGCGAGTTTGTTTTTGTTGCGCCGCGCCTGGGAAAGCTCCTGATTCAGGAAATCTCTGAAGAGCTTTCGGTTCGGCAGGTCAGTCAGAGCGTCGTGCTGCGCCTGGTGTTTGATCAACTCCTCCATCTCGGTGCGCTCGGTGACGTCGCGGGCGATGCATGAGGTACCGACAATCGCGCCGGCAGCATTTTTTAACGGCGACATGGTGAGCGAGACGTTGATATTTCTGCCGTCCTTTCTCACGTGCACCGTTTCAAAGTGCGCTATCCGCGCGTCGTCGCGGATGCTTTGATGCAAGCGGGTTATTTCGTCTTTACGCCCTTCAGCGACCAGAAAGGAAAGGTGTCTGCCAGATGCTTCCTGGACCGTGTAGCCAAATATATGTTCCGCACCTTGGTTCCAGTTGGTGATGGCACCCTCGGCATCGGCCGCGATGATCGCGTCATCCGAGGACTCCACGATGGCCGCCAGGCGGGCCCGGTCTTCCTCGAGCCGTTTCCGTTCGCTTATGTCCTTGAAGAGGGTGAGGACGTACTGGTTGCCGTGCATTTCGATGGGCTCCAGGGAAATCAGACCTAACAGCTCACGGCCGGCCTTGGACTGGAAACGCACCTCGAGGTTCCTTACCTCCCCTCGCTCCTCGAGGGCCCGGGCGACCTCCAGGCGTTGCTGCTCGTCCGCCCAGAGGCGCAGTTCCGTCACCGAGCGCCCGACGACCTCCGAGCGCTGGTACCCGAGTGCCTGCAGGAAGGCCTTGTTCACCTCAAGGAACTTTCCGTCCTGAAGCCCCGTGATGCTCAGCAGGCCGGGGGTCGCCTGAAAGATCTTGAAGAATCTCCGTTCTGACGCCCGCAGCGCCGCTTCCGCAGATTTTTGTTTGGTAATGTCGTGGCATATCCCGATCATCACCGCCGAGCCGTCCGCAACGTCCAAGACCACTTCGAGCTGGCCACGCATGATGCGTATCAAGCCGTCCGGGCGCACTATCCGGAAAAAAAGGGAGTTCACGGGGTGCAGGTCGTCCCTGGCCTGTTGCACCGCTATCCTGAAAGCCTCGCGGTCCGCCGGATGGACCATTTCCAGGAATAACGCGCACGAGGCCGCAACCGACTCCGGGTCCAGGCCCAGGATGCGATACAATTCGTCGGACCAGGCCACCTGCCCGTTTGCCAGGTCCCACTCCCAGCTCCCCAGATGCGTTATCTTCTGCACTTGCGACAGCTGATGTTCGCGTCTGCGGATTCTCTCGAACTGCACCTCGACCAGCCGCTTCAGGGTGATTTTTTCCAGAACCTTGTCGAGCACCCCTAAAAGCTCCTGGTAGTTCACCGGCTTCAGCACGTAGTGATGGATGCCGATCTCGATCGCTTCCAGGAGGCACCAGGGGGCGCTATTGGAGGTCACCGCGATAACGCTCGTTTCCGGTGCCATATCCTTGATCATCCGGGCCATGGCGATGCCGTTCATGACCGGCATGTTTATGTCGGTCATGACTATTTCCGGCGTATGCTGCCGGAAGAGCTCGAGTCCCTCGGCACCGTTCCCCGCGACGAGGAGTCTCAGGTGGGGGTAGTCACTGGCCAGCATTCTGGCCAGGACGTCCCGCGCCCCGGTCTCGTCCTCCACGAGGAGCAGCGACAGGTGCATGCCCAGGCGAATTTTCGGGTCCATGTGAAGCCTCGATGCGAAATTACGCGCTCATCTCGTTACCGCCCCCCCCACCCC
>TBL_comb47_HYPODRAFT_10008382_pt1 | contig 10573 bp, 8 predicted proteins | sample TroBogypolimnion_40_FD_10682 | JGI IMG/M metagenome (IMG submission 10682)
TTGGTTATTCCGCTTAGCTTCGGCTGACGTTTTCGGGGGTGGGGAGAATGACTAATCTGGCTACCGCGCAGAAACTTGCGCCGTCCAATCTGCAGCTGCCGGTTTCGGCCTATTTTGACGTTGATTTGTATCAACGCGAACTCGAACTGCTATTTAAGCAGGGTCCGGGCTATGTCGGTCATGAACTCATGGTTCCTGAAGCTGGCTCTTACCGAACCCTAGCCGCAGAAAATGAAGGGCGGATTCTGGTTCGCAATTCAGAAGGCGTAGAACTCCTGTCAAATGTTTGCCGCCATCGTCAAGCATTAATGCTCAACGGCTCCGGTAAAGTCGACAATATTGTGTGCCCCCTCCATCGCTGGACTTACGACCTTGAAGGTCAACTGTTGGGCGCGCCCCATTTCGATGACAAGCCTTGCTTAAATCTGGGCAAGTCCCCTTTGCAAAACTGGCAAGGATTGCTTTTTGAAGGTCCACGCGACGTACGCACCGACCTGGCCAAACTAGGCGTTGCCGATGATTTGAAGTTTGAGGGTTATGTTCTGGATCACGTCGAGGTTCACGAATGCAACTACAACTGGAAAACGTTTATCGAGGTCTACCTCGAGGACTATCACGTTGTTCCATTTCACCCCGGCTTAGGAAAATTTGTTTCCTGTGAAGATCTTCGTTGGGAATTTGGCGAATGGCATAGCGTACAAACCGTTGGTATTCATAAAAACCTCACAACACCAGGTTCACCGATTTACCGTAACTGGCATGAAGCTGTGCTGCGTCACTATGAGGGAAAAACACCACGTCATGGCGCGATCTGGCTGACTTACTACCCTAATGTCATGGTGGAATGGTATCCAGGGGTTTTATGCGTATCAACACTTCACCCGATGGGCCCAAATAAGACAAAAAACATTGTCGAGTTTTACTACCCTGAAGAAATCGCTTTATTCGAACGTGAATTCGTAGAAGCCGAACGTGCTGCCTACATGGAGACCTGTATTGAAGATGATGAGATTGCTGAGCGCATGGATGCAGGTCGTGCAGCCCTCTTAGCTCGTGGTGATAATGAGGTTGGACCTTATCAAAGCCCCATGGAAGATGGCATGCAACACTTTCATGAATGGTACCGTCGCGCCATGAATTATCAGGGCGCATAATTCATTTTTACTGCAGTTCTTCATAGGAAGTTCAGATGACTCCTCTCATTAGCGCAAACCAATTAGAAGAAATCATTAATAGCGGCGAGAATGTCTTGCTTTGTGATTGCCGCTTTGATTTAGCTGATCCTGCCGCAGGTAAAAAAGCCTATGAAGAAAATCATATTCCTGGCGCTATCTATGTAGATTTGGATACAGACCTGTCTTCCGAAAAAACTGGTAAGAATGGTCGCCACCCCTTACCAAGCCCTGAAGCTTGGGCCCAAACCAAGAGTCGCTTAGGCATAGACCCCAATACCCTAGTAGTTGCCTATGATCAGCAAGGCTCGATGTTTGCAAGCCGTTTATGGTGGATGCTAAAAGCCACTGGCCACGCTAAGGTTCAAGTGCTCGATGGCGGGCTTGATGCCTGGAATGGCCCAATGGGCAGCATTCCCCGCAAGCCAACTCCTACAGCTCAAGCAATCAAGCCTATGCCTTATGTAGGTCTGGTTTTAGCAAGTGAAGTTGAAGCTAACCTAGAACACCAGAAAAAATTGATCATTGATGCACGTGCCAATGATCGCTTTCATGGTCAGAATGAAACGATGGATCCTGTGGGTGGCCATATTCCCGGCGCTATCAATCACTTTTTTAAACAGAATTTGTCAGCAACGCTTTTTAAATCGCCCGAACAGCTTTTTAATCATTTTTTAGCATTGCTCGGACCACGTAAAGCATCAGAAGTGATCCACCAGTGTGGCTCAGGCGTAACCGCCTGTCACAACTTGTTGGCCATGGAAATTGCAGGCCTGAAGGGCTCGCAACTTTACGCAGGTAGTTGGAGCGAATGGTGCTCCGATCCCGCAAGACCCATCGAGATCTAGACAGAAAAGTCTTACAACTTCCTTCTCCCTGTCTTTTAATGTGAAAAAGACAGGAGAACTACAAACCCTACGCCACAGGCAATTAAAACTGTTTGACGCAAAGACTCTGCCCAATGTGGTTTGCGATGCATTTGGGGAATGAGGTCACTTACAGCGATGTAAATAAAACTACTAGAGGCAATGACCAATAAGTAAGGCATTACAGCATGGGCTTTTTCTAAAAAGAAATAGGCCAAGATTCCGCCCACTACCGCAGATAAACCACAATAAAAGTTGTAAAGCAAAGCACGAGTGCGCGTAAAGCCCGCATTAATCAACACAATGTAATCGCCAATCTCCTGCGGAATTTCATGTGCGATGATGGCTAGCGCGGTGAAGATGCCAACGTGATAGTCGGCCATAAAAGCGGCTGCGATCAGAACACCATCTACGAAATTGTGNAGNCCATCGCCAACCAAGATCATCCAACCGCTACGACCCGCCTCTTCAGCATCATGACCATGGTGATGATCGTGTCCATCTCCCTCGTGATGATGGCTATGACGCAAAAGTGCAATTTTTTCAAGCAAAAAGAAGCCCAGCAAACCCGCTAACAAAGTGGCAAAGAGTATCTGAGGGCTAGTTCCTTCCATACTGAAAGCTTCAGGCAAAGAATGTAGCAATGCAGTCGAGAGCAATATCCCCACAGACACACTCACCATGCTATTGACCATCTTAGAAAGCGAAGTGGTGGAGAAGCTAGCGGCAATTAATACACTAACAGTGCCAGCTAAAGCCGTGACCAATAAAATACTTTGCAGAACAGTCATGGTGATTAACAAATCCCCATCTGAATCAGTGCAATAGAAGAAAAGCTCGCGAAGTACTCAAAATATTTGAAGTATTTTTGGTGATTTGTGTATTTGATAGATGTCGTCATTAATGGGCCTCTTCCCAATTATCACCAATTCCGATACTGACAAGCAACGGAACTTTGAGCTGCGCAACCGAACACATGAGTCCAGGCAACTTCTCTTGTAAAAGAGTGATTTCATCTAAAGGCACATCAAACACCAATTCATCATGCACTTGCAGCAACATGCGCGTTTTCAACTGCTCTTTTTCCAGCCAATTCTCTACTGCGATCATCGCCAATTTAATTAAATCAGCTGCAGTTCCTTGCATAGGTGCATTGATCGCAGCTCGCTCAGCCCCCTGACGACGAGGCCCATTAGAGCCTTTAATTTCTGGAAGCCAAAGTCGTCTGCCAAAGACGGTTTCCACATAACCATGTTCGCGAGCCTCGCCACGAGTACGCTCCATATATTGCGCCACCCCAGGGTAACGATCAAAATATTTAGCAATATAGTTTTGTGCTGCAGCGCGCTCAATACCTAAATTGCTAGCCAAACCGAATGCACTCATGCCATAGATCAATCCAAAGTTAATCACCTTGGCGTAACGTCTCTGCTCAGAGGTAACCGCCTCAAGCGGAACACTAAAGATCTCTGCAGCAGTGGCTTGGTGCACATCCTTGCCAGCAGCAAAGGCAGCAAGTAAATTCTCATCCTCTGCAATATGCGCCATGATGCGCAACTCAATCTGAGAGTAGTCGGCTGAAAGCAATTTACAGCCATCNGCTGGAATAAATGCTTCACGAATGCGNCTACCCTCTTCAGTACGCACTGGAATGTTTTGCAAATTTGGATCNCTAGATGCCAGGCGCCCTGTAACAGCAGTTGCTTGTGAAAAATTCGTATGCACACGCCCAGTTTTGGGATCAGCCATNCGGGGTAACTTNTCAATATACGTCGACATTAATTTGGCTAGGCTNCGATAGTCCAAAATTCGGGCTGGCAGTGGATAGTCTTCTGCAAGTTTTTGNAGAACCTCTTCATCAGTAGAAGGAGCGCCTGAAGGCGTCTTTTTGACAANGGGTAATTCCAACTGCACAAATAAAATTTCCGCAATTTGTTTAGGGGATTGGATGTTAAATGGCTGACCCGCTAACTGATGTATCTCTCCTTCAAGTGCAAGCAAGCGTTTGCCAACTTCTTGACCCTGTTTAGACAATAANGCTGAATCAATCCGAATACCATTACGCTCCATAATGCCAAGCACTCGCATCGCTGGCATTTCAATCTTTTCATAAACATATAACAGGCCAGGATTCGCCTGGATCTGTGGCCAAAGCTCGAGATGTAAACGCAGAGTGATATCTGCATCCTCAGCTGCATAGTCCGTGGCGATCTTGAGATCCACTTGATCAAAGCCAATCTGATGTACGCCTTTGCCACAGACCTCTTCATAGCGAATAGTCTTCATCCCCAAATGGCGCTCAGCCAAGCTGTCCATATTGTGAGGAAGATGGGATTCCAAAACATATGACTCCAACATGGTGTCAAAACGAATCCCCTGAAGCGTAATTCCATAATTGGCAAAAATATGGGCGTCATACTTTAAGTTCTGCCCAACTTTTAAGTGAGCGCTACTTTCTAACCATGGTTTAAAGCGCGTAAGTACTAAGTCTCGACTTAACTGCGTTTCGCCATGCCGATGCGCAACTGGAATGTAACAAGCTTCTCCAGGAGTAACTGATAGGGAAATACCTACCAATTCTGCAGCTAATGCATCTAGGCCAGTAGTCTCGGTATCGACCGCGACTAACTGAGCGTTCTCAATTTTTTTGAGCCACCTATCTAGACCCGCTTCATCAACCACGCACTCATAGTTACGCCCAATAGCATCTTGAAGATCAGTTACTTCTTGAGTCAATACTTTAGTGGGTGCACTGGCTTTCTTGGCATCAGTGCTATGAGCAGATGATGTGGCCGAAGGTAATGGGCTGCCAGCCAAATCAAAGGCTAGCTCTTCTACAACCCCATCAGAGCCACTCAGTTTTTTCTCAACATCGCGTAGCCAAGTTTTAAATGCATAGCGCTCAAATAATTCTCGTAGAAGCGGAGCATCTTCCGGTTTTGCATGCAGATCTTCCAGTCCAGGAAGATGTGGCGATAAATCACAATCTGTTTTCACTGTGATGAGTTGTCGTGCTTGGGGCAACCAATGCAAAGTAGCTCGCAAGTTCTCACCAACCACACCCTTTACTTGATTGGCATTAGCCATCAAGTTATCTAAATCACCAAATTCTGTAAGCCACTTATTGGCCGTCTTTGGACCAGCTTTTGGTACACCTGGTACGTTATCTACTGCATCACCAATGATGGAGAGATAGTCAACAATGCGTTCAGGCGGAACTCCAAATTTAGCAATCACCCCTTCGATATCTAACTTTTCATTGGTCATCGTATTAATGAGCGTGACCGAAGGATTGACTAACTGAGCAAGATCTTTGTCACCAGTTGAGATGATGGTTTCCCAACCAGCCTGAGTCGCCTGACAAGCCAAGGTGGCAATGACATCATCCGCCTCAACACCAGTAACCATCAGAACAGGCCAACCTAAAGCCTTCACCATGGCGTGAATAGGTTCAATTTGCTTCACCAAGTCTTCTGGCATGGGTGAGCGATGGGCTTTGTATTCGGAATACATTTCATCGCGGAAAGTCTTGCCTTTGGCATCAAAGATGCAGGCGATGTAATCCGCCTTGAGCTCTGATCTAGCCCGGCGCATCATATTGACCATTCCATAAATCGCCCCAGTGGGTTCACCCGCTCCATTTCTAAGATCTGGCATGGCATGAAAGGCGCGATACAGGTAGCTAGAGCCGTCTACCAACAAGAGTCTATGTTTAGTCATACCGCAATCGTACAATCTAGTTGCAAACTTCCCACAGGTAAGGCTAAAGAACTGCCCGAGAGTGGGCTTTAAAAGGTGAAAATGATGCATCTAACAACAAATTTATTAACCCAATTAACTCGCCAAGCCCTTGGTTTAACTGGGATTTTCATGATTTTGAGTGCTTTTCTCTCGCCTGCCGCTCAAGCCCAGGCAACTAGCCAGGCTTTAAGCCCTGCAGAATTGCAACAAATCAATAATCAGCCACTTGCTCCTGAAGTGAGTGCTTCTGGCGTAACCAATACCCCTGGAACCCGTAAGCCGAGCTTTCAACATAAGGAAGCTACCGGCACCGAAGTAACTGAATATAAAGATGCTAATAGCCCTACCCAAGTGCAGGTAAAGACCAAGTACACCACTTATGAAATGTCTCCTCCTGACTCTGTAAAGCCTGGACCGCCCTCTGGAGAAGGTGACCTTCTGAGCGTTCCTAGCATTAGCATTCCTTTTTAAGTTAAACGACTCACTGACTGACTGATTCATGGCCGTTTTTACTCCGCTCGAACTTGGCGATATCTCTACCTGGATTGCACAGGACTTCAATATTGGCCAAGCTAGCGAAATTCGTGGAATCCATGGCGGTATTGAAAACTCCAACTTTTTTCTAGACACTATCCTTGATGGGAAAAAACAGGAATATGTTTTAACGATTTTTGAAAGATTGTCAGCAGAACAGCTTCCTTACTACTTGGAGCTAATGCGTCATTTAGCAGATAAAGGGATCCCAGTACCCAAACCTCTTGAAAATAAACAGGGGGAGATTCTGTTTTCCCTCAAAGGCAAGCCAGCTGCGATCGTCTCCAAATTGCCAGGCGTTTCCAGACTTAGTCCAGAGGCAAAGCATTGCGCGTTAGTTGGCGAGATGTTGGCCAAAATGCATTTAGCTAGCGCAGACTATTTAAAGTCACAAGCCAATTTGCGCAGCCTTCCTTGGTGGCAAAAAACAGTTCCACAGGTTTTGCCACATTTAAATGATCTACAAAAAGATTTGCTTACTAGTGAACTTGCAGCACAAGAAGATTTCTTTGGCTCATCTGAATATTCAAAGCTTCCAGAAGGCGCGAGCCACTGCGATCTCTTCAGGGATAACGTGCTCTTTGACCCTAGGGGCGCAAGCGATACTTCGCAAGATCAACTAGGCGGCTTCTTTGATTTTTATTTTGCTGGAACTGATAAGTGGTTATTCGACTTGGCAGTAACGGTAAATGATTGGTGTCTTGCTGAGAATAAACAGGATTTGGATCCCGTACGCTTTGCCGCACTAATGGATGCTTACCAATCCGTGCGTCCTCTTACAGCAGAAGAAAAAGTCAGTTGGCCGTTGATGATCCGCGCGGCGGCATTACGCTTTTGGATTTCCCGTTTATGGGATTTCTATTTGCCACGGAATGCCCAAATGCTAACCCCACATGACCCTACTCATTTTGAGAACATTCTCTTAAGTCGCAGAGAAATATGAAACTCATTTCCGTTGCCCCTAAAGATGGATACACTTGGATTAGACAAGGTGTTTGGCTATTTAAACAAAACCCACTAGGCTTTTTTATGTTGGTGTTTATGTATGTTTTTGCCGCTCAACTCGCGGTGTTAGTGCCAGTAGTTGGCGTTCTTGCAGTTTTAATTTTGACACCTACTTTATCAGTCGGTTTTATGACTGCCTGCCGTCAAGCCATCCAGAAAGAACGTATTCGTCCGATGGTTTACCTGATTGCGTTGCAATCAACCCCTCTTATTCGCAAAAGAATTTTGCAATTAGGCCTTGTCTATGCCTCATTCATTTTGGTATTGAGTTTTATCTTAAGTCTGTTGGTGGACTTTGAACTACTCATTCCAATCATGACGGGTGACAAACCCATGACGCCAGAAGCCCTGCAAGAAATTTATATGATTTTATTGTTTGGTGGACTGCTATACATTCCGATTGCAATGTTGATGTGGTTTTCACCGATCCTCATTGCTTGGGCCAATATGTCAGTGCCGCAAGCCCTCTTTTCAAGTTGTATTGCATGCTGGACTAACCGTGGCGCCTTCTTTCTATACATTGCCGCCTGGAGTGTATTTCTGATTGCTCTGCCTTTAGGGATAGGCGCGGTCTTAGATTCGCTTGACTTAGGTCAGGCAGCTTCTTTCATCATTGCTCCGCTTTCCATGGCCGGCCTTACAGTGATGCACTGCTCTTTCTTTGCTACTTGGAAAGCTTGCTTTAGCGATGATGAGCCAGCGATTCTCTTGGCCTAAGCCAAGAGTTTCATTACTCAATGGCCGCTAACTTAGCAATGCTCAGCTGTAGCCACTTCACGCCATTACGCTTGAAATTCACCTGAGCGCGCGCATCAGCATCATTCCCCTCTAAGGCAGTTACACGCCCTTCGCCAAACTTTGTATGAAAAACATTTTGACCGATCGTGAAGGGATAATTTCCGCGAGGTGGCGCAGCCATCCGTCTAATTTCAGTCGATGCTGAGCCAATCCGTTTGGCAGGTTGCTGACGGGAGCTTCCAGAATCAAAGAAATCATTAGATTCATATTCGCGTTGGCGTGTATAACCATCTTGCCAAGTAGATCCTGAACTTCGACTATTGCTATTACCGCCCCAGCGCGCATCTTTTGCTTTGGGCGTAAGCCATTTGAGAGAATCCGATGGCAGCTCTTCTAAGAAACGAGAAGGCATGTTGTAGCGCACCTGACCATGCAACATGCGTGACTGTGTATGAGACAGGTAGAGTCGCTCTTTGGCTCGTGTAATGGCCACGTACATTAAACGTCGTTCTTCCTCTAGACCGTTTAATTCATTCACACTGTTTTCATGAGGAAATAAACCCTCCTCCAAACCAGTGATAAATACTGCGGTGAACTCCAGACCTTTTGCCGAATGCACTGTCATCAGCTGCACTGCATCTTGACCTGCTTGAGCCTGGTTATCACCCGCCTCTAATGAGGCATGAGATAAGAAGGCGGCTAAAGGAGAAACTTCAACTACACCAGGAGCATTTTCTCCGGGCAACACTGCTGCTGCAGCATCTTGCCCATAACCCTCTTCTGCAATAAAGGCAGTTGCGGCATTAATTAATTCTTGTAAGTTTTCAACGCGATCTTGTCCTTCGCGTTCGGTCATATAGTGCTGAATCAAGCCACTATGCTGAATCACAAACTCTACAGTCTCAGGCAAAGTGTTGTGACGTGTGGCTTCCCGCATATGATCGACCAGCCTAATAAATCCTGCAAGCGTCGCGCCCGCTTTGCCGTCCAAAGAAGATGCGGCGAGATAGAGTGAAGACTGTTGAGTACGAGCGGCATCTTGTAATGCCTCGATGGATCGAGCACCAATTCCGCGGGTTGGAAAATTCACAACTCTTGAAAATGAGGTGTCGTCATTGGGGTTTTCAAGAAGGCGTAAATAGGCGAGCGCATGTTTAATTTCAGCGCGCTCGAAAAAGCGTAAGCCACCATATACACGATAGGCAATACCTGCAGAGAATAGAGCGTGCTCAATAATTCGTGACTGAGCGTTACTTCTATAAAGCAAGGCAATCTCGGCACGCTTAATTCCGCTATTAACAAGTGCTTTGATTTCATCGACTAACCAAGCGGCTTCAGCATGATCACTAGGGGCATCATAAATACGGACTGGTTCACCATGACCCGCATCAGTACGTAAGTTTTTTCCTAAACGCTCTGAGTTATTTGCAATTAAATGATTGGCTGTATCCAGAATATGGCCGTGCGAGCGATAGTTCTGCTCTAGCTTCACCATCATTGGGTGGAACTGCTTTTCATAAAGACGCATGTTCTCGACATCAGCGCCACGGAAGGCGTAAATACTTTGATCATCATCGCCGACGGCAAAGACTGCGCTAGTTCCAGCACCACTAACATTTACCGAACTAGCATCATGTCCAGATAACAACTTGAGCCATGCATACTGCAAAGCATTGGTGTCTTGAAACTCGTCAATCAAAATATGACGAAAACGCTCTTGATAGTGCGTGCGAATAGATTCATTGTGCTTAAGCAGCTCATAACTACGCAATAAGAGCTCTGCAAAGTCCACAACCCCTTCGCGTTGGCATTGCTCGTCGTAGGCGGCATATAACTGCGCCATCTTGGCCTGAAAGTCATCCCCAACAGCGAGGTCACGCGCTCTTTGGCCGCGCTCTTTGGCATGCGCAATGAAATACTGCAATTGTTTAGCGGGATATTTCTCATCATCGACCTTTAAACCCTTTAAAAGGCGCTTAATGGCAGAAAGCTGGTCCTGAGTGTCCAATATCTGGAAAGTGGACGGTAAACCCGCCTCTTTATGGTGTGCGCGCAATAAACGGTTACAAAGACCATGAAAAGTGCCAATCCACATACCGCGGGTATTAATCGGCAACATCGCCCCCAAGCGAACCATCATCTCCTTGGCAGCCTTATTGGTAAAGGTTACAGCAAGAACTCCAATGGGCGATACCTGCCCCGTCTGGATTAACCAAGCGATGCGGGTAGTGAGAACACGGGTTTTACCGCTTCCCGCCCCCGCTAAGATTAAGCCGGATTGAGCTTGGCCATTTTGGTTTACGGGCGGGAGCGTTACTGCCTCGCGCTGTTCTGGGTTGAGGTTCGCGAGCAAGTCTGAGTACATCGCCCCAATTATAATTTGCCTCTTATGCCAAATGCTTCGAATACCCCCAATTTTCCAACGACCAGTCCAGCGGACGAACTCGCCAAATCCTACGAACCAGCCCCGATTGAGGCCTACTGGGGCCCAGAATGGGAGCGTAGAGGTATTGCTAA
>TBL_comb47_HYPODRAFT_10008383_pt1 | contig 10573 bp, 12 predicted proteins | sample TroBogypolimnion_40_FD_10682 | JGI IMG/M metagenome (IMG submission 10682)
CACCCGGAGTGGTCCTAACTCCGACTCCGACTCCTAGCCCTGTTCCTACAGCAACTCTGGATACTCCTTAGCGATTAGCTCCGGGTACCCACAAAACATCGCCTTGAACTTTATTTGAGTAGCGAGCCAATACAAAGAGCAGATCAGAGAGACGATTCAAATATTTAGCTGTTAAAGGATTTACTCCACCTCCAAAAGAATGAATCGCATGCCATGTGCATCGTTCTGCTCTGCGTACCACGGTGCGAGCAACATGTAGCAATGCAGCTTCTGGGGTTCCAGATGGAAGTACAAACGAGCGAAGCTCGGATAAGTCATTGTTGTAGTGATCGATCTGAGTTTCTAAATATTTAACTTGATCGTCGGTTACACGAAGTGGCTCCACTGTCGGATTATCAATCACTGGCGTAGAAAGATCTGCACCAACGTCAAAGAGATCGTTTTGGATTCGGATTAATAAGGCGCGAATCGGATCATCAGCACGACCACCTAGAGCAAGTGCTACTCCAATAGACGAGTTGGCTTCATCGACCGTCGCATAAGCTTCTAAGCGAGGATCATTCTTAGAGGTACGACTCATATCACCCAAAGATGTTGTGCCGTCATCGCCGGTTTTTGTATAAATCCGAGTTAAATTAACCATGGGATGAGCCTATTAGAGCAAGTAGTATGTGACCACTCAAATCAAACTGATAAGAACTCAAGGGGTGTGACTTGGCCGAAAATTCATCTGCCCTTCGCATCGTGGGCCCAGCCCGCCTTGTTGGCGAAGTGAGGGTCACGGGTGCCAAGAATTCTGCTCTCAAGCTGATGGCCGCATCTCTTTTGGCCCCTGGAGTCAATACCCTGCAGAACGTCCCACAGATCGCCGACGTCGACATCATGGCAGACCTACTTTCGCGCCTGGGCTGCATCGTCAACTTTGATAGAAATACTCATGTCATGACGATTGATGTGCCGCAAAACCCAGGTCATCGCGCCGAATATGAACTCGTACGAAGAATGCGCGCCTCGATAAATGTATTAGGTCCTATTTTAACTCGCGTCGGTATCGCCGAAATTTCATTGCCTGGTGGTGATGCGATCGGATCAAGAGGCTTAGATTTTCATATCGCAGGACTCGAGGCAATGGGTGCGAAGATTGCCTTTGAGCATGGCTACATAATTGCTAAAGCACCCGATGGTTTAGTTGGCGCAGAGTTTGAACTTGCCTTTCCGAGCGTTGGTGCAACCGAAAACTTAATGACTGCAGCTGTATTAGCTAAAGGAACTACTACGATTCATAACGTAGCGCGCGAACCAGACATCGTAGACCTTGGTGAATATCTGATTTCTATGGGAGCAATGATCGAAGGATTGGGAACTACAACGCTGGTCATTCATGGAGTTGAATCACTTTCTGCGGCCACACATGCAACGCTGCCAGATCGAATTGTTACTGGCACTTGGGCATTCGCCGCGGTGATGACTCAAGGAGATATCACCATTAAAGGTGGCCGCGCAGACCACTTAGAACTTCCACTCGACAAACTTGTTGCCGCTGGGGCGGTTGTGACAACGACCTCAGATGGATTTCGAGTAAAAATGGATCGTCGTCCCACAGCTATTGATATCTCAACACTTCCCTATCCAGGCTTTCCTACTGATCTTCAGCCCATGGCAATTACCCTTAATTCAATTGCCCAGGGAAGCGCAATCGTCACAGAAAATGTATTTGAAGCACGCTTTATGTTTGTGAATGAACTCAAGCGCCTTGGCGCGAAAATCACGGTAGATGGGCACCATGCTTCGATTATTGGAGTCGAACAGTTGTCTGGCGCACCAGTTGCAGCTACAGATATTCGAGCCGGCGCTGGGTTAGTCTTGGCGGGATTAGTCAGTGACGGGATTACAATCGTTGAAGATGCATTCCATATCGAACGCGGTTACCCAAACTTCGCGGCCGATCTCTGCGCATTAGGCGCAGATGTTCGAATTAATTAGGTGTGGCTTCTTCACCCAAAATTGAAACTCGGTTCTTATTAACCGAAATAAAACCACCAGCCATATCAAAATCAGTCTTTGATCCATCGGCCGTCTTAATACTCACTACTCCAGGGACGAGCACACCTAATAGCGAGATGTGATCAACAAGAATTCCGATGTCGCCATCGAGAGTTCTCGCAGAGACTGAAGTTGCCTCACCCGACCAGACTCGCTTTTCGGGTGAGACCACTTCAACGGTGAGTACAGATGATGCCATGGTTATGCCTTAGCCAGCTCTGCAGCTCGGCGCTCTACATCTTCAAGGCCACCGCACATAAAGAATGCTTGCTCTGGAACGTGGTCGTACTTTCCATCTGCAAGTGCTTCGAAGGCTTCGATCGTCTCTGACAATGGAACGAATGAACCTTCTAGTCCTGTGAAGACCTTTGCAACGAATGTATTCTGTGACAAGAAGCGCTGAATACGACGCGCGCGACCTACCAAGATGCGATCTTCTTCAGAAAGTTCATCAATACCCAAGATAGCGATAATGTCTTGAAGGTCCTTATAACGCTGAAGGATCTGTTTTACACGGTTAGCAACACGGAAGTGATGCTCGCCAATGTAACGCGGGTCCAAGATCCGGGATGTGGAGTCCAATGGATCCACAGCTGGATAAATACCAAGTTCGGAAATTGGGCGAGACAACACTGTAGTTGCATCCAAGTGGGCGAATGTTGTGTGAGGCGCTGGGTCGGTGATGTCATCGGCAGGAACATAAATAGCCTGCATCGATGTAATTGAGTGACCACGAGTCGATGTAATGCGCTCTTGGAGTTGACCCATCTCATCGGCAAGTGTTGGCTGGTATCCCACAGCTGATGGCATACGGCCAAGCAGCGTAGATACTTCAGAACCTGCTTGAGTGAAGCGGAAGATGTTATCGATGAAGAGCAATACATCTTGTTTCTGAACGTCACGGAAATACTCGGCCATAGTTAGGGCAGAAAGTGCCACACGCAGACGAGTTCCAGGTGGCTCATCCATCTGACCAAATACTAATGCGGTCTTATTGATAACTCCGGTTTCGGTCATTTCTAGGAAGAGATCGTTACCTTCACGGGTACGTTCTCCTACGCCTGCGAATACCGATACGCCACCAAAGTTTTCAGCTACGCGGTAGATCATCTCTTGAATCAAAACTGTTTTACCTACGCCAGCACCACCAAAAAGGCCGATCTTTCCACCACGAACATACGGGGTTAGAAGATCAATAACTTTGATTCCAGTCTCAAACATCTCAGTCTTTGACTCAAGCTGATCGAAATCAGGTGCCTTGCGGTGAATTGGCCAACGCTCTTTGATATCCAAAGATGAAGTTGGAACGTCAAGGGACTCACCAAGAGTATTGAATACGTGACCCTTTGTGACATCTCCAACTGGAACGTTAATTGCAGATCCAGTATCTGTCACTGACGCACCGCGAACCATGCCATCTGTTGGTTGCATCGAAATAGCACGCACGACGTTATCTCCGATGTGTTGCGCTACTTCTAGCGTTAGCATGCGCTTTTCGCCAGAGAGCGTGACATCTACTGTCAACGCATTGAAGATCGCTGGCATAGCATCTGCAGGGAATTCAATATCCACGACCGGTCCGATTACTCGGGCGACGCGACCATTCTTTCCCGCCAACTTGGTTGTCTCTGACATCATTCGCTCCCTGCGCTAGCTGAGGCAAGCGCATCTGCGCCGCCGACAATTTCACTGATTTCTTGGGTGATTTCGGCCTGACGAGCCGCATTCGCAAGTCGGGTAAGTGACTTGATTAACTCATCAGCATTGTCAGTTGCTGACTTCATGGCGCGACGGCGAGCTGCATGCTCAGAAGCTGCAGATTGCAACATCGCGTTAAAGACTCGGGCTTCTACATAACGTGGAAGCAGAGCATTTAAAACTGTTTCCGCGCTGGATTCGAATTCATACATCGCCAAAATTCCTGCCGGCTCTTCGCTCTGTGGCGCGCTCAATGGCAGCAAAACCTTTGCGATTGGAGTCTGAGTAATCATCGATTTGAATTCGGTATAAACGATATGGAGTTCGTCCACCCCGCCAGCACTTTCGGTATCTGAAAGGAATGAGGTGATCAACGCTGCAGAGACTTCACGAGCGTTTTCAAAGGTTGGATTATCAGAGAAGCCGGTCCACGATTGCGAAATGGCGCGATCACGGAAGCGATAGAAATTGAGGGCTTTTCGTCCCACCAAGTAGACATCTACGGCTAATCCACGTTCCTTGATACCTGCTATCAAAAGGTCACCCTCTTTGATTGCTGCATTTGAATAGGCCCCTGCCATACCTCGATCTGCGGTGATAATCAAAACCGCTGCACGCCTTGGATTATCAACTGCCGAAGTCAATGGGTGATCAGTATTTGAGAATGTGGCAACCGCGGTCACAGCGTTGGTCAGCTCGGTTGAGTATGGCGATGAAGCCAGAACTCGTTGCTGCGCTTTGACGATTCGCGAAGCAGAGATTAACTCCATAGCTCGCGTAATCTTTTTAGTCGCCTTAACCGAACGCATTCGGCGGCGATAAATTCGAAGTTGGGCACCCATGATTTAGTTAGTTACCTGCGCTAAATTGGCTTTTAAAAGATTCGACAGCCTTCACAAGTGAGGCTGTTGTGTCATCACTGAGCTCGCGAGTGGTAGAAATTACTTCAAAGATTCCTGGGTGGGAAAGTGCGATGTAATCCAAGAACTCGGTTTCAAAGCGACGAATATCAGCAACTGGAATCGAATCCATCTGGCCAGTTGTTCCAGCCCAGATCGAAACTACTTGGCGCTCTACTGAATACGGCGAATATTGGCCCTGCTTCAATAGTTCTACCATACGAGCACCACGCTCAAGTTGAGACTTTGATGCAGCATCAAGATCAGAACCGAAAGCCGCGAAAGCTTCGAGCTCGCGATACTGAGCAAGATCAAGACGCAAGCGTCCAGCAATCTTCTTGATTGCCTTTGTCTGCGCCGATCCACCTACGCGAGATACCGAAATACCTACGTTGATAGCTGGACGCACACCGGCGTTGAAGAGATCTGTCTCTAGGAAGCACTGACCATCAGTAATAGAAATAACGTTCGTGGGAATGAAGGCAGAAACGTCATTTCCCTTGGTCTCGATGATTGGTAGTCCAGTCATCGAACCGCCACCGAGTTCGTCAGAAAGTTTTGCGCAACGCTCAAGAAGACGTGAGTGTAAGTAGAAGACATCCCCAGGGTAAGCCTCGCGACCTGGTGGACGGCGAAGCAACAAGGAGACTGAACGATAGGCCTCTGCTTGCTTAGAAAGGTCATCAAAAATAATCAATACATGTTGACCTGCATACATCCAGTGTTGTCCAATTGCAGAACCCGTGTACGGTGCTAGATATTTGAATCCGGCTGGGTCAGATGCAGGAGAAGCGACAATTGTTGTGTACTCCATTGCGCCAGCTTCTTCCAATGCGCCCTTTACGGATGCAATCGTCGAACCTTTCTGGCCAATAGCTACATAAATACATTTAACCTGTTTCTTGGGATCCCCAGACTTCCAGTTCTCTTTCTGATTAATGATTGTGTCGATCGCAATAGCAGTTTTTCCAGTCTGGCGGTCACCAATGATCAGCTGACGCTGTCCGCGACCGATAGCTGTCATCGCATCAATAGCTTTGATACCAGTCTGCATTGGCTCTTTAACAGGTTGACGCTGAACAACTGATGGAGCCTGTACTTCCAGAGCACGCATCGCCTCCGCTTTAATCTCACCCTTGCCATCGATTGGGCGGCCAAGTGGGTCAACAACGCGACCCAAGAAGCCATCGCCAACCGGAACAGAGAGAATTTCACCGGTGCGACGCACAGATGTTCCCTCTTCAATGCCAGTAAATTCTCCGAGAATAACAACACCGATCTCGCGAACATCGAGGTTCAGCGCCAATCCGAGCGTGCCATTTTCAAACTTCAAGAGTTCGTTGGTCATTGTTGAAGGGAGACCTTCAACGCGAGCGATACCATCGCCCGCCTCAGTTACGGTTCCGACTTCATCTCGTGAAGCGGTGCCGGGATTGTATGCAGCAACATACTTTGCCAGCGCATCGCGAATTTCTTCGGGACGGATCGTGAGTTCGGCCATCTTCTTCTCCTCTAACTAAATCCCACACCAGACATTTGCTGGCCTGAGAAAACTTATACAGCTAGTGCGCGACCAGCTTCTGCTAAACGGGTGCTGATAGTTCCATCGACCATCTCGTCGGCGAATCGAACTGATACGCCACCAAGTACTGATGGATCGATATGAAAATTAAGGTGTACTGGTTGTCCGACCTGCTTGGACATAATCTGAGTTAACTTTTCAGATTGTGTAGCCGTAAGTGCGGTGCGAGTGCTGACCAGAACAATCAAGCGATTCCGCCGTGCCGCAACGGCGTCGATATAGATCTCTAGAACAGAGTCAACACTGCGACCAGCTAACCCGGTCACCAACTGTGTCACTAGGCGAACGGTCGAAACTGCGGCTTTGGAAGTGAGGAGTGAAGCGATCAATTCGGTTTTACCAACAACCGAACCTAGTCGATCTCCCAAAATCTGTCGCAACTCTTGATTTGCGGCGATAGTTCTTCCAAATATAAAGAGTTCGTTTTGAACACGATCGAGTGAATCTTCGGCATTCGCTGCCGTTGCTTCAGCCTCAATTGCTAGTTGTTCGATCGCACTGGCGACATCTACCGGGGATGACCAACGCAAGGAAACTGCTTCGTTCAAGATAACGATCACATTCTTTGAAAGTGAACTGCTGAACAGATCATTGACGAGTACGGATTTAGACTGTGCATCACGTGAAGGGTCTGTGATGGCTCGGCGTAATCCGACCGATGAATGAAGAGCGCCTAGGGCAGTAAAGAGATCTTTAGAAATGGCGGTGCAGTCAGCGGAAGATAGGCCCTTGAGCTTCTCGTCCAATGTGCCACGTAGGCTCGCCAGTGACTGACGACTGTTTCCACCAAGTTTGATCACTTTTCGCTCTTCTCCAAGTCAACGAGAAAACGATCAACGATTCCAGATTGGCGAACTTGATCTTCAAGCGCCTCTCCAACGATCTTTGATGCTAATTCGGTAGCAAGTGCTCCTACTTCATGGCGAAGCGAAGAAACTGCCTGTTGGCGTTCGGCTTCGATAGATGCACGAGCAGCGGCAGTAATACGAGTTGCCTCTTCTTGTGCCTTACCTCGAAGATCTTCGATGATGGCAGCGCCTTGAACGCGCGCCTCTTCACGAATCGATTGAGCTTCACCGCGTGCCTCATTGAGTTGAGCGGTGTACGCCTTGAGTGCGGCTTCCGCTTCACGTTGTGCCGATTCGGCACGTTCCATTCCGCCTTCAATCGCGCTGGTGCGAGCTGCATATGCTTTTTCAAACATAGGCACCGCTTTAGTGCGAAGCAAAACAAAGAGGATTGAGAACGCAACAAGACCAACAATGATTTCGGCAACGCTAGGTACAACTGGGCTAGGAGCGTCCTTATAGACAGTCGCAGCCTTAACAAGTAGTTGAGTAGCCATTTATCGTCTGCTCTTTCTCGAGAGGAGCATGTTCCTTACTTGAGAACGAACGCTAGAACGAGACCGAAAATTGCAAGAGCTTCAGCAAGAGCGAATCCAAGGAATGCGATTGGCTGCAAGATGCTGCGAGCTTCTGGCTGACGAGCTACGCCATTGATATACGCCGCGAAGATTAAACCTGTTGCGGTACCTGGTCCGATGGTCGAAAGACCAAAGCCCACGATGCTGAGTGTGCCTTTCATGTTACTTCCCTTCAATCAATGGCTGAACCGGTGCTCAACCAAACCTATATTTTAGTGTTCGTCGGCTAAAGCGCCGGCGATGTACAGAGCCGCCAAGAGCGTAAAGATGTACGCCTGTAGGCACTGAATACCCATTTCGAAGAAACTCAATCCAATGGCTAAGCCAAAGGAGAGAATGCTGAAAAACTTAACGAAAAGTGCGCTCTTCAACATGTACTGCCCACCTAAGGTAAAGAGCAGGAGCAGCAAGTGGCCGGCGAACATATTTCCGAATAGACGCATCGCGAGTGTAAGTGGGCGAACCGCGAAGTAGGTCAAAAATTCAACCGGTGCCAAAATCACATAAACAGGTTTTGGAACTCCAGGCATGAAGCACATCTCTTTGAGATAGCGCCCAAGACCCTTCTTCTTAATCGCGACAAAGTGATAGACCACGTAAACAAAGATTGTCACCGATACTGGGAAGCCAATATGTGACATTGTTGGGAATTGCATCAACGGAATTACGCCGAAAAGGTTGTTAGTTAAGATAAAAGTGAAGATTGCAAAGAGAAGAGGAACGAAGCGCTGAAATTCTTCCCCGATGACATCACGACTGATTCCATCACGGACAAATCCGTAGACCATTTCTCCAGCAAATTGAAGTCGAGAAGGAACTACCGCGGCCTTGCGCGCAGAAACAATGAAGAATGCAGAGATCAAAATTACTGAAAACAGAAGGAGCATGACTGGCTTAGTCGCCAGAATTGAACTGCCCACGGCTGGATTGAAAAAGAAGTCGGCGCTGCTTGGGGGCACAAAACCTGGTTGTGCCATATGGAGCGCTTGCGACAAGTTGAGTTCTCCTCTAACAAATTTCGTCCAAATGCTTCTGGACGCCTTACCCTAAGGGGAAACGCTTCCCGCTTGCAAACCACTTGCCGACTCTATTTTGTGGGTGGCNTCTCTTTTATGAACCTGATCCAGATCAAATAGAGCCCGGTTACCATCCCAATCCCCATGCCCAGAACGGTCAAAAAATTGGTCTTGAGGTATCGATCCCCTAAGTAGCCCAACCCACCCCAGAAGCCCAGCCCAGAGATCAGGTACGCGATGATCGTCCAGAAGGCTCCATCATCAGTTGTCGTCACGGCCTGGACCTACTGGACCTAGTCTTGTATTTCTGATTTTGGCGGCATTGGCATCTGCATCCGCAATTTAAAGAAGGCTCGCACTTCACCGGCGAGCCAAGCGATGGTTACACAGATCGATATAACTCCAAATGAGGCTCGATTAAGAGATTTTTCACTGATGTTATTGAGGACTAAGAAAAAAAGAGCCCCCAAAATAATTATTTTTACAAAGTAGGAGAGCATCGCCATCGCCATAACTGCGATCGGTTCCATTTTTGCCGAATACTTTGAGACTAAGAGATGTACAGCGAAAAAAATAACGACTAAAGCTTGAGCAAGCAATCCGCCATAAAAACCAGATTTGCCCTTAAGTATCGTTGACATGATTAAACCCACAAGACCAACAGCGCTTGCTGGAATCAAGGCACCTTTACCAAGTTTTGCTTCTACGGTATTACTCATAAGTTCTTCATAAGAATTCATTCACGTCCAAAGCGAAGCCAAGCAAGATATAGCGAAGAACCCAAACCTAAAACGAGTCCACCAATAATTCCATAATGATGTTTGCCTACCCATTTATCAATACCATAACCAATTGCACCCCAAACAAGGAGGCCAGTAACGAGGTAGGCAAGAATCGACCAGAGCGCTCGTTCGTTGTTCTGCGACATCAATGTCCCTATCTCTAAAAAATCACTTAAAAGTTATCTGCCGAGAATACTTCAACGACTCCAACTTTCCTATTTAGACGTGATTTGAAGATCACATAGAGAGATATAAGGCCGATCGCAAGGCCCATCAAAAGCGCTTCCCACAATGGCGCGAAGGCGGCAGCCACGGTTGGAAAGGCAAACATTGCTGTCCATAAATACATAATCACGGTTACTTGACGCTGAGAATTCCCCATCTGCAAGAGACGATGATGAAGGTGCTCTCGATCCGCAGAAAATGGTGAGCGTCCTGCCCGCAAGCGACGAACAATTGCCATACCTAAATCCAATAACGGAATTGCAAGTACAGTAAAGGGAAGAAGCAGTGGGACCAAGGTGGACCGCGAACTCTGATCCGAAATGGCATTGATATCTATCTGCCCGGTAAGGGTGATCGCAGATGCTGATAAAAGAAGACCCAGGAGCATCGCCCCTGAATCCCCCATAAAAATCTTTGCGGGATAGAAATTGTGCGGCAAGAAACCCACACATATCCCAACTACAACAGCGGTAATCAATGATGGCGCACCGGCGCGACTAAACCCATTATCTACTGCCAGTACATAGGAGAAGAGAAAGAATGCGAGGGCACATACCGCGACAATTCCGGCCGCAAGTCCATCGAGTCCATCGACAAAGTTGACGGCATTGATAACTAACATAACAAAGATAACCGTGAGGACCTGTCCGATATTAGATGGCAGTGTCAAAATTCCATTGATCGGTAACCACAATATCTGTACGCCGTGTAACAAAAGTATTCCTGCTGCAAGTGCTTGGCCTGCGAATTTTGTTAGGGAATCTAAATCGAAGCGATCATCGAGTGCGCCTAGCAACATAATAAAAGTTCCGGCTAAGAAAATCCCACCTGTCTCGCGACCAAAAGCCGCTCCAACTAATCGAAGATGATCAACAATCAAGAAGGTGAGTGACATAGATCCC
>TBL_comb47_HYPODRAFT_10008384_pt1 | contig 10571 bp, 9 predicted proteins | sample TroBogypolimnion_40_FD_10682 | JGI IMG/M metagenome (IMG submission 10682)
GTATTCTCTAGCAACAGCACTAACCGACTCACCAGACTGTAACTTACTGATTATCTCAGACCGCTGAATATCATTTGTTTTTGGTGGGCGACCTAAAATTTTTCCTTCTGCTTTGGCGCGAGCTAATCCAGCTTGAGTTCGTTCTACTAGTAAGTCTCGCTCCATTTCAGCTACCGCTGACAGCATCATCAAAAGCAGTTTTCCAGCAGGTGATGTTAAGTCTGTATTGCCAAGTTGATGGACAATTACTTTAACGCCTTTAGTGCCTAATTCCTTTACCGTCTGCAACACATCAATGGCATCTCTGCCCAAACGATCAAGCTTAGAAACCACCAGTGTTTCTCCTGATCTGATTTGCTCCTTTAATTTGATAAAAGCAGGTCGCTGGCTAGCCGAAACTTTCCCACTAATACTTTCATCGGCAAACCAAAATTCAGGCTGGATCAAATAACCTGCTTGTTCTAGCTCTAGCCTTTGATTCTCAGTTGTTTGCTGACCAGTTGAAACTCGGCCATATCCGAAAATTGCCATAATGCACCTTATCTGTGTTAGAAATGGGTGTTAATAATAACATGGGTGTTATAAATTACAGTACCTATTTTTCTAACAGTTGAAAGAGGTTAATTCTGAACTGTTAGAAAAGGATCGTATTCCAACACCCTCAGAGCATGCCGTCCAGACATTAATGTCTGGACGGAGAACTTCCATTGATGCAATCAAGTTTCTAGACCTTACTTTATGAGCATGGTATTACTTCCATAGCAACCGCCCAGCAATATTAACCTTCACCAATAGATTCAATCGGAATGTTCAGAACCGCTATGGATTTTTGGAAATAGTGTACCTACTTCTTTCGGTGCACTTTAGAGAACCTGATATTAGTGGTGTTAGGCGGGGTGATGGACAATAATATTCTATTATTATTATTATTATTATTATTATTTTGGTACTTTGTAGTGATAATGATAAAGTGTTATCACTTTAACAACAAGTCACTTCATTGTGAGACAAAAAATGAATTTTAAACCTTATCTCTATTTCGCTTTACCCATCGCTTTAATCGCACCAACCATAGCCGCAGGTGTACCGCAAGAGGCCAGTTGCGCCGACTTACACAGAAACCAACACCTCAGCCAACTCCAACATGGGTTACGGCGGCGTTAAATGGACTCTGGGTGACAGCCTAGTGCCTGAATTAGTAGCTGGCTATCGCTTGGCTTCGGTCACCAATAACGGTGCAACTCATGTTGTCATTTATCTATGTCGGTTAAGATAACCGGAAAAACCCAGCTCAATAACCTCATTCATTTGGGTAAATTAAGAGCGAAGTATTTCAACGGTATAGATTATCTTCAAGGTGAAGTAGGCGGCGGTTGGGATTTCGCAAAGAACGGTGTGTTCGCCGGTGTCAGTGCACAAGGACCCTTTGTTAACACGGGAGTGGATTATGACTTCACGGGCGTAAACTCGTTCAGCAAGTCGTTCTCACCTTATGCGGGCTTTAACTCTATAGGGATATATAGCAGGCCACACGCACGTAATCAAACTCCCACAAGCGGCGACCCTTGCCCAGCCCTAGACAGCGCAGCCCAAACCGCATACACTTCATATATGACAAGTAGTGACCAGTCCATCAACAGTCCTCCATGAGTAGCAATGCACGCTGCACAGCAGGCAGCCACATGCGCAGTCGCCCAGGAATCGGCGGATAAACCGCACACCACAATATCAAATATTAAACTTATATATGCACTAACACGCCCATACAGCTTAAAAAAAAGGCTAACTAAGCACGCACTCCCACAACGACCTTAAGCCGTCAGCGTGGGGGTATCTGGTAATTTTTGATGTTTAGGTGCTTCAATACAAATAGCCAAATCCGGTTAAAGCCACCTTGGTTACTGACCCTATTGTGCAGCCCACTGTGCAGCCAAATGAACCAACGTTGAACATACTCTCGGAGCCGATGTTCATCAACTCCTTGCTCATGAAGCCGACGAGCACGTTCAAACAAGCGGTTTAGGCTTTGCAAAGCGGGACGCAAAAGACGGTCAGGGTGGATGCGATAACCCAGAAAATCAAACCCCCTGTGTGTTTTGCCAATGTAGCGTTTATCAGGATGGACGGTGAGTTTTAGTTGTTCAAGGACACGATACATAAAGCGCAGTGCCGCCTTCAGTTTATGTCGTGTTGGTGCGAATATTAGATAATCATCCATGAAGCGCTGATAACGAATATCATAACGGGGCTGCAAGCGCTCCATGGCTCTGTCCAACGGCGTTAAATACACTGCACCCAGTAACGGCGAAATAGCGCCACCAGCGACCATACCACAGCCTGTTAACTTCCTATCAGGTAAACTTAAGTAATCCTTCACCAGCGCATAGCCTTCAGCATCAACACCTGTTTCTTCTAGTAGTTCCAGTAGTACCGCATGATTCATACTTTCATAGTAGGAACGAATATCAAACCGTGCCACATAGCGATATTGGCCTGCCATCGTCTGTGCAAAGCGTACCGAAGCCTTTGCTCCACCGCGCCCCTTAACATGGGTACAACGTAGACTTAAATAGGATTTTAAATGCTTACCTAAGCGTCGCTTTGCCGCTCTTAGCTTGGTTTGACTGGTAGGACTCCAGCGCACAAAGTGATGCCCGTCTTCATGCCAGCTATTTTGCAAGGTTAGCATCTAACGATGGAATCAGGCAACTACTCAACAATGCCGCACTTGTCACGAGAGGCATCAACCCTATCACGCATTTGCTTACCCGCTTTAAAGTGTGCGACTGTTTTTGCAGGTAATTGAACTGATTTGCCAGTCTTTGGATTACGGCCTAATCTTGAAGATCTATGATGTAAATCAAAGCTACCAAAGTCACGAACTTCAATTCTTTCGCCATTTTCAAGCGCCTTTGTTATTTTCTCTAGGATGCAGTTTACGGACAGCTCCACATTCTGAGACCCAACTTTAGGAAGTTTCTTGCTAAGTACATTGATCAGTTCTGACTTTATCATTAATCCCTCTCATAATTTCAATGCCAGTATTTTACCAGAATATTTCCCACTAAATTGTTATCAATCTCAATGTTATAAGCTTTATGGAACATTCTAATTAATAGAATGTAAGTGATGAATTAATTGCCCGTTCAGACATTAATGTCTGGTCGCACTCTGATTTGTATTATCAGGCCATTGCAAATTACTTCTGATAAAGTGGAAACTGCAGGAAATTCTTACATATGTTATTCTGAAACAATAGTTCTATGGGGCTGATATGCCGAAAACGTATAAATTCACTTTTACAAACGAAATATTAACGGCAGCTCATAAGCATTGCACGAACAATTACGATGCAATATGTTCTAGTAAGATCTGTGGTTGCTTTTATTGTTTAGCGATATTTCCACCAGACAAAGTTGATCATTGGCTAGAAGAGAAAGATGGGCAGTCAACTGCTCTTTGTTACTGTGGAATTGATGCAGTAATTAGCGGCCAATCCGGATATCCTATCAACAAAACATTTCTATCAGATATGCATAACCGCTGGTTTTCGTATTAATGCGTCCAGCCCTAGAAATAATTTCAATTATCATACTACAGAGATCCAACCCAATTTATGACTGAAAATCAAATTCAACCGATTCAAAATACAACTTTCGTTCCTGATATAAGACCTGATTTATCTGAGTATTCTTTAGATAAGTTAGCCTCACTTTATGATGAGGTTGATCAACATACTAAAATATATAAAGGAATCATTCTATTAGAAGCTAAAAAACGATTTCCATCTAATATTGAATTTGGGACATGGTGTAACTCCGTCCAGACATTATGTCTGGACAGTCAGAAAAGCATGAATAGGTGTATGAATCTTGCTGCCTTCTTTCATGATAAGGATATGAATGAAATATCAGTATCAGCTTGTTATGAAATTAGTAGTCCCAATAATGCTGAGGTTGCTGAAGCTGTATATGAAAAATTCAAAAATGAGAAACCCTCTGTAGCAGCAGTTAAAGAATTTATTCAAGAAGAGAAATTGGCTCGGGGTATTCCAGTAAAAATACAGAAAGATTCTTCTGTTGTAGAGGTCATACCTGATCCAGCGTCCGATTCATCTGTTGCAGAAATCATAACTGATCCAAAATTCCCATATAGCGAAATAATAGAATTCCCTTTAGATGAAGACGAGTCTAAATTTCAGCAGGATACGAAAGATTACTTAGATGAAAATGGACTAGATGTGGGGGACTTTCTCGTAATTCTGGAAGATTATTGTTATCGTGATTCAGAAAGAAAGCCAAGTTTAAATAGACTGCACGATATATTGGAACTCATTTCATATTTGACGGAAATAGAAGTAAAAAAGAAACGAGCAGGAGCTTCAGAACCTCTAGATAATAATACAGTATCTCTTTCAGGTGCCAGGTACTAACCATAAACAACAGAGAAATGATCTATGTGCATGTGGGAGTGGGCTGAAGTATAAAAAATGTTGTTTAATCTAAAATATGCTTTTGGAAGTGCATTAGTAGGTCGTTAGTTTATAAAGGTATATATGTGTATCACAATGCTAACTATGCCTTTGTTATACAAATAACAACAATATTTGCGCAAGCAATCTCGGAGTTGATGCTGGAAATTGACTAAGACTGCTCTGTAATTTTAACTATTAATCTCAAATAAAGGCTATCATAAAAATGCCAATAGGCTGCTTTATTCGCTAAATAAGACTCAACAAAGCTAGATTTTGCGGCAAGGACTTCGTCAATAGTGCGATATGAAGAAGCATTGCAGTTCTATTAATATCATGATGTTTTTGGAGATCTAGAAAACCGCCAAATCATAAAATTATCTATATAATACATATAGTGGTTTATATAAAAGACCTTAATATATTATATAGATAATTTTACGAATTGGCGGACTTTTGTTTAGTTAAAGCCAAAAAGATCTTTAATTTTAGGCTTCAAGAACTGCAATAGTAGTTCTTTATCTTTAACAAAATATTCATGGTTAATGATTTTACTGTCAAAATTCTTATAGCTTATTTTTAAAGGAACAAAGCCAACATCTTTAATCTCTTTGTATATCAAATCTTTGTTGTTTTTAAATTCATAATCAGATAGACCTAGAGTTCTTTTCATCTCTGTTTCACCGCCTTTTCCTGTTCTTATAAAGCCAAGATCCATTACCGCCATTAACTTGTCAGGATTAATGATTCTATAGTCTTCATCAATCAGCTTTCTAGAAAAATAGTCATTAAAGCTAATGAATCCAGTGACCTCAATATCACTGCCAATATATTCACCGCTAAGGTAATAAATATCTTTAGCATTGCCATGTATCATTCTTCCACGGCCAATTGCCTGTTGAGTTTCACTTAACGAATAATGTTCACCAACGGCTCTTTTTTTATCATTAAGATAGATCTGGCTATTCAAACCCATTACAGCTCCATCTTTCATTCTTACAGGTGAATCAACATAACATACTGAATGCTTTCCCCAATCGCCACCTGACTCATTAAAGATAGCCCAAGTGTTACTTTCTACAGCATCCGGAGGTAAGCAATAGCGGCCTAAAATAATTAAGCAATCAACATCATTAAATTTATTCAAGCCTCTTAATCCGCCAAAATGAGCATACATTTCAATGCCAGCTTCATTAGCTAAATATTCATCAAAATCCTTAAGCTTGGCATTTGATATTACTTCTTTAATTGCTTCGTCATTAATGGTTTTGTAAGTAATTAACCCTACCGCTTTTCCGTCTTTAGTATATTTCTCTGCTAGTGTTTTTAAACCAAAAATGACATCGGCTAATACGCCATTTTTCTTTAATTGTTCTTTTGTGAATACTTTATTTTGCAACTGATAAAGATTTATCTCATCCTTTGATTTAACACTGATTGAATGAAACTCAGCATCGGGAAGTAATTGTGCGATAACGGCTTTATTAGCTGTAGCATCAAGAAACAGTGTAGGAATGTGTTTATAGCGGATAGCTACAGGTTTAATAGTTGATTGAATAATCGCTTGATCAACAACTCGCATACCTTTCAATAAATATAATTCTTCGTTAAGGGCATATTGAGTAATGTTAACAAATAACTGTGAATAATTTGTTATTGTGGTGGATTCTCCATTATCTTCTTTTTCTTTTATAGCTTTTATTTTAAACTCCTTTGGAGAGTTAAATTTATTTTCTACTGAATCAAAAAAGAGGTCAATTTTATGCTCCATAATAGCGTCCTTAAGTTCTAAGCCGCTTTGAACAGATTTTATAATTTTAACAATAGAGGGAAAACGACTATCAATAGGTTCAGAATAATCTTTTTCTACGGTAAGAATATCTTCATCAACGATAAGATAATCAGGAATCCATTTTCCTTTACTAGGCTCACCATTTGGATCAACGCCATTGAAGTATTTTGCTTGCTGATTGACGAATTCGTTATGCGTCATGACTCTAATATTGCCCTGGTTATTAAATTGTAGGGTATAACGACATTCAGCTTGATATAGGCAGGTGTCAGACTCACCTATATCTCTCTTTGCATCTGCATGACAAAAATAGACTGGAACATCAGCTGTTATAACGGAATCATTTTCACAAAGTTTACTGCGGCCTTTTATATGGTCAATTCTACTTTTAAATGAACGCTGTTCTTTAGGCGACCTTTGTTCAGATCGCTCTGCTCTAATTGATCTAAATGTTGCTGTTATTTCTTCGGCTAATGCATGTGACTTAACTAGATATAGGATCTTTGTTTGCCAGCTTAATTTTTCTAATACTTGAAGTGTTGAATATGTTTTTCCTGCACCAGTAGAAAAATTGATAAATCTTGATTGCTTGTCATCAAGAAATGACTCAATGATACTTTTAAGTTTTAAGGTAGCTTCTTGTGGAGATAATAAAGGTTGGAGTTCTTGTTTCGTTTCCTGTGCGGTTAATGTATTTCTTTTTACTCCAGTTATAGGTTGCCAACCGTTGGCTTTGGCAAAATTAACTAATATGCCAAAATTAGGCTTGAAAGTCCCCGTCCCAGATTTTTTCAACTGACTTTCAAGATCTTTTCTAAGTTTTTTTCTGTCCGTAGTTATCCAATGCGCCTCAAGCAAAGCAACTGCAATATAACCAAGTGCATCAATCACAACAGAATTAACTTGAAGCCTGTCGTCATAACCCAAATCTCTTGAAATATACGGCAGTAATTCTTCAACACGCGAAGCATCTTCGGGTAAATTATCAACCAATCTTGATTCTTGTTTTTTGTATACACACTGTGAATCTACATTGAAAATAGCACAATCAGGATTGAAGTAGGCATCAGGATCGTGTGATAAATAACATGCTAATTTATGCTTTGCACTATTATCATAATCAATTGTAAATTTAGGCAACTGATGATGTAGATAGCTTTCAGTAATAACATAGGCTTTAGTAAACCTTGATTTGAGACTCTCTATGTCATCAGCAGTATTGTGCTTAAGATCTGACATAATGCCGAGTTTAAGCCCATTTCGTGGCGAACTAAAAAGGTATATGATCTCTTTTATTTTTAATAATTCCCCGCGAAGTTCATTAAAATCAATACCAACATTATCTTTTGCATCAATATCAAACTGAATTATTCCATTAAGTTCTGTTTGCTCATTGTATGCATTCTTCTCATTATTCAGAACCAAGCATGGGAAAAATGCTGGAACTTTTTGCTTTAACTGTTTTTGTTTATGATTATCAGTTTCTAATCTAATTTTCTCAGCTATGCTTTGAAATTCATTGCTTCTGATTCTATTGATAATGTTTTCTAAATTTACAGTGGTTACTTGATCAGCATATACAGAATCAAGATAACTGGTATAAATAGTATTGGTAGTGTTCATTAATTCTGATTCCTTGTGATACAAAGTCGTCTCTCTCTTGCCAAGGTATGCGACTTTGTAGTTTTATTTGTTCGCTGCTAATCCTTAAAATTAATATCCAGCCACCATTATCAATACAAATTTCGCTTAGTTTCAGCGAAAACCACTTCGTCTACAAGATTAAGCTTCACAAAATCAGCAATCGCCAGTCGCAACACATCTGATCGTCCACTTTCTAAATACCCGCACAACTCATTCAGAAGTTCTACAAATTCAGCACTGACCTTAAAAGCCAATATTTGTTCTCTGTTTTTGGCCATAATTTACCCCTTAATAATAACAATGAACGGTTTTGCTCATCGTATTATTTATACGGTTAAATTATGGTTAAATTAGCGGTGAACAGGTTGAAGAATGAGTGTAGGGCAGGGTGCGTGGTTATTATTTGGGATCTTTGAACGAAGTGATTAGACGATTTGAACAGCACGAGAAAGTGGATCTTGGTCTAATTGAACCGGAAGTATTTCTTTCCATTCCTGAGGTGCGGTGCAACTTGGGGTTCTCATATTGAGGTTGTGCAGTCAGCAGTGTAAACCGACCATTACGCCATAACTCAATTAATTTAGCGGGTGGTGATGTTTGAACTAATAAGGCACTAATTAGAATGTTAGTGTCAAGTACGACTAACATTAACCTATATTACCTGCAAACTCTTGGCGCATTTCATTTTTAATACTGATGCTTGCCTCATCAATCAGTGCCTGAACATCTGTAGGAGACATGTCCGAAAACTTTGATTGTGCTTCAGTCATGCTCTGATCAAATACTCGCCATCGTACCGACTCTTCAATAAATTTAGACATATCACCTTTTTTCAAACCTCGTTGTGCCAGAAAAACACGTAATGCCGTATCAGTATCTTTTGACACAGAAACAGTCCATCTTGTTTGATTCAAATTTGTCGCTGACATAAATTTATCCTCGTAATTACATAAACACCTATCAACATATCAGTTTAAACGCATCTAATCAACTGCTCACATAGAATAATTAGTCAGTAGATTTTTAATGCCCGATCTATTTAACAAAGTTGGTTGAATACTTGCGGGCGCGGGTTCAATTCCAGTATGCGGAATTGAGCTTGAGGTGTGATACAAAGGTGTGATACATTACCCCTAGATGACAGCAAACACATTGATTTTATTATCATATATGATGATTGGTGGAGGCTCCCCCCGCCTCCACCATTTCAAGATTTAATAAGATTCAAAGACGTACACTAAACCCGTAGATCATCTGGTCTGGCGGGTTTTTTTATGCTTGTAAGCTACGGTGGTGTTCGTTGACATCCTAATCCAATATATTGGGGGTATAAAACGCGGGCACATTCACTTGTGCAAAAACATATATCTCTAAGTGACTAAATAGGCCTCCTAAAAGTGGCAATAAATCAGACGCCACACACAGAGCTCTTGCCGCTTAATTAACCCGAACCAAGGCTGGTTCACAATTATGGACTTACCCATGAGCAATATAAAGATCTTAGTCAAAATTAATAACTACATCGAAGTTACTCCAGAAATGCTGTCCTTTGTGGTGGCTGCTGATCAATACAGGCAAGAAACCCAATCTTTTTCTCAATACACCACTTATGTTAAGAATAAAAGCAAGGTCGAGATACAAACCATAACTAGCGAGGACATCATAACCCCGCAAACTGTGGATATTGAGGAAATTATGGGCGAGAACAATCGTCTTACACGGGAACTCGACATTCTGAAAGAAAAGCTGGCAAAGTTAACGCCAACAAATTTGAGCAAAGATCAAACGATTACGAACCAATAGTTAATTTATTAGCAGTGGCTGGCGGTGTCTAAATAAGCAAAAGCACTGATTTATGCGGCCTATCTGATTAATCAGTTGCCTGGCATTGATCACTGTGAGCTGCAATGGTTTGATTTGTTTCTGGGTAATGCAGGTCTTTTTTGTTGCTAAAATTACGGTAAGTTGTGTCAAACAGCTTGAAAAAATGACCAACTAGTCGGCAAAACAGCGTTAAAGTTGATCATGTAATCGCTAACGTACTATATCTAATAGACATGAGCGAATAAAAACCAACGCTGAAAGTGGTCAATGTTAGGTGCTGTTTTACACCTAATCGAAAATGAAGAGCTTTGTGAATTGGCACGAAAACCTTTGCCGCATCATTCAATGGAGCTATTAGCAAGGGCCGCACGCTACCTGATTGCACTGGAGACCAAGTCATCAAATGAGATTGAAGCTGAAACGATTACGCCCAGCAAACAAATCAAATTTATGTTTGCGCTGGAGTCCATTAATCAAGATGATCTTACCAAAGAAAAACTTATTACCACGCTTAATATAATTAAAGACAAACATTACCAAGAACTTGATTACCGCTACCAGCAAAATTATTTAGGAAAAAGCGGTCGTGGCTATGCTTCAGTTGATTATGTGCCGCCAACGTTTAACGATGCACATGACTTAATGGATAACTGGTTTGTATTAAGAGGGTGTGTGTTAAGCTCAGATATGCCAGCCATTGCCAAAGCGGCAGTATTGTCATCAAGTTTTGTTTATATTCATCCTTTCATGGATGGCAATGGCAGGTTAAGTCGTTATATCATGCAGGACACGCTATACCGCGACAAAGTCATTGATCAGCAATACGCATTACCCTTGTCT
>TBL_comb47_HYPODRAFT_10008385_pt1 | contig 10571 bp, 9 predicted proteins | sample TroBogypolimnion_40_FD_10682 | JGI IMG/M metagenome (IMG submission 10682)
CTCCCCCGACGGCAGGCTCTTCGCCGCCGTCGTGAGCCAGCGCGGCAGCCAGAACCTGGCGCTGATCGAGAGGCGCGGCCCGCTGCAGGCGGGAGCGCCCCGGCTGGTGACGAGCTATGCCGGGCAGCGGGTATCCGCGCCGCGCTGGTCGCCGGACGCCAGGACGCTCTGCTACGCGCTCAGGGACAACGCCGGAACCAGCGCGCTGCACCTCTACGACGTCGCCTCGGGAGAGGACCGCACCCTCTTCAGCGTGGACCACACCGCGGACCAGCCCGCCTGGTCCAGGGACGGCTCGTACCTGGTCTACGTTTCCGACGAGACCGGGGTCTTCAACCTCTTCGCCTATGACCTGAAGCTTGGCAAAAGCTACCAGGTGAGCCACCTGCTCGGGGGCGCCCTGCAGCCCGAGCTCTCGCCCGACGGCCGCGCGCTGCTTTTTTCCAGCTACGACGCGCGCGGCTTCAGCATCGCGCAGATCGCGGTGGACAAGGAGAAGTGGTCGCTCACCCGGGGTCCCGCGCTGCCGCTCACCCGCGACCTACCCAAGGGTGCGCCCGCCCGGGAGCTCAGCGCCCAGGGGCAAGCCCCGGAGACGGCAGCCGCGCCGGGACCCGCCTTCGCTTCCCCCTACCGCGCCCTGGATACCCTGCTGCCGAATTTCTGGCTGCCGAGAATCTCAGGGGACGGCTCCAGCAGCGGGGTCTACGGACTTTTCACCGCAGGCGCCGACGTGCTGGCTTACCAATCCTACGCTCTGAGCGCCGATTACAGCCCGGGCAGAAAGCGCGGCTATTTCGACCTATCCTACCGAAACGACTACCTGTACCCGACCTTCTCCCTGCTGGCGCACTCCGAGCCGTTCCTTTACTCGAACCTGCTGCAGCGCGGCGATTACTGGGAGCTGAACCAGGGGTTCACCCTGGAGGCTTCCTATCCGATCAACTTCCTGGAATCGCGCTACCTGCTAAGCGGCGGCTATCAGCTGCAGGACCAGAGCGCGCTCAGCAACCTGGACGGCAGCGGCAGGTTTAACGGCGTGACGGTCTTCCAGGGGAGAGCTGACAACCTGTTCGCGGGGATCGGCTTCGATAACGTCCTCAAGTACCCCTACTCCGTCAGTTCCGAGCAGGGGCGCCGGATTTCCCTGCGGTACCGCCGCTTTGACAAGGCGATCGGCAGCGACCAGGACTACGCCCAGTACAGCGCCCTGTACCAGGAGTACCTGACGCTGCCGACCGGAAGCCCGAGGCACCAGGTGCTCTATCTCAAGCTGGCCGGGGCGCTCTCCGACGACAGCCGCAAGTTCGGCCAGCAGGCCTTCCAGATCGGCGGCCCACCCTCCGACCTGAACCCGTACTCCTTGCGCGGCTACGCGGAGCGCTCGGCGACCGGCAAGTACGTCGCCACCGGGACCCTCGAGTACCGGGCGCCCTTATGGTACCCGATGCGCGGTTACGGCACCCTCCCCGCCTTCGCCGAGAAGCTGCACGGCGCCCTCTTCGTCGACGCCGGGGAGGTCTGGGACGACCGCAACGCCTTCAGCGGCAGCAACGTGAAGGTCGGCGCGGGCCTGGAGGCGCGCCTGGACGTGACCCTCGGCTACTGGCTCAAGGCGACCCCCGCCCTCGGTTTCGCCCACGGCTTTAACCAGGGAGGCGAAAACCAGGTATACTTGACGGTGTATCTCGATCTCTAACTAGCGCCGACGACGCCTCGAACTGGGGACCGATCGGCCCTGGGCATCCGCAAAGGCTCCCCATCGAACCAATCGGGAACGCCAGCAAGGGAGGAGGAAAGGCTTATGAGAATCATCGTCGTCGGTGCCACCGGCACCATCGGTAGGGCGGTCGCCAAACTGTTGCTGACCGAGCACAACGTCGTCAAGGCGGCCTCCAAGAGCGGGGACTTCCGGGTCGACATCACGAGCCAGGATTCGCTGGAGCAGTTGTTCCAGTCGGTGGGCTCCTTTGACGCCCTGGTGTGCGCCGCCGGTGTCGCCAGGTTCGCGCCTCTTCACGAGCTGAGTGACGAGGACTTCCAGCTCGGGTTAACCAGCAAGCTCATGGGGCAGGTGAACCTGGTCCGGCTCGGGATGAGCCACATCAACGACAACGGCTCCTTCACGCTGACCAGCGGCGTGCTGAGCCAACAGCCGATGCCGGGAAGCAGCTCCATCAGCATGATCAACGCGGGGATCGAGGGGTTCGTGCGCGCCGCGGCGCTGGAACTGCCGCGCGGCATCCGCATCAACGCGGTCAGCCCCCCCTGGGTCATGGAGACCCTGGAGGCGCTCGGGATGGACACCTCCATCGGGATGCCGGCGGAGAAGGTCGCGCAGGCCTACCGTTCCAGTGTCACCGGAACCCGCAGCGGCCTGATCATCAACGCCAGGGATTTCGCCTGAAGGACAGGTGCCGCCCGCGCGGCGGGCATTTGTTGTTTGTTCGCCTTTTACAACTCTCAAAGACTCCCCCTCGCCCCCCCGGGAGAGGGCCGGGGTGAGGGATTTGCCTTGGCGCCGTAGTTTCTCCGTGGAGACGCCCTCACCCCTGCCCCGGAGGGCGAGGGGATAAACGCAAAAAACAACATGAGCGCGCAAACCGTATCAAAAGTAAACAGTACCATTGCCCAGGAGGGCTCATGTCGATCTACGACTTTGAAGTGACCACCATCGACGGGGAGCGCCAGACCCTGGAAGGCTACCGCGGCAAGGCGCTGCTCATCGTGAACGTCGCCAGCAAGTGCGGCTTCACCCCGCAGTACGCCGGCCTCGAAGAGCTGTACCGGCGCCACCAGGCTCAGGGGTTCGCCGTGCTCGGCTTCCCCTGCGACCAGTTCGGCCACCAGGAACCGGGCAACGAGGAACAGATCCGCAACTTCTGCTCGCTCACCTACCAGGTCAGCTTCCCGATGTTCGCGAAGATCCAGGTGAACGGAGACCAGACGCACCCCCTGTACAAGTTCCTGAAGTCGGCTCAAAAGGGTTTGCTTGGCAGCGAGGCGATCAAATGGAACTTCACCAAGTTCCTGGTGGACCGCAAGGGAGCGGTGCTGCAGCGCTACGCACCGACGGCCACCCCGGAAAGTATCGAAAAGGACCTGATGGTTCTCTGCCGATGAGCACCCCAAACCGTCCCGGCTGGCACCCGCCCTAGCCCTGGAGCGGGCATCCTTCATCCTCCTGCTCACTGTCCCTGTACGCCCTGCACAACTACCCCTAACCAGCTTCCCGCGCACCGCGCGGTAGCCGGCGGTTTTATTTCTTGCATAAAGCTTACAACAGGGATAAATTACTACAGTCTAAGAATCACTGTCATTGCAGGGTCGTTCACTGTCAAAGGGAGAAACTTCCAAGTCAGCAACTGCCCATGCCAATCCCACTGAACGGGCACTACAGGCGCACAGAAAAGCCACCAGTAACGGCACCTCGCCCGCAATCCCGAATATCATGCTCGCCAACGAGGTTTTACCCACATGAAACAGATTTGCGCCTGGTGCGGCAGACAATTGAGCCAAAGCGATACTCCCAACTCGGACGAGATCTCATACGGCATCTGCCTTGCCTGTGCCAATACCGTCATCATCGACGTCCCCAACGATCTGAATGACTTTCTCGACCAGATTTCCGTCCCGGTTGTCCTGGTGAGTTATGACGGGATCGTGAAGACCGCAAATGAGAAGGCGTGCGCCATGCTGGGCAAGGACCTCTCCCGCATCGAAGGGAACCTCGGGGGCGCTGTCTTTGAGTGTGCCTACGGGCTTTTGCCCGGCGGCTGCGGCAATACCCACCACTGCTCGGGCTGCGTGATACGCAGGACAGTGGTAGCTACCCACGAGACCGGCAAGCCATCCTACCGGATACCCGCCACACTGAAGCAGAACACCCCGGAAAATCCGCAGGACATCAAGTTCCTCATTTCCACCGAAAAATTCAACGGTTATGTGATGCTTAAAATTTACGGTGAAGGGCTCTGAGCTCAAAACCTTGGGGAAACCCCATCAATCGCAGCCCGGACAGTGCCAACGACCGACCATGACTCTACCGGCAATCATAGTAACTGGTCGCTTCTTGCTTCCGTCAGCTTAGAGCAAACGCCCCCTCTCATCGTCACCCTTTTTATTCCTCCTTTGACTCTTACAAACTATCCTGTCATTATATGTGCACCTTTGCATCGACTTGAAGCTGCCAGGGAATTTTCCTAGGTCCGCGGTTGCCGCATCCGGGACGGGAGGTTCGCGGTGCTGAGGCAGTTCCTGTAGCTGATTCCATCAGTGGCAAAAACAGATTTGGTGCTCCTCCAAGAGTACTATTCGTTTAAGTTGAACCGGATTCCTGTCGATACTTAGTATCAGGTAGGGTTTGTTTGGATTGGCGGCCGCCAGATACATTTCCTGCCCGATATTTTCCCAGTAAGGAGACAGCAGGGACTTGGGAGCTTTGCAATGAAGTTGACCTCACGACTCTTTATAATGTGCCTCGTGACGCTCCTACTGGTGCTGTACGCCGCCACGGTGTACCTGGCGATCAGTACGGACTACCGCCTTACGCTGACCAGCGCGGAACGGCAGGTGGTCGCCCTGAGCGGACTCTTGGAACAGCACGCCTCCCGAACCATGGGCGAGGCCGAGAGCCTGCTGGATTCGACCTCCGATTACTTCCAGGAACATGGCCTGTACGAACCCGCCTTCGAGACAAAGCTCTTCATGCAGCATGCCGAGGCGATCTTGGCGAAATCGCCCCAGATACGGGCCGTCTTCCTGGTGAATCCCCAGGGCGTGATGACCGTCAACTCGGAGCGCTCCCCTTTCACGCCCTTCAATGTCGCCGACCGGGAATACTTCCGCTACCACAACGAGCATACCGACCAGGCGAGCCACATAAGCATGCCGCTTAAAAGCCGCCTCACCGGCAGTTGGCTCTTCACCGTGACCCGCAGGGTGGACCGGCCCGACGGCTCCCTCAAGATGATCGTGGGCCTTGCCATCGACCCTGGCTACTTCAGCCGCTTCTACCGGGGGCTCGACCTGGGAGGGCGCAAGGGCGAGGTTGACCTGGCCAGAAGCGACGGCTTCATCCTGGCGAGCTTTCCGGTCGGCACGCGGAACGAACCTCGCACTCTTAAGGATTCCGAGCTGTTTCGGACTTATGAGCTGGAATCCCGGCACGGCAGCCTGGAGGGCGAGCAGTACGGAGCCCACGAACTGAGCGCCTTCCGGAAATCCGAGCACTATCCGCTGGTGTCATTCATCTCCCTGGACCGGGACGAGGTCCTCGCCCCCTGGCGCACCCGCGCTCTCAGGCACGGCGTCGGCGCGCTCGCCTCTATCCTGCTCAGCTTCATGCTCACCTTTGCTCTGATCAGGCGGCTCAAACGCCTGGCCGGCGCCAATGATACGTTGCAGGCCCAAAAGCTGGAACTGGAACTGGCCGCGCAGGTCTTCGAGCAGAGCCAGCAGAGCATCGTGATCACCGATCGCGACGGGATCATCCTGCGGGTGAACCGCTACTTCACCGAGCTGAGCGGTTTCACCCCCGAGGAGGCGATCGGCCACACCCCCCGGGTCCTCAAGTCGCAGCGCCACGACAGCGCGTTTTACCAGGACCTCTGGAAAAGCCTGCACGAGGAAGGGAAGTGGCGCGGCGAGATCTGGAACCGGAAGAAGAACGGCGACGGCTTCGCGGCGCTGCTCAGCATCTCCTCGGTACGCGACGCCGCCGGAGAGATCATCTACTTCATCGGCGTCATCGAGGACATCACGGAGCAAAAGCTCTCCTCGGAGCGTATCTACCATCTGGCTCACTTCGACGTGCTGACCAACCTCCCCAACCGCAGGCTCTTCAACGACCGCCTGCTGCTCGCCATCCAGCAGGCCGAGCGCTACAGCAGCAGTTTCGCCGTCATGTTCCTCGACCTGGACAACTTCAAGAGGATCAACGACACGCTCGGGCACCATGCGGGGGACCTCCTGTTGCAGGCGGTGGCGCAACGCCTGCTGGACAGCCTGAGGAAGGTCGACGCGGTGGCGCGCTTTGGCGGCGACGAGTTCGCCGTCATGCTGGAGGAGGTGAAGGATCCCGCCGACGTGAAGCGGGTGGCGCAAAAGATCATCGAAGCCGTCTCCGCCCCGATTGACCTGGAGGGGGTCGAGGTGCACGTGGGCGTCAGCATCGGGGTCAGCATCTATCCCGCCGACGGCAACAGCGTCGCCGATATCTTCCGCAACTCGGACACGGCGATGTACCGGGCCAAGTCGCTTGGCAAGAACCGCTGCCAATTTTTCGACTCCGAGATGACCGCCCAGGTGGCGCGCCGGCTCGGCATGGAAAACGAGTTGCGCCGGGCCATCCCGGGCGAGCTCTTCCTGCTGTTCCAGCCTCAGTCGTCCCTGGCATCGGGCAAGGTCACCGGAGCGGAGGCCCTGGTGCGCTGGCGGCATCCCGAGCGTGGCGTGCTGCCGCCCCACGAGTTCCTGCACGTTGCCGAGGAGAGCGGCCAGATGGGGCGCCTTTGGACCTGGGTGCTGGAGACGGCTTGCCGCCAGGCGGCAATCTGGCAGCACGAGAAGGAAATCCCCCTGCGGGTGTCGGTCAACATCCCCGCCTTCCAGTTGAACGAGCCGTCCTTCCTGACGACGCTGGAGGACCTGCTGCGGGAGACCGGTCTTACCCCGGGGCTTTTGGAGCTGGAGATCGCCGAGGCGTCGGTCATGTGCCGGATATCGGAATCCAGCGACGCCCTGGGTCGCCTCAGGCAGATGGGGGTGCGTCTCGCCATGGACAACTTCGGCACCGGGTGCGCGTCGCTCTTGAGCCTGAAGAAGCTCCCGCTCGACGGCATCAAGATCGACCGTACCTTCATCTGCGGCCTGGAGCATAGCAGCGAGAACCTCGGCATCGTCAGAATGATCATCGCCATGGCGCACAGCCTGAACCTGCAGGTCGCCGCGGTCGGGGTGGAAAACGAAGCCCAGCTGAAGCTTTTGAGGGACGAGGGGTGCGACGGGTTCCAGGGATACCTGCTCGCCAGGCCGCTGTCGCCGGAGGATCTCGAAGCGCTGGTGCTGAGCGGCCGGTGAGGCGCAGGCGGCCTCCCCCAGCCTTACCCGGCCCTCACTGCCATAAGTTATGAAGCCTATTGCCGTGTCCCCCCTGCGCAGTAGGGGGAAGGATCGCGCAGCGAGACAGGGTGGTCTGCCGGCGAAACACCCCCGAGCAGAGCCATCAAAAAAGGCGGCGCTTCCCTGAAGGATGCGCCGCCTTTTTACTACCCCTGCCTTTCGCCCCATCCGACTAGGCGCCCCTGGTGATCTCCTCCAGGTTGCCGGCGATGATGCTGGCCGTTGCGGCCTGCTGCTCGGAGGCGGTCGCAATCTGGGAGATGACACTCTCGATGCTCTCGATGGACTGCACGATGTTGCACAGGGACTCGTCCACCTGGTGCGAGAGACCTTCGCTCACCTCCGCCTCGGTCTTTCCCTTTTCGATGGATTCCACCGCCAGAGCCGTCTCCTTCTGGATCTCGTTCACCATCAGGCGGATCTCCTTGGTGGAGGCGACGGTACGATCCGCGAGGCGGCGCACCTCGTCCGCCACGACCGCGAAGCCGCGTCCCTGCTCGCCGGCGCGTGCCGCCTCGATGGCCGCATTCAAGGCGAGCAGGTTGGTCTGGTCCGCGATGTCGTTGATGACGTTGACGAATTCGCCAATCTTCTCCGACTTGGCGCCGAGATTTTTGACGATGACCGCCGAACTCCGCACGATCTCGGCCACCTTCTGCATCTCGAGCACGGCCTGGCTCACCACTTGCTGTCCTTCGCGGGCATTGCCGGCCACCTGGCTCGCCGAGTCGGAAGCTTTTGTCGTGTTGTGGGCCACCTCGTTCACCGTCATGCTCATCTCTTCCATGGCGGTGGCGATCTGACTCACCCGGTCCTCCAGGTAATCCTTGCGCCGGGTCTGCTCGCAGGTCATGGACTCGACCCTCCTCTCGGCGGTTATATCGCTCCAGCACGCCATGTAGCAAAGGACCTTGGACGGGTCGAGGTGGTCCCAGATCGGAAAGGCGGTGGTGCGCAGCGTTATGCTTCCGATCGGAATCTCCGCTGAGTGCGGCATGTCGGAGCGCGGGGAACTGAAGATGCGCCGTACCCTCGCCGGATCCTTATGGTACTGATGTATGGAGTTACCCGAGGCGTTGGCGGCGTCGGCCCCACGCAGCCCGGCATTGAGCTCCGAGCGGTGTTGGCTCATCAGCTCCTTGGCACGGCTGTTCATGTAGAAGACCTTGTTGTCCGGCGTGGCATCGCACAGCATGACGATGTTGTCGACGTTGTCGAACATCTGCATGAGCTTGGCGATCTCCGCCGTTTTTTCATTCAGCTCGGGTTTATTGGAGGATCCGAAAAGTCCCATGGTGCTGTTCTCCTTTATGTTTAAGGTCAGAAACCGGTACCGACGCCAGGATTTGCGTGCGACGCCTCAGCACTTTCATGCGTTCGCCCCTTCACCGTTATCCCCGAAAACGTTGCGCAACGCTACCACCATGCGCCCGTCCAATGTTAGAATCTTACTGATGCTCATCGGACTCCCCACCGGAAACTGAAGCATTAATTAGTGCGAAAACCACATTTTTTTCATTTGACCACCGGCAATAAGAAGGTACTGTGGGCGCAGGGTGCGGCAGGCGATTTCCCGACCCCTACGTTGCGGTTTACCCTAGGGCATTCAGGAAGGTGTGATGACAGAGCGAAGCAGATGGTGGCAGGGGAGACGTGGCGAGTGGTACGTGGTAATTCAGGCGGCGCTCCTGGCCCTGGTGCTTTTCGGGCCGCGGACCTTTCCGGGCTTGCCCGCCTGGCCGTCCGCCCTGCGTCTCCCCGCGCTGCTGACCGGGGGGGTGGGGCTGCTGGCGGGGGCGCTGCTCGCCGGCGCGGGGACGCTGAGCCTGGGCCGCAATCTGACGCCGCTGCCGCACCCCAAGGAAGGCGCACGACTGGTGGAGACCGGCGCGTATCGCCTGGTGCGCCACCCGATCTACGGCGGAATTGTCCTTTTAGCCTACGGGTGGGGTCTGTGCGCCCGAAGCTGGCTCCCCCTGGGGTACGCGACGCTCGTGTTCATCTTCCTGGACCTGAAATCCCGTCGCGAGGAGCGCTGGCTAATCGAGAAGTATTCCGGCTACGCAGGCTACCGGAAAAGAACCCGCAAATTGATCCCTTTTATTTACTGAATCAAAAAAGTATGTCATACAGAAAAAAAGTATGTCATCCAACGCAAGGAGACCATCAATGAGTAAAGACAAGCTGTTCCTGCTGAAACCCGATTTCATGGATGCGGAGGAGGGTCCCTTCTATTGCCCGGAATCGGCGCCGATCGAGGGGCTTCTGAGCTACTACCCGCAGCTTCGCGATCAGTTGGAAGTGTGCTACCTGGATTTTGCCCGTCCACGCCAGGCGATCATAGATGAGATTGGCGCCGAGAACCAGGGGATGCCGGTAATCGTGCTGGCCACGGGGGGAAGGATTCCCGCGGGCGACTTTGAGGCTCGCGAGGCTGACGGCAAGTACTTCATCACGGGTGACACGGAAATCTGCAATTATCTTAGTATGGCGTACGGCATCGGCATGGCACACCCGTAGTTTTTTTCGACTCCGCTCGGGACCTATCGTTCGCTGAGCGGAGTCGAAGCGCAACAGCAACACCTATGAGTTCCCCCTCCTCACTCATCCTGGCACTTCTCGAACCTCGGCACGACCCGTCCCTCGACAGAGACAGTCTCCTCGAACATCTCCTGAGGTCTGACCCAGAGTCCCCGCTCTCCGTAGAGCGGCCGATAGACAACCAGGAGCTCGTCAGTCTCGCTATGCCGGGCCGTGCCGATCACCTCGTAAAAGTTCCCCTTATAGTGCCGATATCGCCCGGGCTGAACCGTCATAGTTCCTCCTTTGCGGCCTTCCGGGCAGCTTCTTCCCGGAGGGCGGGGCGCTCCCCGGGTATCTTCCCGCCTGGCTGCGCGGCGTTCCCCTCACCTCTGCCGGTCAGGTTTTCCGCCAGGGAGCGGATATGCCGCTCGTCGGTACCGCAGCATCCTCCCAGAAGCTTCATCCCCAGTTCTGTGCGCAGGGAGGCGACCGCGTGGCCGAAAACTTTGGGATCCTCCTCCACCAGGCAGTCGCTGTTGTCCAATTCCTCGGGGGAGAGCGCCGAGGTGTTGGCGAGGAGCCCCGCGACCCGCGAGCGGACCAGCGCGGAGGAGTTGGTAGCGTGGGTGAGCGCGCGCCGGAAGACGCTCGCGTGGGTGCAGTTGATCAGGTAGCAAAAGGGCGCCGGGCGCGCCGCGGCGTCGATGGCGGCAATCGCCTCGGAAAGCGGGGTGCCGTCCAGCAGGGTTCCCTCCGGACGCGCGACGAAGCTGATCATGTAGGGAATGCCAGCCGCGGCCAGCGCCTGCGCGATGCCGGTCGCCTCGCTCAGGGCGGGAAGCGTGGAGACCAGGATGAAATCTNCCCCCGAGGCAGCCAGCCGCTCTACCTGCCAGGCGTGGAACCGGCGCGCCACGTCGACCGTG
>TBL_comb47_HYPODRAFT_10008386_pt1 | contig 10569 bp, 9 predicted proteins | sample TroBogypolimnion_40_FD_10682 | JGI IMG/M metagenome (IMG submission 10682)
TCGCGCGCTTTAATACCCGGTCTTGCATCACACCGGCGCCAGGTCATGCTCGTACCACGCCGGCACGGGCACGTAGCCGCGCACCTCGAGCAGCCGGCGCGCGCCCGACTGCACCGTCGTGTTGACGATCACGGCCGACACGGGCACGCCCGCCGCCGCCGCCAGCTGCGCGCGCACGCTCGCCGCCACCGAGGCGTACGTGGCCAGGTCCGTCACAAACACCAGCTGCACCTGGTAGTCCTGCGTCACGATGCACTGGAAGCCCGCCACGCACTGGCAGTCCGTCTGCAGCCTCGAGCCCTGCACGCTCGTCGTGTTGGAGGGGCACGCCGCGAGCATCCCGGCCAGGCAGTAGCTGTTGTACGGGCACAGCGGGCACGCCGAGAGCGTCGCGTTCCAGAAGTACCCGGCGTTGCACACGCACTGCGAGAGGCTCTGGCTCAGCGCCGGCGAGGTCGACGACGCGGGGCACGCCGTGTACACCCCGAGCGAGCAGTAGGACCCGGGCGGGCAGGGGTTGCACTGCCAGCCCCCGAGGCTGCTCGCGTTGGCCGCCTTCTGGTAGCCGGCGTTGCACGTGCAGTTGCTCGGCGGCGGCAGGAGCGACGCGCTCGCGGGGCACCCGCACTGCCCGGCCGCGCTGGCCCCGGCGAGCGAGTACTGGCCCAGCGGGCACAGCACCGAGAGGTTGGCCGCGGCCCCGGGGCAGTACCAGTTGGGCGCGCACTGCGGGCACGGGCCCCCGGGCGGCCCGACGTAGCCCGCCACGCACAGGCACAGACTCTGCGAGCCGGCCGCCAAGCCCGACGTGTTCGAGTTGGCGGGGCAGGCCGTGCACGCCAGCGCCCCGCCCAGCGAGTAGGTCCCGACCGGGCACCCGACGCACACGCCCGACGCGAAGGCGTAGCCGGCGTTGCACGCGCACTGCGAGACCCCCTGGCTCAGCGCGGGCGACGTCGAGTTCGTGGGGCACGCCGTCTGGCCCCCGTACAGGCAGTACGAGTTGGCGGGGCAGGGGTTGCACTGCCAGCCCCCGAGGTTGCTCGCGTTCGTCACCTGCACGTAGCCGGGCACGCACCCGCACCCGCTCACGTTCGCCACTGCGTTGGCCGTGCACACGCACTGGCTGACCAGGCCGGCCCCGCCCAGCGTGAAGGTCCCGGCCGGGCACGCCGCCGAGAGGTTGGCCGCCCCGCCCGCACAGTAGTAGTTGATCGGGCACGCCACGCACCCGGCCAGGCTCACGTCCCCGACGTAGCCCGCCACGCACAGGCACTGCTTGAGCGACGTCGCGTTGCTGATCCCGGCAGGCGTGAACGAGTGCGCGGGGCAGGGGAAGCAGTTGGACCCGTTGGTCGAGTACGAGCCGGCCCCGCAGCCCGCGCACGCCGTCGAGCCGGTGGACGCCGTGTAGAACCCGGTCGCGCACGGCAGGCAGCTCTGCAGCGAGGCCCCGCCGGGCTGGTTCGAGTACGTCACCAGGGGACAGGCCGTGCACGCCGAGGCCTGGCTCGCGCCGGTCGTGGCCGAGTACGAGCCCGCCGAGCAGTTGGTGCACACGCTGCTGTTGGTGGCCTGCACGACCCCGGAGTAGGTGCCGGCGATGCAAGCCTGGCACGACGCCGCCGCGGGCGCGCCCAGCCCGGTCAAGAAGGTCCCGGCCACGCAGGCGGTGCACGCCACGGACGAGGGCATCCCGGAGCCGGTCGAGAAGGTCCCGGCCCAGCACTGCGAGCACGTGGCCGAGGACGTCATCCCGGAGACGGTCGCGTAGGCCCCGGCCACACAGTTGGAGCACGTGTCGGATATGGGGATGCCCGTCCCGCTCGAAAACGTCCCGGCCCGGCAGCTGGCGCATGTGGAGTTGCTGGGCATGCCGAGCCCGGTCGAGTACGCGCCCGCCCCGCAGTTGGCGCACGACACACTTGCCGGCATGCCGGAGCCGGTCGAGAACGTCCCGGCCACACAGCTGGAGCACGTGTCGGATACGGGCATGCCAGAGACCGTCGAGTACGTCCCGGCCCTGCAGTTGGCGCACGTCGCGTTGGTAGCCATGCCCAGCCCGGTCGAGAAGGTGCCCGCCCAGCAGTTGGCGCACGACACACTTGCAGGTATACCCGAGCCAGTCGAGAACGTCCCAGCCACACAACTGAAGCACGTGTCGGAGACCGGCATGCCAGAGACCGTCGAGTACGTCCCGGCCCTGCAAGTGGCGCACGTCGTGTTGGCCGGCATGCCCAGACCGGTCGAGTACGCGCCGGCCCAGCAGTTGGTGCACGACACACTGGCCGGTATGCCAGACCCGGTCGAGAACGTCCCGGCCCAGCAGCTGGTGCAGGCCACGCTCGCAGGCATCCCGGAGCCAGTCGAGAACGTCCCGGAGGCACAGCTAATGCAGGCCACGCTGGCCGGTATGCCGGACCCGGTCGAGAACGACCCGGCCCTGCAGCTGGTGCAAGTCACGCTGGCAGGCATCCCAGAGCCGGTCGAGAACGAGCCGGGCCAGCAGCCGGCGCACGTCGCGTTGCTGGACATGCCCAGCCCGGTCGAGTACGCGCCTGCCCCACAGTTGGCGCACGACACACTGGCAGGTATGCCCGAGCCGGTCGAGAACGTCCCGGCCACACAGCTCGTGCAGACAATGCTGTTCGGCATGCCCAAACCGGTCGAGAACGTCCCGGCAGCACAGTTGGTGCAGGCCACGCTCGCAGGCATCCCTGACCCGGACGAGAACGTGCCCGCCCAGCAGTTGGTGCACGCCACGCTGGCCGGTATGCCCAAGCCGGTCGAGTACATCCCAGCACCACAGGCAGTGCAGATAATGCTGTTGGGCATGCCCAGGCCCGTCGAGTACGCCCCAGCAGAACAGTTGGAACAGGCCACGCTGGCAGGCATCCCGGACCCGGACGAGAACGTCCCGGCCCAACAGTTGGCGCACCCCACGCTGGCCGGTATCCCCAGCCCGGTCGAGTACGTGCCAGCCCCACAGTTGAGGCAGGCCGCGCTGGCAGGCACGCCCACGCCGGTAGAGAACGTCCCGGCCCAACAGTTGGCGCACGCCCCGGCAGCAGGCATCCCGGACCCCGACGAGTACGTTCCGGCCGAACAGTTGGTGCACGCCACACTCGCTGGCATCCCCAGACCCGTCGAGAACGTCCCGCTGATACAATTGGTGCATATGACCGACGTCGGCATCCCAGATCCGGTCGAGAACGTCCCGGCCCAGCAGCTGGCGCAGGTCACGCTCGCGGGCATCCCAGAGCCGGTCGAGTACGACCCGGCCCAGCAGCTGGAGCACACGACCGAGGCGGGGATGCCATACCCGGTCGAGAACGTCCCGGCGATGCACAGGCCGCACCCGCTCGACGACACCACCCCCACGCTGGCAGAGTAGGTCCCGGCCGTGCAGTTCGCGCAAAGCCCGGAGGAGGTCAGGCCGGGCACGCCAGAGTACGAGCCGGCCTGGCACGGCTTGCACGCCCCGACCGCTGCCATCCCTTGGCCAGTGGAATAGGTGCCGGTCGTGCAGTTCCCGCAGGCGCTCGCGTTGGTCATGCCAATCCCTGTGCCGTACGTCCCGGCGACGCAGGCTGTACACGCCGACACCCCGACCGCCGAGCCGTACGTGCCCGCCGTGCAGTTCAGGCACTGCAGGCCCTGCACGTACGTCCCGACCGCGCAGGCGATGCACGTGCTGCCAGAGCCGTCCGAGTTGGTCCCGGCGGAACAGGCTTGGCAGGCACTACTGGCACCTTCCACAAAGTACTGGCCCCCACCGCAGCAGACACCAGTGCCGTTCGAGAGGCAGTGCAGGGTCTGGAAGGCGCTGCAAGAGGCTGAACATGATCCGAATCCAGTTACAGACTGTAAAAAATCCACACGTCCAGTGAATATTGTCTGAATGTCTGTTATTGACAAAGCATATGAGTACACACGTAAATCAGACATTCCTCCATCAGCTCCAGATGAATATGCAAATGAAGGGGCATAATTGATTCCTGCGAAATAATTATTACTTGTATCCACCCCAAACCCTGATGTTAATATGTACAAAGAAGTAGCCCCCGAGTTTGAAGATATGTAGATAGGCTGCTGTATTCCATCTATCCAAAATGACATGTTCCCATTAGGTAAGAATGTCAGTACATAATGATGCCAAGACCCGTCTCTGAGCATTGGAGTGGGTAAATAATAAATTTGTGAAGGTATCTGGACAAAATAGCCAAAAACGTTCATCCCCCATAAAACTCCTGACAAAAATGTACTGCCTGTAAACGAGAGAGAAGACATGAATGTTGGTCCTGATGTTGCATACGTATGAGGGCCAGTTGCAACCCATACACACATTGACACCCCAGAAGAAATTTGAATTTTCTCAATTTGAGAAAAATTGGAAAAGGTATATCCAACCCCACCTAAAACGAACATGTTTTCTTTCAAAGCATAGAGGGGTCTGGTAAGATCCCAATATGAAAATGGTGAGACACACGAAGGAACTATACTAAAACCAAACTGTGTCTGAATTGTAGCACTTTTTCCAGATGCAATATCAGTTATACAATTCGTACTATTCATGGGAAACCATAAAATTGGGTTTTTGACAGTTCCGTCAGAACCAAAGAGTCTTGGAAGTGCTGTAATATTGGAGGATAAATTGAATGAGACAGACGGGTTGAAAACACGAATCATCCCAGGAGCTGTCTGTATAGAAATGGTATTCAAGCCACTGGGTAATTTGTATACATTCTGTAAATCCATGTTTACAGCTATACCGGTGGCTCCAGAAGGCACAGGGATATTGGAAGCGTTTGCTGTATAAAACATTAACGGGGCATAAACTGACGTGGCATAGTACCCGACATTCGCCGTGCACTGCCCCGCCCCCGCGAGTGAGTTGCTGTTGGCCGGGCAGGATGCGCAAGCACTGAGCAGGCTGGCGCCGGACGAGGCAGAGTAGGTCCCGCCCGCGCAGGCCGCGCACGTGGCCGACGAGGCCTGGCCGGCGTTGATCGAGTACGTGCCCGCGGGACAGTTGGTGCACGCCGCCGCCGCGATGAGGCCCGGCGTTTGCGAGTACGTCCCAGCCGGGCAGGCCGAACAGGAAGTCGCCGAGCTCAAGCCCGCCGTACCGGAATAAGCCCCCGCACTGCAGTTGGCGCACCCGCCCGCCGCCGTGAGCCCCAGGCCGGTCGAGAACGTCCCGGCGGGGCAGGCAGCACACGCCCCCGCCGCGGTCAGGCCGGACTGCGCCGAGTACGTGCCCGCCGAGCAGTTGGAGCACGCCATGGCCGAGCTGAGCCCCGTCCCGCTAGCATACGTGCCCAGCGTGCAGTTCGTGCAGTTCCCCGAGGACTGGGCCCCGACCGAGGGCGAGAAGGTCCCGGCGGGGCAGGCCGTGCACTGGGAGTTCATCCCGTTGGGGCTGAAGGACCCCGCGGGGCAGGTCTGGCACGCCGTCGAGACCCCGTCGACGAAGAACGTGCCGGGCATGCAGCAGATGGGCGTCCCGACCAGGTTGCAGTGCACGGTCCCCCCGGGGCACGTCATCGAGCACTGCGCGAGCTGGGTGGGGTACAGGCTCAGCTCGTCGATGGCCAAGGGCACAGCTGCGGGGTAGCACACGCCGTTGGCCTGCACGCTGAATCTGAAATTGGTGAACGTGTTCATCGGGTACAGAGACGTATAAAACGTGTTGACAGCGTTCTGTGTCCACGTGCTCGTGACAGTCTGCGCGTCAATCATGGTCCAGCTGACGCCGTCCTGTGACCCTTCGACCGTGAAAACCATAGGGGCGCGCGTGGGCCAAGCATTCCCGTCTGCCATTATGGAGTAAGACCCCAGCTGATGCGGCAGGCTTGTGGTCAGCTGGAGCCATTCCCCGCTCCTGACAACATTGTCCACAATGGTGCTTATGCCTCCAGTGTATACTCCATAGCAAACCCCGTTGATGGTATAACCTGTAAATGCATAATTTGCATTGCCCGAGATCCACTCGTCCGACAAAGAGACACTGCTTTTGACGTAATCAAACGCATACTTAGGGTCGTTCCCAGACGCGCTCGAGGAAGCATACGCAGTAAAGGTCTCCCCAGCGATTGTGATGGGGTTTGAAGTCATGGCCTGGCTCGGCATCCGCACGGCTGAGAGTGTGTCGTAATAGGCGATGTAGTTGCCCGCAATCGGCCAGCACCCCGCCGCGCGCCCCTGGTTGCTCGTGTTCGTCGGGCAGGGCGAGCACACCCCGGCCGCGCTGGCCCCTGTGTACGGCGAGAACGTGTTGGTCGCGCAGGGCGTGCACGGCACCTGCAGCCCCGTGGCGCCCGAGTACGTCCCGGGCGAGCAGAAAGTGCAGGCCGTCTGCCCCGCCATGGACGCGTAGGTGCCAGCAGGACAGGACGCACACGCTCCTGCATTGTTGTACTGGCCGGCACTGCACGCAAGGGAATAGGTCGTGCACGCCGCGGCCGAGGTCAGGCCGGTCGACACAGGCGTGCCGCTCGGGCAGGTCGTGCACGAGGTCGCCGCTGTCAGGCCCGCAGCGCCAGAGTACGTCCCGAGGGGGCAGTTGGTGCACGCCCCGGCCGACGTGAGCCCGACCCCGCCAGAATACGTCCCGGCGGGGCAGCTGGTGCACGACCCGACCGCGATGAGGCCCGACGTTTGCGAGTACGTGCCAGCGGGACAGGCCGTACAAGCCGTCGCGCTCGTCAGCCCTGGAATGCCAGAATACGTCCCGGCGGGGCAGTCCGTACAGTACATGGGCAGCGTGAGGCCGGGAAAACCAGAGTAGGTGCCAGCAGAGCAGTTGGTGCACGCGCTGGCCCCTGCGGCAGAGTATGTACCTGCAGGGCAGGTGCTACACACAGTCCCTGAGATCTGGCCAACCCCTGGCGAATACGTTCCAGCTGGGCAGGAAGTGCACGCCCCGGCCGCGCTCAGCCCTGTCGAGTTAGAGTACGTCCCAACGGGGCAGCTGGTGCAGGACGTGGCCGATGTGATTCCAGCCGTGGCCGAGTAGGTGCCGGCGGTGCAGTTGGTGCACACATTGGATGCCGTTTGGCCAGTCAACCCCGAGTAGGTGCCAGCGGTGCAGGACGTACATGCAGCAGCAGCAGCGAGGCCAGTCGTGTTCGAGTAGGTGCCAGCAGTGCAGTTGGTGCACGAGTTGGCTCCTCCTCCCGAATATTTCCCAGCAGGACAGGTCCAGCACACAGTAGCCCCAGGGATGTCAGTGTACGAGCCGGCAGCACAGTTGGAGCACGTGGCCCCAGTCCAATAGGTAGAGGGGCCGCAGCTGTTGCACGCGCTGGCAGACACTGAACCAGTGGCAGCAATATTGGTTCCTGTAGGGCATGTGTAACACGCTGTGCTTAACGTGCCATCATTGTAGGTGCCTATTGGACATATAGTGCAGGTGCTTGTACTGATTGCATAATATCCAGCAGTGCACAAGTATTGATTGAGTAACAGTCCATTTATAAAATAACCTGTAGACGGAATAGTGAATGAAAACCTGAAACAACGTGCTGACATGGTATTCCAAACAGGAAACGTAGCATTTACCCAATCAGGGTTGGGTGAATGTCCACTGGGATTGACTGGTATACTCAGTGCAGTGCTAAAACCAGGGATACTAACAAAGCCAGTTCCATCAGTATTATTGGAAGCAGTCAAGATGAAATTAGGCAGATTTGGGAAACTACCACTAATATAGTTGAAACCTGAATATGAATTTGGTGTTGTTAGATTGTTGTAACATAAATCAAACGACTGAGTTCCAGAACAAGTTGTTAACCCTTTATTACCTGCATAACTAACTGAGTAATATGCATTCCATTGATAAACACCAGCCTGGTTCTTTATGAAGTTTTGTAAACCATTAATTTGTGATGGATCACAAGCTGCAGTGAGAGAATCAACAATGTTGGGATACCCCCAATAAAAATTGTGACCAGGAGATGCACAATAAGTATTTGGACAAGTCCACCACTGCCCTACAGATGCAAACAAATTATTTAACACTGGAGTAGGCACACCAGCTGCCCCAACACTGAAAGTGGCAAGACTAAGACTCATCCAAGCCCAGAACCCAATATTCATTGTATACACTGGCATACTAACTGCCTTTACTATGGTTTTAAACACTTATATACCCGCTTCTAAGTCTGTATAGGAACTGTTATGACATAGCTCTCCCAAGATATAATACGAAACATGACTGAAAACAAATGCCCAACTTGAACATAGTGTTCGACTTCCTCCAGCTCTCCTCAGAACTCTTCTCCGGCAAATCCCTCCCCCTCCTGCTGGCCATCGTGAAGCTGCCCCTGTTCCGGCTGGTCACCGTCCTGGTCGTGTCCCTCGGGCTCCTGTGCGGGATCGCCTTCTCGACGTGGACCGTGCGCGCGACGTGCGGGCTCAACTGGCGGCTCGTGTCGCAGGGCAACCGCCTGCTCCAGCTGGGCTTCAGCGCGGGCCTCTCTCTCTCCCTCTCGCTGCACCTGGCAGGGCTGCTGGCGGGCACCGGCGACGGCGGGCGGCTGCTGGCGCTGGTCCCGGCCTTCTGCGTGTGCGCCCAGTCCCTGCCCCAGCGCCGGAGCACGGCCGTGGCGTGCTTCATTTTCGCGGTGGTCTCGATCTCTGTGGGCTTCACGATGCCGATCTCGTCGCAGGCTGGCAGCGCTGGACCTGGGCATAACGTGCTCGAAATCGCCAGACGAGCCCAGTCCGGCAGCGTGGAGGAGCAGGCCCGGGGCGTGTGGGGCGTGGCGTGGCGCGCGCTGCAGCTCTTCGTGTGCGCCTTCTACGCCGGCATACAGCACGCGCCCATCCAGGTGTACAACGCCAAGCGGGAGGAGCACAAGGACGCGTCCGTCGAGTACTGCTCGCCGGCCATGCACGGGAGCGCGCACTACGCCTTCCTGCTCCTGTTCCTCTCGGGCTGCCTCAGGCTCTCGGTCTTCTTCTCGGCGTGCGTGTTCCAGGACAACGCCATGCACGTCATGCTGGAGGGCGCTTGGGGGTACGAGTTCAACCAGGCGTGCGTGTGCTGCCTGATGGTGTACCTGCTGTACCAGGCGTGCTGGACCCTGACGCAGCTCCGCGAGCAGGTGATGCCGTGCCTTGTGGAGGTCGGCCTGCACACGCCGCGCAGCAAGGTCAAGGCCCTCGTGCTCTGCCTCGCGCTGGCCTCGTTCCCGCCCGCCGAGCACGCGCGCGCGGTGTTCTGGGCCACCAACGGGCTGACCCTGTGCGCCGTCGTGGCGGCCTGCCTGACGCTCAGGAAAAAGGCCGGCGCCGAGCCGTGAGCAACCAGTGCCGGGAGTGGCCTTTATTGAAACGTGGGCTTGCGCGGGGCCGGCCGCTGCTAGGTCGACAGGTTGCACGGCCCCAGCGCCTCGAAAAAAAAGCTCGAACGTCGGATGGCGCGTCGGGACCGGCTCCGGAGGCACGCCCCTGCGAGAGTATATAAGTCAGCCCCATGCGTGCACCCCAGGGGTACCACGCAGCCACCCTAAAACTGCACGCCCTGTAAGTCCACCCTTATGCTAGAATCTGATCATACCTGATAATTATCATGCATATTCCAGCACACACACATAAGACCGGCACTGATACGGGCACTGATACGGGCACACAGACATAAACATATAAACTACAAGCAAATACCAGCACACTACGAGCATTGCAAGCCTATCCACACGCCACCAACATACAGGCACGCACTTACCTAACCAGAGCCATAGCCAGCCTAACCAACTGACCAATAAAGAGGGGGACAGAGCAACGGAGCACGGCAAGCCCACCTGCATGGCCGTCGTCAGGGAGTAGCGCCCAGCCCCCTCACTTCCTCTTCATGTGCTCGAGCTTCTTGTACCCCTCCAGAGTGAGCCTCGCCCAAGGGTACTTCTCCTCCTCGGTGCCCGCCAGGACCCCCACCAGCGCCTTCTCGTAATCGTGTGCAACCCCCAGAGGCTGACGGCAGAGGCATCGGATGTACAGCGCCCCCTTGTGCTCGCCCTCGCCCTCCACCATCACGGCGTATGTGCCATTGCTCGAGTGCCTGACCACCTTGCCGCACAGTAGCGCCACGCTGCACGGGAGGACGCCAGGGGACACATGCATCACGTTCTTCCTCTCCAGCCCAGGGAGCACCTCACTCAGCCTCTTGAACTGCGCATCCAGGGAGGGCATGCTCGTGTTGGTGGAGAGCCGCTTGCCCAGGGACGAGGCCGCTGACACCACCCACGGCGGCAGGTTGACCATCGGCTCGTCACGAGAGCCTGGTGAGGCCAGGGTGCTTGGTTTCGCACCCCACCCAATTTTATCCTGCCACCGTTTGGGGTGTACGCGTGAGTTCAAGCCTCACGGAGGGATTAAAAACATGCTGTGCACAGGCACCTTGCGCTGAAGCGGGCCGTCCAGCGGCGAGCAGTTCTTGGGCCGCTTGCGGAGGGGCCCGTCGGGCAGGCCCTCTGTCTCGTGACTCTTGTCTTTATCCTTCAACTGCACAACCGGCGGGTTGTAGCAGTAGTTCTCCGGGAGGGTGATGGAGATCATCTCCGAGAG
>TBL_comb47_HYPODRAFT_10008387_pt1 | contig 10569 bp, 6 predicted proteins | sample TroBogypolimnion_40_FD_10682 | JGI IMG/M metagenome (IMG submission 10682)
GTGCTGGCGGGGGTACTCGAGAGCCAGAACGGCCTCCCGCCCCTCGAGATCGGGGTGCAGGCCAGAGCGGGCGTAGCCCCCACCGCCGACCTCGACCTGGCGAACCGCGCACCCGAGGCCTCCCGCCCCGGTGAACTCCAAATGGTCGTCCAGCCGACCGAACTGGAGATCGCCTTGGCCGATCCCGGAATCGACCGTGCCAAGACGTTGATCAGCTCGGCCGGCCAATGGAACCGATCCCACGGCTTCATCCCGGAGACCCTCCTCGCCTCGAACCCCGCGCTCCCGTCCAGCGCCGACCGGGCCGCCTCGAAGCCGGTATCGCAGCGGCTCTTCGAGCCGCTGGGCCGGGCCTGGACCGCGGCCATAGCCGGGCCGCTCAAGACCTGGCTCTCCACCCACTTTCCGAAGGAGGTTAAGGCCCCGGCGTCAGTCGCGGGCAACGTGGGGATCCTCCGACTCAGCTTGTCCCGCCAGCCCGCCGCCGGCCAAACGGTGGTGGTCACCCTCGACCGCAGGAAGCGGGGCCTCGAATACCTCGGTCTGGCCAAAGGGGATAAGGGGTTTCGCCTGGTGGAAGGGGAGCGGTTGATGTTCAACCCCACCAACTGGAATCTCGGAGCGGTGGCCGTCATCCAACTCGACCCCAAGCTCCGGCAGGAAACCGCGGTGGCCTGGGTCGCCAGTTCAGGCAACCTCCCGCTGGCTTGGTCAATCACCCTCTTCGTGGTGGCGGCACTTTTCCTGGCCTTCAGTTGCTGGCACACCCTCATCCTGCCCCGCCCGACCAACGACGGGCCGGTGCTGAGCCAGCGAAGCCTGGCGGGCGAGTTCTTCGCCACGCTCGGATCCTTCTTTCGCAAACCCGGCATCCGGTTGGCCATGGCCTTCATCCTGCTCTATCGGTTTGACGAGGCCCAGTTGTCGAAGGTGATCTCGCCGTTTCTGCTCGACGGCCGGGAGGCGGGCGGCTTGGGCATGACCACCAGCCAGGTGGGTCTGGCCTACGGCACCTTCGGCATCCTCGCCCTGACTTGCGGCGGCTTGTTCGGCGGGTTCCTGGCCGCCAAACACGGGCTGAAACGGATGCTGCCCATCATGGTCTGCTCGATGTACCTCCCCAAGCTGGCCTTTGTGACCCTGGCCTTCACCCAGCCCGAGAATTTCCTTATCACCTGCGCCGCCGTGGCGGTCGAGCAGTTCGGGTACGGATTCGGTTTTACCGCCTTCATGCTCTACCTGCTTTATTTCGCGGACGGCCCCCACAAGACGGCCCACTACGCCATCTGCACGGGCTTCATGGCGCTGGGGATGATGTTGCCGGGACTCTGGAGCGGCTGGCTCGTGGACCTGATCGGCTACCGGCATTTCTTCGTGTGGGTCATCTGCTCAGCCCTGCCCGGTTTCACCCTCGCCCTGATGGTGAAGGTCGATCCCGAGTTCGGCAAGAAACGCCGAGAGGCAGGCACCTAATAGGGCTCACGACGGCATCCGGAAGAGAAGCTCACCCGCCAGCAGGCGCTAAACACCTGCACGTGGTATCCTGCCCACGCGGCGTTTGGAGAAGATCACCACGGGGCGACCGAAACGGGGCAAAGGCCGAACCTTACCGTCCCCGATCGGGACCTGATGACAATTCCAGAAGCTGATAGATGTGACGGAGAAGGTCGGCAGGGTCGACCGAATTCGACTGACCCTGCGGCTATCTCGTGGAGATCCGGGAGCGCCTTATCGGCGGCTGAGGCCTACAGGCATCGCGATGCGAAAAACCACCGTGGTCAAATAGCGCAAGACAAACAGTGCAACTTCTGGTAAGCTGAGATTGGCTACATGGTTGAGTAACTTATTTTACGTTCATGAAGCCTAGGGCTGATGGGCGGGGAATGGGGAAGCTGCGCGGGGAGTGGTCACGCCGCTGTGCGCGCGGGCGGTGGGGGGCTTGTCACTCGGAGGCCATCCGCCGACGCTCAACTCACTTCAAACCTCGCCGCTTCACGACGGCACTTATCCGAAAGGTCAGGTTATGACACTGAGACTCGCATCGACCGCCGCCCTCGCGCTGGCCATCACCGCCTGCGCTCACACCCAGGCCCAGGCCGCCTACACCAACGCCGATGGAATTATCATCACCAACGGCGTGGTGCTCATCACGACTCGCACCGCGCAGGACGGGTGGTTGCACACCCAGAGCTCCAGCGTGCTCTGGGATGCCGACGACAACCGCGGCCCGGGCTGTTTCTCACCCGGGGACGCGGCCATGGGGGAGTTGCTGGAAGACAACGGCTACACCGTGCGCCTGGTCCCGGAAAAGGCCCTCGACCCCACCGCGTACAGCGGCGGCGCCTGCGTGGACTGGAACTATGTCCCGATCGATCCCGCTCAATATTATAACGGCGGTAACCTGCCTAGCGGAGCCGGTGCTTCCGCCTCCAATGTCCTCTACTCGGCGATGCTGGTCGTCATGTCCGGCAGCGGCTCGTCGAGTGATTTTCCGCCGCCCAATACGTTGGGCATCCCAATCATCGCCGGCGACCACACGTTGCTGGGGGACAGCGGCTCGACGACGCGCGACCACGGGGAGATCTTCCTCTGGCACAACAAAACCAGCGGGAACCTCACCTTGGCGAATAACCCCGGCCTATATATGCGAGTGGTCGCCACCAACCATCCCATCATGCAAGGGATCCCGCTCGACGCCCAGGGCCGGGTGCAGATCTTCCGTGCCCCCTATCCGGAGGAGAATTTGCATAGTGCCAACGCCAGCAAGCCGAACTACGAGCTCGGCTGGCTCTACGTCAACGACGGTCAAGGTCTGGGCCCATCCGTCCCCGCCGCCGGCCTCACCATCATCGGCCGCCTCGACAGCAACCCGAACTATGTGGTCTTTGCCGCCCTGGAGGCCGGTCGCCCACTGGCCCCCTGCGACACCAGCGATCCGGCAAGCCCCTGGTCGGGCTATACCACCGCCCCGTCGCGCCTGGTTCAGTGGTTCGTCAATGAAGGCGGCTCGGGTAACACGCGCCGCGCCTTCAATTGCCTAACCGATCTCGGTCGGGTCATCTTCATGCGGACCTGCAAATGGGCGATGGGTGAGACCCTGGCGCCCTACCAACCGTTGGGCCTCATCAAGGTGTCCCTGAGCGGTCCACAGCAGATCAAGCTCACCTGGACGGGCACCGCCACCAAGAATTACAAGGTCCTGGGCACCACCAACCCGCTCGGTCCTCCCAACTTCTCCACCTGGCAAACCGTGGCGCAGGACCTCCCGGGCGCCGACGGTACTGATGCCATGTCCGTCAAGTTCGACGTCTCCACCGCGACGCAATACGCCTTCCTGCGCGTCATGCCTGTGCCCTAGCTTGCGTGCGGATTTGAAACCGCCGATCCCTTGACAGCTACAGCGCTCATGATATGGTCCATCATACACTTACACTAATCGCATTATGGCCTGCTTACTTCAGACAAGAGATGACGTGTCCAAACTGGTCATCGGCATTTTCACCGCAATTTTCAAGCGCAGCGATTTGACCGAAAACACTTCGTTCACGACCGATCTGGGCAATCCGGACGCCATCACCCGCCGGGCTTACTACTTTATAGTGAAGCCCGCCGTGGTGGCCGAGGGATGTTCGGCGGGCAAGTTGAGTCCGGATGCCTTTGGCAAGGCGGAGACTCTGGGTGATATCGTTGATGATGTTTGGCACTGCGTTTCATAACCCCCACCGTATCAACTTACTATTAACTATGGTTCCTCGCATTGCCTCATGTGGTGTGGCGCTAGCCTTGGCTCAATCGGTGCTGCTGGCACAGGAAGCGTCAAAGCCCTCAACGAATGCCGTGGCCACCCAGGCCGTCAAGGCTCAGACCAAGCCGCAAACAGTGTTTGATTGGCTGAACGCCAACGGCTTGCGGTTCCAGCGGGCCTTTGATGGCCAACCCAATGCGGCCGATCCCGCCACCGTTTCATTCCTGAGCGATTTGGGCAAAAAGAGCACGGTTTATGACGCCAATTTCGCCCTGATTTATCAGCCGGATTTTCTGGCCACCACGCTCGGCGACAATGCCTATCTGAGCGGCCTCGCCTCGATTGAGGGCGCACTGACCAGTGACAACTCGACCGCGGCCGATGATGCCTGGCGCTTCCGTTTGGGTCTGGATTCCGATTTCTTAAAACACGCCGGGGATAAGCACATGGTGACGGTGTACACCACTCTGAACGCCATGTATGAGGCCGATCAGGCGTTTAGAACGCGCAAGATTACCGCCGAATTAATCACCACGCCTTCATGGCTGGTGGATAAGCAAGCCAACCCGATCGGCTTAGGGTGGGATTTGGACGTCGGCGTGGGCAAGTTCCAGTGGCGGCCTTACTTCGGCGTGGACGTCGGCGATACCCTGCAGCACGGGCCGTCGGCAGAAACGGAAGATACCGTCCTCCGACTGATCGGCCGGGTCACGGCACGGCTTAGCTTTCCAGGGGCTGCGAAAGTCCTCGGCGTGCATGATCTCTATCTGTCGGCTGACGATAAGGTTTACGGATTACCGCTCGAGACCAAGGAGACCGTTCACAACTATTTTGTGGGTGGGCTCAGAGTCGAGGTCAGCAAAGCGATCAGCCTCGGTGTGACCTACACGGTCGGTGCCGATGCGCCGGACTTCAACTACACGCGGACGGTCGGCGCGGAGTTCGGCGTCAAGTTCTGACCAAGCCAGGCGCCGGCGCCAGAGCCGAATACAGACGGTTCAGAAAGCGAGCCCCTTTCAGTAAGTGGCAACCTCAGACCGTAGTTCACTAACCCCGCGGCTATTTCTTGAAGATCCAATAGCGCCCCGACGCGGTGTCAACCGGGTCCAACGAAAAGCGTTCATCCGCCGATTTTCCCTCGCGGATCAGATAAAACAGGTCACCGAGAACGGAGGGGTCCTCGGCAAAATAGGAATGCCCGAGCAAGCTCGTGTCCACCGCGGTGGCATCGATCGTTTGAATCGGGGGAGCCAGAATCAGCCCCGCCCCAGCATCACCGGCGCGGGGATATCCGTGGAATTCCTTGGACGCCAAGAGCGCCTTGTCGGCGGCTGAGGCATACAGGGTTACCAAGGTGTCCGCAGTGGCGATCTGTGGTGCGATATCGCGCTTGAATACGTCGGCATCGATGTCGGGCGCCGCGAGGATGACCTCCCGAATTCGGCGCCCCCCGTCGGGCACCTCGGCGAGTAGTGAAGCAAAGGCCCGGGTGAGGGCTCGATTCCCCATGCTATGCGCGATCAAATAGAGGTTGGTAGCGCCGGTCTGGCTGAGCACATCGTTCAAGAACCCTTGCAGGTGTGTCTGCGTCCACTCAATATTCGATTCATCCACTGGGTAACCAGCCAGGGTGCCCTGGGATGGCCAGCTATAAAACACGGGCGCCCCGTCAAACCCCAGGTCATAGGACATCTGCGCCGTCCGGCGTGCGGCGTCCTCAAAGGTGACATTATAGCCATGCACGAAAATGAAGGCGTTCCTCCGCCTCGTGGCGCCAATGCGGGCGGCGAGTTGGGAAAAATAAGCGGCCTTCTCCTGGCGAGCGACCTCCAGCAAAACGACATGCTTTTCCGGGTTCTTACGGAATTCCAGTTTCCAGATGGAGGGCGCTTCCAGTTCGCCCAGCCGGTGATCTCTGGGGATGCTGACGTCGCAAGTTCCATAGTCCATCCCTCCCCGCTCGCTGCCGTACCGCTCCGAGGCATTGGCGCTGAGCGTCAGGTTTCGGTCGGTCGCATAAAACACCCGTACCACGGCGTATGTGGGGGCGGAACTGCCGACGCGGAACTCGCGCGGAGGCGGCGAGGTGATCGAAGGCGACGGGGCGCCTTCCTGCGAACAGCCTTCCACCAGGACCAAGACGGGAAGTAAAAATCGATACCAGCTTCTCATGAAGCTTCTCCGCTTAGCGTTAACGTAGCGTATCTACTCAAGTCTAATTGGATTCCCCATTCTGTCAATCACAATAAAAGAGGCACTTTCCGGGCCGGGACCGGTCAACCGGCTGTACAGCCCTGGTTTTGGCCGGGGCTGTGCTCAACTTCTCGCCAGTCGGGAAGGCAGGAATTGATGCGAAGAGCGCGTGGCTCGGCAGTTGCTCCGCTGCTTAGCAACCAGAACCCATCTCCACGAGTTTTGCGCCTGCCCGGGACGATTCACGGCACGCTTGCATGACTTGCTGGGTCTTCAACGCCATCTCGGACCAGAGTTCATGGACATGTCCCGACTGAGCCTGGTCGGCGAAATGCCGAAACAGGTTGCTCTCCTGGGCGCTGGGATGGCTGTGGCTATACTCGTCAACCACCCAGCGGCGGAGGTTAGGCTCAACCTTGAAATCGCAGCCCTGAACCTGCTGTGCCGGCTGCCAGGTTTCAAAGGCGACCTCGCGGCCGCAAAACGGCAGCACAAAGTCATGGACATTCAGGTTTCCCCGAGTGCCGCTGACCTTCGCCCATTGTTCCAGTTCGGTGATGAACGAGCAGTAGAAGTTCGCGGAAACCCCACCCTCGAAGAACAACTCACCAGAGAACTCGGTTGGCACCGGTGCCTGGCCCACCATTCCCGCTTTTTCCGAAAGCACTCGCCCGCTCACTTGCCGGGGCAGTTCCCAGTCCATCGCCCAGAGAACGAAGCGGATGCAGTACCAACCCAGATCCCCGAGGCAGCCGTGCGGTTCCAGCTCGCTGTCGCCGCGGATGTTCGAGGCAAAGAACCCCTCGGGGGCATTGAAGCTGAACCCGCAGTCAATTCGCCGGATCTCCCCAACCGTGTGTCCGTCATCGAGAACCTCGCGGATCCGGGTGAGTCGCCGGCTGTGCATGAACATGACGCCGTCCATGAATTGAACGTGGTTGCGCCGGCAAACCTCCTGCATCTCAACCAGGTCGGACACCGAGACGGCACACGGTTTCTCGCAAACCACATGCTTGCCGGCCCGAGCGGCGCGCAACACCCATTCTTTGCGCACGCTCGTGGGCAACGGGATGTATACCCCATCCACATCTTCGGCCGTAAGGAGGTCTTCGTAGCTGCCCAGCGCACGCGGCGGGGTGGCGAAGGGCACCTCGGCCTGGCACTCGGCAACAAAACGATCGCTCCGCTCCAGCGTACGGCTGGCCACGGCTGTAAGGATGCCGTTCTCCGAATTACGGATGGCCTGCCAGTTCTTCCGGGCAATCTGCGCGGTGCCTAGAATGCCCCAACGAAACAACGCTTTGTCCATAAGCCGCTCATTGGATCAGGTTCCGGTCCGCCTGGCAAGTCTTCGCCGGCAACTGGCCCAAGGCCCGTGGTCTCACGTCGCCGACGGGTTGACTCCCTCGAGACCCTCGGGGGATACCTCGTGAAGTTCTTTTGATTTTTCCTGAAAGGATTTGCCCCGGGGAGCGAATTACCCATAGAGCATGAATAATGCGTATGTACATCATAACCGGTCGCGCTATGGCGGATCGCGGCGGGGCCTCGTCGTCCCGGCGGGCAACTGCCTGGCCCGGCGGTGCCTGGCCGTCCTGGGGTTGGCCGCAGGCCTGGTCTCGGCGCCGTGCCAGGTGCCGGCGGTGCTGAGTTACCAGGGGCGCGTCCTGGTGGGGGGGGCGGCGTTCAGCGGCGCCGGCCAATTGAAATTCGCGCTGGTGAGCAACGACGGGACGCAAACCTATTGGCTTAACTCACCGGATCTGAATAGCGACGGTCAGCCGGACACGAGTGTGACGCTCAACTTGAGCAGCGGCCTGTTCACGGTGGGACTCGGCGACACCAGCGTGCCGGGGATGGCCGCGTTGCCGCCGGGGGTCTTCACCAACCCGGCGGTGTCGTTGCGCCTCTGGTTCAACGACGGGAGCCACGGAGTCCAACGGCTCAGCCCCGACCAACCGGTGACCTCGGCGGGTTATGCCATGGTGGCTGGAAACGTGGTGGACGGGGCGATCACGTCGACGAAATTGTCAACGAACGCCGTCACCACGTTGACAGCCGCTTTGAGCGCGCAGGTCAATGCCCTGTCAGCGCAGGTGAGCGCCCTCACGACGCTGGGCAATACGTTGTCCAACCAATACAGCCAGTCGATCGGCTCCGGCCTGACGGCGGCCTCGGCAAACCCACAGGACGCGGCGTTGGGGGCAAAAGGATTTCAACTCTTCAGCGCCCTTCCCGCCCCAGCGTGGGTTACCTCAACGGCGCCCGGCGCGCTCTCTCCCCGATCCAGCCAGGCGGGGGTCTGGACGGGCCAGCAGCTTTTGCTGTGGGGTGGGGACCTGGGACCGGGTGCGCAGACTGATTCCGGGGCGCTGTACGATCCGGTTCAGGACCAGTGGCAGTGGTTGACGACAATCAGCGCCCCGCCCGCCCGGAGCCAGCACACGGCGATCTGGACCGGCCAGGAGATGATCGCCTGGGGCGGCCAGGGGGGCGGCAGTTATCTCAACAGCGGCGGGCGCTTCAGCCCAAGCAACCAGGCCTGGACCGTGATGAGCGCGAGCAACGCTCCCGCGGGCCGAGCCGGACAGGTGGCCATCTGGACCGGCACCCAGATGCTGGTGTGGGGCGGGCGGAACTTTCTCGGGTTGCTCAACGACGGCGCCCTTTATAATCCGCTGAATGACCGGTGGACCGCGCTGGCGCCCACCAATGCTCCCAGCCCACGGTCGGGCGCCACCGGGATCTGGACGGGGACGCGCCTGCTGGTCTGGGGCGGGGAAAACGAGCAAGGGGCACTCAACACGGGCGGGCAATTGCTGTTCGGCACCAACGGTCTGCCCACCGCTTGGCAGACCATGAATTCCACCAACGCCCCCGCGGGGCGCACGGGACACGCGGCCGTGTGGACGGGACAGAAGTTGCTCGTCTGGGGTGGCCAGGCTGGAAACGCCTTTTTGGGCGACGGCGCCGCATACGATCCGGTGGCTGACCAATGGTCGGCCCTGAGCCTGACCAATGCGCCGACGCCCCGTGCCGCCCAGAGCGCGGTCTGGACCGGCCAGGAAATGCTGGTCTTCGGGGGGGAAACCGCCTCGGGGACGGTTAATGACGGTGCGGCCTACAATCCGGTGGCCGACCAGTGGCGGCCCTTGAGCGGCGGCGGCCTTCCGCAGGCCCGCAGTGGCGCCACGGCCGTCTGGTCGGGCGTCGAGCTCCTCTGCTTTGGCGGCCTGGACAACGGTGTGCCACTGGCCACCCTCCAGCGCCTCAATCCCCAGCCTGCCTGGTACCTTTATCGCAAACCATGAGAACCACCGCTCCTGTTTTCCCTTTGTTACCGCGGCTCGCCCCGCTACTCCTGGCCCTGTTTTGTGCCGGCTCCGTTCACGCCCAGTGGCAGACCCGGTCGATCCTCGTCAAACCGGGTTGGACGGCGGTTTACCTCGATGTGGACGCTTCGTACGGGACGCTGGATCAGCTCGTGGGGTCCGATCTGAACAACCCCATAACCCAGATTTGGCTTTGGCAGCCGGCGCCGGCGATGCAGATCGTCACCAGTCCGCAGTCGCCCGCCCCGCCCAACAGCCAGTGGGCCAACTGGGCGCGCCTGAGCCTGGGCCTGTCGAGCAGCTTCAACACCCTCATTGCCAACAGCGCTTACCTGGTCTACTCCAGTGCCACGACCAACTACACCTGGCGCGTGCTGGGCAAGCCCGTCCCTCCCCAATACACCTGGAGCACGGCCGGGCTTAACTTCCTGGGCTTCCCGACGCGGCCGGTCAATCCGCCCGCCTTTGATGCTTTCGTGTCACTGGCTCCCTCGCTGCAAGGCGCAACCCAAATTTATCAGTATCCGGGCGGCAACCTCGGCCCCGCCAACCCGGCTCGGCTCTTTGCCTACCATAGCACCCCCGTCACCCGCGGGCAGGCGTTCTGGGTTCGTCCGGCCACCGCCAACAGCTACTACGGTCCCTTCGCCGTGGACGTGCTGAGCAGCGCCGGGGTCAGTTTTGGCACCGCCTCGAGCCAGTACAGCATCGGCTTGCGCAATGTGACCGCAACCAACGTGACGGTTACCTTGAACCTCAGCGCCTCCGAGACCCCGCCGGCTGGCCAGCCCGTTAATATCGGCGTCCCTCCGCTGTTGATGCGGGGCGCGCTGAACACCACCAACTTGACCTACGCCTATACCAACGTCGCGGTCGGCCAACCCCAAAGCTGGGTGCTGGCCCCCCAAGGCCAGGCGGGCTCCTCGATCACGGTAGTGCTGGGCCTCAACCGCTATGCCATGACCAACACCCCCGGTTCGCTCTATGCGGGTATCTTACAGTTCACGGATTCGTTGGGCTTTACCGAAGTGGACGTGCCGGTTTCCGCGCAAACGGCCTCGACCGCCGGCCTATGGGTAGGCGACGCCAGCGTCACCCAGGTCCGAAACTATTTGAAGGTCTATCAAACCGACACCAACAATGCCTTGGTGGTTTCCAGCAACGGGGCCTATATCGTGACCAGCGTCACCACCAATTTCGGCGCCGTCTCCTGGCCCTTTCCGCTCCGGTTGATCGTGCATAATGACGGCTCCAACACTTTCCTGCTCCAGCGGGTCTTTTACGGCTTGAACACGCACA
>TBL_comb47_HYPODRAFT_10008388_pt1 | contig 10569 bp, 7 predicted proteins | sample TroBogypolimnion_40_FD_10682 | JGI IMG/M metagenome (IMG submission 10682)
AATTATTAAATTATATATTGGTATAAAAAAATCCGGAAAATAATAGTGTTCCTCATTATTTATAATATATTCTATTTTACTCGGCTTTTCAATTATAATCTTATTTTTCTCACAGAATTTAATAAAATCCAATTCATAAGTACCACGGTAAAATAAACCATTATATTCGAGACATTTAAATGCTGATTTTTGTTGATTTTCATATATTCCCGTATTTTGCATAGGGTTAAAAACACCATATCTAGATAAGCAGGTTTCTTTAATTTTATTTTTAGATTCATCAGTTTGTGAATAATATTCAACCCCATATTTTTTTAAATTGTTTAACTTTATCTTATCTTTAATTTCTCCCAATTCAAATAGGTTTTTAACACCGTATTTTTTTAAACAATTATATTTATATAATTTATGATTATTATAATATTCAGTTCCATACTTTTTTACACAAGTTTTAACACACTTTTCATGATTATTGTAGTTTATATCACCATATCTTTCTTGTTTGGTATTTTTACATTTTTCCCTGTTATTATAATTTTCATCACCATAATCCTTAAACTTGGAGTGTTTTATTTTTTCAACATTTTCAGTTAAAAACATTTGATGTTTAACACCATATCTTTCTAAATTTGTATTCTGTTTTTTTAATTCAAACTCTTCCAACATAGATGGATGATCAACTCCATATTTATCATTAAAATATAATTTTAAATTATTTTTAACATCAGAATTTTGTAGAGGATGTTCACATCCAAATTTTTCCAAACATGTCCTTTTGTATTTCACAATAGAACATTTATTAGAACAAGTATATAAATTATATTTAGATATATTTCTGTTATAATCACTATATTTTAATTTTTTCTCATAACCACAAACATCACATCTAACGTCAATAATAGATTGGCTACAATTACTAAGATATTCAATCTTAACCATAATCTCATCACCTATATTAAAATTATATCCTAATTCTTTAAATTTTTTATAATTCCTATTATTAGTTTTAGTTTGTGCAAATTCATTTAATATCATATTCTATATATAAAAAATAATTACATCGCTTATATTAAAATTATTCAGTTAATTCACCAACATTAGTTATATAATCTAGTGATTTTGATCCACCCTCAATAAATAATTCAGTTAGATCGCTTCTTGGGTGTGTGACATCTAATATTTTATTTATAATTACTATCATATCTTCTGGTTTATGAGCATCAATTAATTCTTCTCCCAATTCAANTAATGGGNCTAACCCATAATCACTAACTAACCACTGCCCATTCGAAAACAAAGGTAATATATCANCCATATTATAAACTTCATCTAAAAATTCAGTAANAACATCCCAATTATATTTCTTTTTATAATCTTCGTCACCAGTTTCTTTATATTTTTCTTTACACCATTGTGTGTATTTACCCAATTTAATATCTGGTAAATCTGAAAACTCTATTTCTAGTTGATCTCTAATATTATCATCATTATCTTCAGGATAATCAAAGGTATCATAAAATTCATCATATGGAAAATTTGAAGAGTGTCCATTGATAGAATTTAATATATCCAATTTTGCTATATTTTCAAGGACTAATTCCTTCCAATTATATATGTATTTAACTGGAAATCTTCCTATAAATTCTTTAAATTTAACAAATTCTTTTAGTGCTGCATGATATTGATTTTTATTTATAACTTCAAATTTTATCTTCCTTTGAGCCCTAATATCATTAAATATTTCTTGAGTTAAATTCATACGGAATTCAAACCAATCATCGGTGGTATCAATGTCTTCATTTATTAAATTAAATTCTTCATATAGTTTTAAATACTTCATATTATTCGTTCATTAATTTAACCAATTCAATGACTGCTTTTTCAGTACCTTTTATTATATAATCATATAATCCATTTACATTAGATTCACTTGGAACATCATCAAAATAATTAATATCACTTAATAGTTCATCAACATCTCCCCGATACTTGAGATAAAAGTCATATATATCTGATTCATTTATAAGTCCTTCTATTTTAACATCTTCTGAATTTTTTATAAATGACTCCACAAATGATTTATATTCACCTCCACTATTTTCAATAGTCTTTTCAATAAGAGACTTTATCTCTTCTTTTACTTCAGCATATTTATTTTCATCGGGTTTAACAATGTCTTGATTATCATCCGCTTCTTTTATAAATTCTAAATATTTCTTAACCATTTGGATTTATTTTATTTTATTTCTATTTGCTTATCCAGCACCAGTATCACCAAATCCACTTGATTTAGGGGTTAATTGTTCTATTCGTTTAACTAATTCTTCTAAATTAATACTTATCATATCAATTTCACCGGATGATATAGCTTTTGATAAAACAGAAACAACATCTGAAAGATACACAGTTTCGGTTTCAGTTCCTTCTGTGTCAAATTCACCATAATCACCGCTAAACATTGTTTTTCCGAAATCCTTAACACCACTAAGAACTTTCTTAAAATTAAATTCTTCAAATTTTTTAATATTTTTCATTTTATTATTATTATTATTATTATTTTTTATTATATATTAAATCTACAAATCATTTTTATCCCCATATTCCACCACCGAAAACTCCGTTGTACCAAATTCCGCCTTCCCATAAACCATCATCAAATATACCATTGGTCCAAATTCCAGATTTCCAGATTAAATTTTTAAAATTAGAAACTACTCTTAATCCAGTATCAATATTTGTAGCTGAATATACACCAAAGCTTAAATCATCAACATAAATTACAGTAGTATTATTAACCTCTACTTGATTTAATATAGTATATTTACCGATATTAGAATTAGAACCATATACAGAATATGTATTTCCAACTTGATTATCGATTATGTAAATATCATCACCTATATTAAAATTAAACAATCCATTTAAAGTAAATGTGTCATTAACAGAATCTATCCCTATTACTTGTATATCTTCTAATATACCGCCATACCAAGTTCCAGTCTTAAAATCCATATTATAAGATATTCCACCATACCAATCACCAGATAACCAAGTTCCTGTCTTCCAAATTGAATATTTATGCACGAGTGAAATAACAGTAGATCCTTGAGTATCTGTATTTAATTGTGAATAAAAACTACCACTTAGCCACTTACCAGATTTCCAATTAGATGTCCTACTATTATAGGATTTTGTACCAAATCTAGCTAAGGAATTTTTCTCTTCCCAAATACCATTATACCACATCCCATTTTCAAAATCTCCGCCATACCATTTACCATCTAACCAATAAGCCGGTCCATTATCGCAGTTAAATAACCCACTATTCCATATACCTAATATCCATATACCACCTTTGAATGTTCCGTTATTCCATGTTCCATCATTCCATGTCCCACCATACCAAACTCCGTCATTCCAGGTTCCGTTATACCAACTACCTTTGTTCCAAGTCCCATTATTCCAAGTCCCATCAAACCATCTACCAGAATACCATATAGAATTCTCATTATTTGAAGATTGTATATTAACATCTACTGATAAAACTTTATCTGTTATATCATATGAATTCCAAATACCCGAGTACCAATCACCTGATATCCAAACCCCTGATATCCAAGTTCCGCCAAACCATCTACCCGACATCCAAGTCCCTCCATACCAGGTCAAATTTCCATCACTTAATCCTAAAATACCACCCGAAATTTCAGCTTCTAATATCCATGAATAGGTTGTTATTATATCTAAAATATCTAAACCATCAATTAATCTAAACACATATTTTTCAAAATCAACATTAATTAAACTATAAGTAAATCCAACTAATTGTAAATTCTCATTAGTTAATTCTATAGCAATGTTTCCTTTATGATCAACGCCAAAATCTATCATATCAACTGGTTGATAATTGAAAAATGGATCTTGTTTTGTATATGTCAAATAACCATTATCATCTATTAAAGTGGGATTAGCATAATTAATATCTGTTAGAATATCATAATCATTTATCTTTGTGACCACATGATATCCAAAATAATTTTGATTTAATTCTTGTGAAGATCCTGTTCCACTTATAAATGAAAAAACAGACCCGTCACCGGTTTCCAACCCATGCTTTTCTAAGCATGTGATATATACTTTTCCAAAATAATTTATTGTAGTTTGTATAGGTATATTATACACTCTAGATAAATTATTTATATTTAAGGACAGTTCATTTTTATAATCAACATATATTATTGATGATAATTCTTGAGTTGTATCACTATCTGATAATAATATTTTAGCATATGAATCGGTTGGTATTTTGAAATTCAATTCATTTTCATAACTATCATATGAATATAAGTTATGATTATCCATCCAATAATTAGATTTACTTTTTGCTCTTTGTATATTATTCAATTCTTGTAAATCTTCACTAATTTGAGATAGACTTCTTCTAGATATTATATCTAGTTTTGTAAAACTAGATGGATAATTCAAATTTTTATGAAATTCAATAACATATGAATCGTTGGTGGGATCATAGTACTTATTCATAATTAATAATTTCTCTGTTGAATATGTTGCGGATACTCCATGAATATTAACATCAACAAATGTATTTATAAAAATACTTTCCCATTCAAATTTTAAGTCAGAAGAAAATAATATTTTATTATTATAAGTAAGTCCAGAATCTATATAAGCATTTCCAGGAGTCAAAGGACCTAATGGTATTCCTTTATAAATCGGCATTGATAAATACTCTTTGGTGGCATAAAATATTGGATTAATAGTACTATAATTAATATTAATAAGATAATCTAATAAATTATAAGTAGGTGAATATCCAAAATTTAAGAATCCACTAGTATATTTCATAGTAGACTGTGTTGATCCGTATATAATATTGGTTCCTAAATTATAGTAACTTGTTAAATTATTAAATTTAGCATTAAATTCTAAAATCGAATTGGAATAGGTCAGGCTATAAGCATTTGATATAGGATGAAAATTGAAATTATCTACTAAACTCTGTGGTGTTGAATATATATTCAAATTAGTTAAAGTAACACTGTATGTAGTTGTTATTAGATTATTTATTATATTTTCATTAAATTCAGTAAACATATATAGATATTTTTTACCAGATAAATTTACTATTTTATTAACAATTAGTTCAGTATCTACCACATTACTCTCAAATTTAATAACATCACCAACACTTACCGGGAAAGAATATGCCGGGTTAAAGACCATTAGATAATCATATAAATATATTATATCATTGGTTGTAGATACTGATGGTGTTAACCCGAGTCCATTAAATCTACTTTGGGTTGTGGATAATATATTAGGAGCTAATAAAGATATTTGTGATTGCGATTTGGATATATCAGATCCGGTAATGATAATCTGTGAATTACTGTTATATGAGAATGTTGTTGACATCAAAATTTCTACAGTTGAATCTAATGGTGTATTACTATAAAATTCAAATGTTTTTTGATTATCTTTCCAATATGTTAGCCAATTTGTTTCAGAATATGTGCCAGAATTTGTTGAAGTAGCATCATGTTCAATAGGGTTAAATGATAAACTATATGTAGTATAACTAAAAGTTACTGAATTCGGTAATCTATATTCACCAGAATCTGTAAAGAAATTCAATTTACTGGCAATATCATAATCTAAAACCAAAAGTTTGGATTTCAATTTATTTATAAAAGTAGAATCCAAAGTATTAAAAACTAACGGAGAACTATATGTAGATGATTCTAAAAGAGATGTATTTCCACAGATGACCATTTCGTATCCAATATAATCGAAAATTTTATTAGTATAAATATCATATTCTATATTAGCACCAGTTAAACCAACTGTAACATTTGAATTTAATTCCCCATTTCCTAAATATTTAAAATTATTAATATCAAATGAAAATATAGAGTCTGTTTGATTATAAGTACCGGTAAAATAAAATGACGATGTCCCAGCTTGTGTTATATTTCTAATATCACCATAATTATCACCAAAATCAAAATATATAAAATCAGTGCCTATTAAATCAAATACTCCATTAACATCATATGCTGCTAAAATATTATTATTACACGATAAAAACACCAATTCCTTATCAGTACTAATAGAATAAGTTCCATATAATGAATAACTCAATCCCCAATTATTAATTGTAGTTTTATATAAATCATTAATATTATCAACTAACAGATATTCATCTTCATCATTATATTTAGATATCCTTCTTTTATATGCTAACCACCCGGATATATCTTCTACCATTTCTATAAATATACCATTATCACCACCAATATAAAAATTATTAAGATTTGAATATAAAACTTTATTAAAATTACACCCATCAAATTCACTCATTTCTATTCTATCCCAATTATACCCACCATCTTTTGTAATAATTATTGTATTAAACTCACCAACAACAACGCCCTTTATGTCGCTAAAAAATGAAACAGATCTGAGATTCGTTTTAATAATTTGTGGATTTACACTTGTAATATTCTCTAATAATATTCTCTCAATATTAAAATCGTGTTTTCTAACTTTCAAAAGTATATTTTCGTCACCACATATCCAATAATATTGTGATGTTTGTGATATACTTCTTAAATTAACTTTATATTTATTTTCAATTATATTTGATTTACCTTCTTGTGTATTTAATATTATACCAAACTCACCAATTGATATTACCCTAGGTGGAATACTATATGTAATTGAATTGTAATTATATGATTGTGTTCCGTGTTTTATTACATCATAATAATTAATTTCAAATAAATTATTATAATCTACTCTATTTCTTAATATCCAATTGTGTTTTTCTTTAAACTCTATAGGCTGATTTAATAAAGTTGTCGGAAAATAACCATCCAATAACCTAGATAAATGGAATTGTTTCCCTGTATTAGAGTTGCCCAATTTAACATTCACACTATATCTCACACACTCACTATAATTATCCAAATCAGTCGTTCTGATCAAACTATTATTAGTAAAATAATATAAACCATTCTCCTCATTTAGATATTGATATTCAATAGTAGCTCCCAAATCTTGGAAAATTATATAATTACCAGATATATAAGTAGTTGGATCATCCGTATTTAATAAAACGATATTAGTAGTTTGATTTTTAATTAATACTTTATGTCCTTCGACCAAAGTAACACCATCTATAGTATATCCAGGACCAACCGATATAAGATCAATTGCCTCTGTTGTAGCAACATCTACATAATAATAATTTTCCAATGAATCACTTATTAATCTATTTGGAGTAAATAGATTTTTTAAAGTTAAACCATATTCTGATAAATATTGAGTATAATAACTATAAGAATCTATTGGTGTGGCATTTTTAGATGGAATAGCCGGATCAATATATTGTGATGATGTAATGCTAACATACCAAGATCTTGGTTGATATTCACACAGAATATCATAAATGTTAGTTAAATCATTTACTGGCAAATAAGCAGATCCACTTAAGAATCTTGAATAAAGCCTAGTAGATTGCAATTCTTGTTTAAGGTAATTGAAATCACTAATTGCAAGTTTATCATCAGTTGCAAACCATTTGTTATAATCATTGTTGTATATCCACATTAAAAATTTTTAATTTTAATATATATATTAACTTAAAGATTCTTGATGTCTATTTTTTGATTCTTAACTCCCAAATAACTGTTTTCGTATTAGCTATAATGTTACTTTTTATCACCTCGACCTTAGATTTTTTTAAAATTTTTTTAATTTTAAAAATAAATTTATCATAATCATAAATATCTTCCGCAAATTCTGATAAATCAATTGAAAAAAAATCAATATCCGAAAATATTAAATCGTAAATTAGTAAATCTTCTACTTTTTGTTCCATCATTAGATTATTTTTATAGTTATGTCAGTTTGATAGTCATATAATATATATTAAAAAAAATAATATTTTTAACTTTGCTTATTTAACCCATTCCTAAATTTTAATGTATCTATATGTTTAAAGCTTGTGTTAATTAATTTATTATTTAATAAATATTTATACAAAGTAGGATAATCTTTTCTAAACAACTTAATGTTATTATATTTAACACATTTACTTACTATTTCATCTATGTTAACATCTAATATGAAATATTTATTATAATTTTTGTTTTTAAAATAATTATTAATAAGTGATTTGTGTTGATCATCACTATATGACATTTTATAAATTTTACCAGTTCCTTTAAAATTACTAAAAGTATCCATTTTATATAAAACACCTAATATAAATTCTTCACTATAATATTTTAGATAATTTAATAGTTCACAGTTATTATTAAGAATATAATTATATAAAGAATTATTATTTTTTAATAAATCATCAATAGATTTAAAATTATCTAAAAGATAATTAATATCAATATTTTTGCGTAAAAATCTTGTATTTAAATATTTTACTTTAGCTAATAAATTATTTTTAGACAAATAACAATAACAACCAGGCTTATTATTCAATAATTCGCTCGCACTATTGTATTTTTTAGATTCCAATATAGCGCTCTTTTCATTCCAAAATATTTTATTTACAAAATGTGGAGCTACTATATTCATAATTCCTAATTTAACACAATTTAAATATTCTACATTATTTCCTATTGAGAATTCAGTCCTATTTTTATATTTTTTAGCAATTTCTTTATAATACTCAATATTATATGAAATAATATTATCATAATTAATTTCAATATTAGTCACATCATCTGTTTTTATATTGTTATTTGTATATCTATTTATATCATTTAAATAACTAACCAATTGAGTTTTTATATCACTCTCATATCTCCTATTATTTTCACAAATAGTTATTATTCTAATTCCCTCTTTATCCGCTTTATTATTTTTTAATATATCATTTTTGTTTTCTTTATGCCAATATTTTCCATTATACTCAAATCCCAATTTAAATTTTTCATAAAAAACATCAATTTCATATGGATATAACACCTTTCTATTATTCATATATCCATTTGTATTTAAAATATTATCTGTTATGTATTTAAGTATCATTTGAGGCATACTTATATTAAACGGAATTAAATGAGGACAAATAACATTAAATATATTCTTATTTTTACAATACTTATATTCATTTGGATATCTATTTAAAAAATCGATTTTATATCTAATATCCTTAGTTATCTTAATAAGATATTCATTAGTATATTTATCATTTACTCTTTTCTTTTTTCTGAATTTTACTCTTTTAATGTCTACTTTATAATAACTAGTTAATAACATATAATATGATTTATTATACCTAATCAATTCTGTCTTTGTAATATCTTTACAAAAATTTAATAAATATTCCAAAGAATATTTAGAAGATTGATTTTTATAGTGTTGATCTAATGTGTTATAATTTTCAAAAATAATGTCTATTATTTTTTCTTTACAACATAATTTGTACCAGTATCCATATTTCTTCTTAAAATCGTATTTACTAACACATTTACTTGCTTTTAATTTACATATTCCTATGAGTTCCTTTTTATCCATTTATAACAATTAATATTTTAATTATATATTAAATACAATGATGTTCCTTGGTGGTGTAATAAAATAAAAATTATATATAAAGATAAAAATATTTATGGCTCAACAAAGAAGAAAACCTATTAACTCTAAAAGAACATTACAGGATGAATTGCAAGAGATCGATAAAATGGACACATACATGAGAGAGAAAGTTTTAAATTTAAATTTTAAAATAAATTGTAAATTTAAAAATAAAAAACAAAAAGAAATGTATGATACTATTTTAAATAATAGGATTACCTTTGTAAGTGGGTGTGCCGGTGTTGGTAAAACATTAGTTGCGTTAATGGCTGGACTAGAATGTGTTAAAAATCCTAGTATGAATATTTCTCAAATAGTGATGGTGAAGCCAATTGTCGAAATAACGAGCCAAAAAGGATTAGGTGCTATGCCAGGTGATCTGGATTCAAAAGTATTTATGTATTTTACTAGCTTTTATGATAATTTAACCAAAATAATAGGAAACGAGACCACAAAATATTTAAAGGAAAATGGTGTTATAAAAGATACTGTATTAAATTATTTAAGGGGATCTACTTTTGGTAAATATACATCAGAAGGAAAACCAATAGGTTCCTTTTGTATCTTTGATGAAAGTCAGAACTCGAATTCAATTGAAATGCTAAGTTTTATTAGTAGAATGGGAGAAAATACAAAACTTGTGATTATGGGAGATTTAGATCAATCAGATTTGAAGTTATCTCGTGGTGAAAAAAGTGGATTAGAAGACGCATTAAATAGACTAAGGGATATTGATGGTATTGGATTCATCGAATTTACAGAGGATGATATTGTAAGGGATCCTTTTTTAATAGAAATTATGAAAAGATATAAAACACTGAAAAGATAATTTACAAAGATTAATATATACTACTATGAAATTTCTATTAGAGTATAAATCATTTTATAAAGAAGGGGATAAAATCTTAACTGAATACTGGTACAATGATATGATTACACCAGTGGTCA
>TBL_comb47_HYPODRAFT_10008389_pt1 | contig 10568 bp, 8 predicted proteins | sample TroBogypolimnion_40_FD_10682 | JGI IMG/M metagenome (IMG submission 10682)
TAGATGGGCCAGAAACTAAAAAACCCGATGCGGATCAGGAAGCCCGAAATAAGCATTACAAGCGGCCCTTCGACGATGGCGAGCGGGAAAACAATGGGATAACGGAAGGTGAGCAGCCAAGAAACGATGGGTATGTTCAGGAACATGGGATACCTTACAGTATAACCGATTTTAGGAATAATAGTGTGCGCTAGGCGCGTTTGCTGGCGATATATCGCTTGAACAAAAATATCTGGCGCGATACAATAGACAGCATGGAAGATAAAGAACAAATAAATAACCAAGAAGGGGAGATAAATATCGTCATGGAGGAGAAGACAAAGAAAGATTTTCTTCTCCCGCTGAGTATAATTGTTGCGGCTGTCATGATTACGGGAGCCATTGTTTTTATGACGCTCTACAAGGGGGGTTCTGCTCCTGTGGGCGCGACGAACAATATCGCGGGCGCTAGCACGACCGAAGCAGGGGTTGTTCCTATAACAGCTTCAACAACCACCCTCCTCGCCATCGGTCCACGCGACGCCATTTTGGGCAACAAAAACGCATCGGTGACGATTGTCGAGTATGGCGATTATCAGTGCCCGTTTTGTGTGCAGTATTTCCAGAAGATAGAGCCGCAGATCGTTAAGAATTACCTCGACACAGGGAAGGCGAAGATGATATTTAGGAACTTCGCATTCCTTGGCCCGGAATCCACCGTCGCCGCCGAGGCCGCGGAGTGTGCGGAGGACCAAAACCAGCTTTGGCCGTATCATGACGCGCTCTATAACGCGAAGCTCGCTGATTTCAATAAGGGCGGCGCGGAAGATGATGGCGTGCTCAACCGTGCGTTGTTCTTGAGTATCGCGGCGCAGCTTCACTTGAATATCGGAGTGTTTACCAGCTGCATTGATAGTAATAAATATGCGTCGCTCGTGGCGCAGGAGAAGAACGATGCGACCACAATTGGCATCAATTCAACTCCAGCTACGCTCGTTAATGGGGAGTTACTGACCGATGGTTCCGGCAGCAGCGTAGGCGCCAATGCTGCGGCCGTCGTGACGGCGATCGCCGCGGCTGTTGGGAAATAGACTTCGATTGACTCACGTTATCCCGAACCTTACAATAGAGGTTGTGAAACGATATTGGACGGAACTTATTGTCGGGGCGTTCATTCTTATCTCCCCATGGCTTCTTGGTTTTTCTGATATCGCGCTTGCGCGATGGGGGAATGTGCTTTGCGGCCTCGTCCTTATTCTTGTGAATGTTTGGGCGATATTCGGAGATGTTTCGACCGAGCCATCGCCATCGATTCCCGCCGGTGACAGTGCAGGCAGGAAGAAATTAAAAAACAATAAAAGTCGTAAAACTAGTTGATATATATTCATAACCATGGCAAAAGTAACCATTTACAGCACTCCGGTCTGCGTATACTGCAAGATGGCAAAGGAATTTTTCGCGAAAAACAATGTTCAGTACGAGGAGTTCAATGTCGCGTCAGACCTCAAGGCTCGGGAGGAGATGGTGGGTAAATCGCACCAGCTTGGCGTTCCTGTTATTGATATAGATGGCACGATCATTGTCGGCTTCGACCAACCGAAGCTCGCCGCGGCGCTCGGCATCAAATAACAACCAGTCGATTTTCACTATCATAATGTACGACGTCATTATCATCGGAGGCGGTCCCGGCGGCGTTGCCGCGGGAGTTTATGCTGCCCGAAAAAAGATGAAGACGCTTTTGATAACCGACAGTTTTGGCGGCCAATCCCTTACGTCAGCGTGCATCGAGAATTGGATCGGCACGAAGTCGATCTCGGGCTATGATCTCGCAAAGATGCTGGAGGAGCATGTTCGCGCACAGCAGGGCATCGAGATCATTGACAACGATCTTGTGAGCGCCATCGCCAAAAAGGATGGCGGCTTCGCCGTCGCGACGAAGGGTGGTAAGACGTTCGAAACGAAATATATTCTTATGGCATCGGGAAGCAGGAGAAGGAAGCTTGGTATTCCCGGTGAGGCCGAGTTTGATGGAAAGGGAGTCGTCTATTGTTCAACGTGCGACGCGCCGATTTTTGGAGGCAAGACCGTGGCAGTCGTGGGTGGCGGCAACTCCGCGCTTGAATCGGTGCTCGATCTCCTGCCGTACGCATCAAAAATCCATTTATTGGTTCGCAGCGAGGTCATGCGCGGCGACCCTGTCACTCAGGAGAAGTTAAAGACACATCCGCAGGTGGAGATCATCTTCAATGCGTTGCCGCAGGAAGTGGTCGGCAAGGATTTTGTCACTGGATTGCGTTATAAGGACGCGAAGACCGGCGAGCAAAAGGAACTTGCGCTGGACGGCGTCTTTGTGGAGATCGGCCTCATTCCGAATTCTGACTTCGCCAAAGACCTCGTGACGCTGAACGAGATCGGCCATGTGGTAGTCGATCACAAGACGCAGCAGACATCCTGCTCTGGCATCTGGGCCGCAGGCGACGTGAGCGATGTGCTCTACGACCAGAACAACATCTCAGTCGGGGATTCCATAAAAGCCGCATTGAACATCTACGACCGGGTGAAAAAAGGATAAACGGCGGCGTTGCGGGCCTTTCTTCCCATTATTCCCGCGTAACATGCGAAGGCATCGTGCCCTTGCTATTTATTGCAACATGATGTATCATAATCTACAATGCTTACTAAACGAGTAAAATCCCGTATCGTCGGGGAACACAAAACGAGCGAGAAGGACACGGGTTCTGCCCAGGTGCAGGTTGCCATGCTTTCGCGCCAGGTTGGCGAGCTCGCCACCCATCTTAAGAAAAACCCGAAGGATAATCACTCTCGCCGCGGACTTTTGAAGATGGTCTCGAAGCGCAGAAAGCTTCTTTCGTACTTGAAGAAGAATGAGCCTGCCTCATACGAAAAATTGATCAAAAAGCTCGAGCTTAAAAAATAATGAAGTCAGGAACAAACTATTCCAACCAGCGAGTTGGGATTTTTGTTGATGTGTCGAATCTTTACCACTCAGCAAAAAATCTTTATCAGGCCCGCGTAAATTACGCGGAGCTTATCAAGCATCTTGTGGGTGGCCGGCAGCTCATCCGCGCCATGGCATATGTGGTGCGAAGCGAGGGGGTGGAACCACAGCAGCCGCGCGGGCATGTGCGCATGGCGGAAAAGGACCAGGCAGCAGCAGTTTCGCTTGCGCCGGCGTCGGCCATGAGCGGCTCTCCTGATGATGCGAGCGGCAGCGCTTCTTCCGAATCCAGCTTCTTTGAGGCACTGGAAAAAGCCGGGCTTGAGTTGCGCATGAAGGATCTGCAGATCTACGCCGGCGGCATGAAGAAGGGTGATTGGGATGTCGGGCTTACTGTGGATGTCATCCGCATGATGCCATTTCTTGATGTGATCATTCTCGTGACCGGTGATGGTGATTTTATCCCGTTGATCAACTATGTAAAATGGGGAGGCGGGCGAGTGGTCGAGGTCGCCGCGTTCAGACGGAGTGCGTCATCAAAAATAGTGGAAGCTGCGGACGAATTCGTGAACATCGAGACCGTCCCGCGCGCGATCATGAAGTCGCGGTACGTTTCAAGGCCCAAGCGGCCGCAGTAGGACCAGCCTCAAAATAAATCTAAAAAACTAATCGAAGCGCGATAAAAGAGATGTCATTCCGAGCTTTGCGCGAGATCTGCCAATGTGGCTGGGGCCACGGAGATCTTTCCTAAAGCTCAGGATGACAAGACTCTCTCTGGTTCGCGGTTCAAAACTAAAAATATGTTACAAAAAAAAGAATTTTCTACGGAGATCGCAGGAAAGAAATTAACGATCGAAGTTTCGGCGCTCGCTGAGCAGGCGAACGCGGCGGTCATCGCGAAGTATGGGGAAACAGTGGTGTTGGCCACGGCTGTTATGGGTCGCCGTGATGTCGAAATGGATTATCTGCCGCTCAAGGTTGATTACGAAGAGCGATTCTACGCCGCGGGCAAGATCCTCGGTAGCCGTTATATGCGCCGCGAGGGCCGCGCTTCCGAAGAGGCCATTTTGGCCGGTCGTCTCATCGACCGCACCATTCGGCCGCTTTTCGATAATCGCATGCGTCGTGATATCCAGGTGGTGGTCACCGTATTGCAGATTGATGGCGAGAACACGCCAGAGTTCGTGGGCTTGCTCGGCGTTTCGACCGCGCTCTTCATCTCGGACATCCCGTGGGGCGGTCCGGTTGCCGGCGTCCATGTCGCGCAGTTCGCGGATGGGTTTAAGATCAACCCGGACAAATCGTTGCTCAAACCCAACGAGCATGTTTTCGAATCGTTCGTTTCTGGCTCGCGCGATCGCATCAACATGATCGAGCTTGGCGGATTGGATGCGCAGGAAAAGGATGTTGTTGAAGGGTTCAAGCTCGCGCAACAGGAGATCAACAAGCTCATCGCGTTCCAGGAATCGATACAAAAAGAGATCGGAAAAGCGAAGACCGAGGTTGTGCTCGTTGAGCCTGACGCGGAGATCAAGGCGGCGGTAACGGCATTCTTGGCCGACAAGCTGGAGGATGCGATATACAAGCCGACGAAAGTGGAGCACACGACCGCGGTGGGCGCATTGAACCACGAGCTCAACCTTCATATCAAGGAAAAATTTGCGGACACAAAAGAAAAGATAAACTGGAAAGCGGTGGAGGCGCTTTTCGAGGAGATGGTGAATGACCTCGTTCACAAGAACGTTTTGGAAAAGGATCGTCGCCCTGATGGCAGGAAGCTCGATGAGGTACGCGCGTTGGACGGCCAGGTCGGTCTATTCTCGCGCGTTCACGGTTCCGCGTTCTTCTCCCGTGGCAACACGCAGGCGCTCGCAATAACGACGCTTGGCGTCCCGGGCTCCGAGCAGCTCATCGAGAGCATGGAGACGGAGGAGAAACGCCGCTTCCTTTTGCACTACAATTTCCCGCCGTACTCCGTCGGTGAGGTTGGCAATTTCCGTGGACCGGGCCGCCGCGAGATCGGCCATGGTAACCTGGCGCGCAAATCGCTCGAGCGCTTGCTCCCTTCGAAGGAGGAGTTCCCATACACCATCCGCGTAGTTTCCGAAATCATGTCATCGAACGGATCATCCTCGCAGGCGACCGTGGTCGCTTCCGCGCTCTCAATGATGGACGCCGGCGTGCCGCTCAAGAAGCCTGCCGCGGGCATCGCGATGGGCTTGATGATGAGCGATGTAAATCACTACAAAGTGTTGACCGATATCCAGGGACCGGAAGATCATCATGGAGATATGGACCTTAAGGTCGCAGGAACCGACGATGGCGTGACCGGCATGCAGATGGACGTCAAAGTGGACGGGCTCACGATCGAGATCCTCGCTGCGGCGTTCGAACAGGCAAAGCAGGCCCGCATCCACATCTTGAAGACCGTGAAGGCGATCCTCCCGGTACATCGCGACAAGCTTTCGCCGTTCGTCCCGACCATCCGTCAGTTCAAGATCGACCCTTCGAAGATCGGCATGGTCATCGGCCCTGGCGGTAAGATGATCAACGGCCTTATCGAAAAATATGAATTGGCTGGTATCGACATTGAAGAGGACGGCGGCGTCTTCGTCTCCGGCACTGACCTCGCGAAAGTTGAGGCAGCGGTCGCGGAGATCATGGGAATGACCAAGGAGTACAAGGTTGGCGAGATCGTCGAGGGCACTATCGTGAAGATCCTTGAGTTCGGCGCGATCGTCGACATTGGTGGTGGACGCGACGGCATGATCCACGTATCCGAGCTTAGGCAGGGATTCGTGAAGAATGTTGAAGATGTCGTGAAGCTTGGCGACTTCGTTCGCGCGAAGATCATCAAAGCTGAGGACGGCAAGATCGGGCTTTCGCTGAAGCAGATGGAAGGGTAGAAAACAAAAGACCCCTTCTTTTCGACCTGCTGTGATTACACAACGGTCGAAAAGAAGGGGTCTTTTGTTTTCTCGTCGCGAGGGCGCTGAATGTCAAAAAAGAGTGGGCCTTTTTGTTTTCTCATCTGGCAAAAAACGGAAGACGACTTTCTGGCGCTTGTGGTAAAATAAGAACATGGAAACTTCATCTCCTTTTCAGGGCAATATCCCAGGTGCGCCGCCGCCTCCGCCGGAGGTGAAGGTGCGCACTATGCGGAGCGATCTGGAGTCCATGGCTCGAAGCGGCGGCGGCGCACCCCGGTTCGAGAACGTGGCTGTTGCCGGATTGGCCATGGAAAACGACGCAACGCAGCAGTCATCGGTAGCCGGTGGGGTCACTGAGAGCGCCGCGAGCGGCTCATCAAAATCCCTTGTGGGAGTGATTTTTGTCGTTATCGTCGCCTTGATTGCAATTGCTGCTGTCGGTTACGTTGCCTACACTGTTTTTTATCCTTCGACGGGGTAAACAAAAGACCCCTTCTTTTCGACCTGCTGTGATTACACAACGGTCGAAAAGAAGGGGTCTTTTGTTTACCCCGTCGCGAGGGCGCTGGAGGTCAAAAATAGGAGGGGCTTTTGTTTACTCTTTATTCCGTTTCCGGCACAATGATTTCTCCAACGGGATTCTCTGCTATTTTTTTCTTTATTGCCTCAAGCAATTTTTTGTCCTCTTTGAGCTTGGTCCGTGCATTTTCGAACCCGACACCAAGTCGCTCACCTTCGAAGCTAAAGCTCGATCCGGCTTTTTTGACCACTCCGCGGTTGACCGCCGCGTTCAGAACATCGCCCTCGTAGGATATCCCCTCGTTAAAAAGGATGTCGAATTCAGCGAACCTGAATGGCGCCGCGACCTTATTTTTCACTACTTTTGCCTTTACGCGGTTGCCGACGACATTCTCGCCGCGCTTCACTTGCGCGATCCTTCTGATATCGATGCGCACCGATGCAGCGAACGGTAGCGCGCGACCGCCAGGGGTCGTTTCCGGGTTTCCGAACATCACGCCGATTTTCATTCTGAGTTGATTGATAAAAATGACGAGCGTCTGGGTGTTGTTCGCGATTGCGGTAAGTTTGCGGAGTGCCTGGCCCATCATGCGCGCCTGACGTCCAACGTGCTGTTCCCCCATCTCTCCTTCAAGTTCCGCACGCGGGACAAGTGCCGCGACGGAATCAACGACGATTACAGAGATCATGCCGGAACGCACCAAACTATCGAGAATGTTCAAGGCTTCTTCTCCGCTGTCTGGCTGGGAAATGAGCAGTTCGTTTACGTTCACCCCGAGCTTTGCGGCGTACTGCGGGTCCATTGCATGCTCCGCGTCTATGAACGCCGCGGTACCTCCTTGTTTTTGGGCCTGGGCGACGACGTTGAGGGCAAGCGTTGTTTTCCCACTGGATTCAGGGCCGAAGATTTCCACCACTCTGCCACGGGGAAGCCCGCCGACGCCGAGCGCAAGATCAAGAGAGAATGAGCCCGTGGAGACGACGGAAACATTCACCTTACTGACTTCGCCGAGGCGCATGATCGATCCTGCGCCAAATTTTTCCTGCATCGACGAAAGGAGATTCTCAAAATCCTTAGGGCTGGTTTGTTTTGCGGATTTTGAAGGTGCCGCCTCCTTATGTTTTTTTGTTGGTGTCATGGTCTCATTATACCAGAAGAAACATCAAAAAAACCTAAAGCCGGGAGGCGCCGGCAGCCGTCGTGTTCGTGCTTGAGGAACCCCCGCTGGGCTTGGACGATGAGGCTGCCGTGGTGGTCGCGCCCGGGACGCCACTAAGGCTATTGCTGTCCCCGGTCAGGCCGGTTCCTGCGTAAATGATCTGTTCGGTAACATCCGTCTCGCCTCCTAGGAACTTCTTGGCGGAGATCTTGAACGGGTTCGGACCGGTCCCAAGCAGGACCGTTTCCTGCCATGACCCGTCCGCGGCCACGGTTATTTCCTGATTGTCGTTCAAGTAGAGCGAATCGGCGTTTTTGACGGTGCCTTCAAGGACAAAGGTGCTGGATGACGTGATGTAGGGGTTTTGGTCGGGGAGGGTGACGATAAGCGTCGGTTTCCCGAGGATGCGCGGCAGTTGGAACGCAAGGTAGATCACGACGATCGCCGCCGCGCCGATTGCCCATAGATACTTTGGCGGCGATTGCTTTATGAAGCGGTTGCGGGGGAGCGTATCGAGCTCGCCTGAATTTTTAACAACGCCGGCTTTTTTCAATTTTATCCACCACTCCTCGCCATCAAAGTCGAGTATGGAGCCGAGGTGGGTGAGGTAACCGTGGAAGTATGGAGCCGAGGGCATACTCGCATAATCGCCGCGCAGGAGGCTCTCGATATGCGTCGGGGCTATGCCTGTTATTTCGGAAAGTTTTTTTAAGGATATGCCGCGATCTTTTATCTTTCCCGCAAAGAATTGTTCGAAGGTTGTGTCGTCTTGGATCATACCCTGATTCTAAGGCGCATCGTGGAAATAGTCCACTTTACCTCGCAGGCACGAGGTAAAACATCCTTATGCTGTCAGATTTATATGAAAAAATCATTAAATACGTTTTGACTTCCTTTTCGCTAATAGTATTATTTTAAGCGAGGGTAGAATCTATATAAGCCATAAGGCTAAAAGATTTCTGCGTGTCGTGCAAGCAGCCATCTTGATGGCTGCTTGTTCTTTTTATAACGCAGCATAATTTGCATTTAATCTAAAATTTATAGTCATTGTTTTATATTGCAGAAGCCCCAGCATCGGGGCCATAGTTTATGTGGTAAAACATTGCCCTCGACACGCAAAGAACCGAGTTCGAATCTCGGTGGCTCCACTTATATGAGAACAAGAAACATTACGACAGTCGTTCTTCTATCGCTTCGATATTCACGTCGCGAGCTTTCGCGCCGTCACCGGGACCGATAAGATCAGCGGCTTCCATAAGGTCGAGCAATCGTGCCGCACGCGCGTAGCCGACTTTGAGGCGGCGTTGGAGAAGGGAAGCTGAAGCTTTTTTCGCTTCCGCGACCACGGCGATCGCTTCATCGAAAAGATCGTCTTCATTTTCATCGTTCCCGCCAGCCCCGCCTTCGGCGACGAACGCCTCAAACGTTTGCGGCGTGATGCCGGCATGGGTCTCAATGTTATCATCCTCGGTTTCCACCACCTGCACTTTATTGTTCTCCTTAATGAAGTTCACCACGTTCTTCAATTCTTCTTCGGTGATATACGAACCTTGAATGCGTTTTGGCTTGGAGAGTTCCGCTGAAAGGAAGAGGAGATCGCCGTGGCCAAGGAGTTTTTCTGCGCCGGCGCCGTCGATAATGGTGCGCGAGTCAATCTGTGATGCCACCTGGAGCGCCACGCGCGCCGGGATGTTCGCCTTGATGAGGCCGGTGATGACCTCCACCGATGGTCGCTGGGTTGCCAACAGCAAATGAATGCCGGTGGCGCGCGCCATCTGTGCCAAGCGGACGATTGCGCCTTCTACCTCGCGCCCGAACGAGCTCATAAGGTCGGCCATTTCATCAATACCGATAAGGATGAACGGCAGGGCCTCGGTCGGATTGGCCTTGTTATAGCTTGTGATATCGCGGCAGCCCGCCTTTTGCAAAACCTCATAACGATGGTCCATTTCGGAAATGGCCCACTTCAAAACACTGAGCGCCTTCTTGTTTTCGGTGATGACTGGTGTGATCAGGTGGGGGATGCCGTCATACATTGAAAGTTCGACGCGCTTCGGATCGATGAGCGCGAGCTTCAATGTCTGCGGTGAATTTTTATAGAGCAACGATGTTATGAGTGAGTGGACGAGGATCGATTTACCGGATCCGGTGGCGCCAGCGACGAGCATGTGCGGCATCTTCTCTATATTTGCGAAGACCGGCTGGCCGGAAACATCGCGGCCGAGAACGAAGCCGAGTGGACCGGAAGCCTGGAATTCGGGATAGTGCATCAAGCTACCGAGGCGCACAAGCGCGGCGGCGCGGTTTGGCACTTCAATGCCGACGAGCGACTTGCCTGGGATCGGTGCCTCGATGCGGATCGGGTGCGCGGCGAGCGAGAGCGCGAGGTCGGAGCTCAAAGCCGTGATGCGCGAAAGCTTCATGCCCTCGGCGGGTTTTAAAGTGTAGCGCGTGACGGCGGGACCCACGTTGATCTCTCCCATCTCGACCGAGATGCCAAAACTTTCAAGCGTACGCTTGATGACGTTCGCGTTCGCGAGAAGATCGCCGGTGGTTGGCTTACTCATGTCGGAGTTCAATAAAGAGAGCGGCGGTGGAACATAATTCGCGAACACTGGCATTTTCACTTTCTTTATTTTTCCGCTCGTCACGTCATCTTTATGGTGGACGACCTCGATATCGTCGACCAGTTTCTCCTCTTCCTTTTTATTTTTCACTGGTTGAGGCTTCTCCTTCTTCGGTTTTTCTTCGGCGGCATCCTCATCGCCCGTGCCCGTCACAAGAATTGGCCCCTCCTCTTCAGCCTGCTTTTCTGGCCACTTGAATTTTACTGGGACGTTCGCAGTGATAATAATAGAGATGATAAGAATGAAGACGTCTATAACGAGCGCCGCGATGGTGCCAAACGGCATTCTTAGCGATCCTAGGACGAGGCCGAGCCAACCGCCATGGCCGACAGAGATGATTTCAATGAAGCCAAGGAAGGAAAGGATAAGAAGGGTTGCCCCAAGAAGCGTGATG
>TBL_comb47_HYPODRAFT_10008392_pt1 | contig 10564 bp, 11 predicted proteins | sample TroBogypolimnion_40_FD_10682 | JGI IMG/M metagenome (IMG submission 10682)
AACCCCTTATAACCCCTTATAACCCCTTAGAACCCCTTATAACCCCTCTCACTCGCTGGCACCCTCACTCAGGGCCGGTAGGGGCCTTGGATTTTGAGCTCCACACCCTTGGCACCGAGCTTGACTGGGCTCACCGTCACCCCCAAATCCGAAGGCTGGGCCATGGCTTGGCCCGATTTGGACACGCGCGCGTGCACACTCAGGGAGGGGAAAAGAGAGATGCGCCGCTCGGGACTCATGGCTGAAGCGTCATTGAGCTCAAAGGACAAAGGCAATGCACTCACTTGAGTTTTGATGATGGCAACAGGCATGCGGGGTCCCTCGGATTGGGTTGCGTAAATGAACACTGTGTCTGTGGGCGAGACTTGCGACAAGATCTCTTTGGACAAACTCACGCGACCCGAAATACTGCCGCCAGAGCCCGAGCCCGAGGCCAGCGGCGCTACGGCAGGCGTTGCTGGCCTCCGGCTCATCGGAGCAGGCACACCGGCACGTTGTGCGGCCATGGCAATCACCTGGTCGAGGCTTTGCGCTTGTGCTGCTTGGTCATCCATGCTCCGCCTCACGCGAGTCCAGCGCTCGAGCGCGAGCTTGAATTGACCTTGTGAGAAGGCGGCACTGCCCGCCAGCAGCAATGCATTGGCTTGATCAGGATCGGCCTTCAAGACCGCGTCAATAATTTGCTGGGGTTCACCGGCAAAGTCACCCTTTTGCTTTAAAGCCACCACTTCCGCGCGCTCGATCAGCACATCGGCATTTTGACTGAGCGCCAAGCTGCGATTGAAGGCCTCATTGGCCGCATCAAAGTGCTCACGGGTGCGCTCAACGCGAGCGAGCATGAGCCAGTCGTCTGCACTGTTGGGTTCTTTTTTCAAACGGGCCGTCAAATCATTGACCATGGCCGACAAATCCTCGGCACTCGCACCATGGCCTTGTTCCATTGCCTCACCGTCGGTGCCGGGCGCAGCGGCATTCAAGGCGCCGGGTTGCCCCAAGTTGGCATACAGCGTGATGGAGGACAGGACCAAAAAAGACGACAGACCCACACTCCACCAAAATCCCAAACTGCGTTTAAACCACAGCGGCCGCTCTAGAGCCGTCGAGGCTTGGGGCAGAGGGTTGTCGCTCTGGGTTGTCACACCACTGGCGGGTTTTACGCCCAGGCCTTGGGTGTCTTCGAGCAAGCGCCTGGCGAGCTCGTCGTGCGCGCGAGCAAAATCGTCTTCGCTCAATTGACCCGCGTCGCGCTCGTTTTCAAGCTCTTGCAACTGCGCGCGAAAGATCTGCGCTTGCGCCAAGAGCGTCTGGCGGGCGTCTTGCGCCAAGGGCTGGCCCAAGGCACCGCCCTCAAGCGCCGAGTCCACGCGCTCGTCAAAAGCGGGCTGATCTTGCTTCATGCCACGGCGCATCGAGCGCGCCAACACCGCCACCACGCCAAGCACCAGCGCCAGGGCCAGCAAGAGAAAAATAAGATTAGAGACCACGACCATCCTTCATCAAGATTTCCAAGCGCGCGCGCTCATCATCACTCAAGGGCTTGGGCCCCCCTTGGGTGGCTTTGGTTTGACCACGCTTCAAATACACCACCAGCCCCAAGATCGCGATCACCATGGCCAGCAAGGGTCCAAACCAAAGGACCCACGTGAGGGGTTTGACCAGGGGGCGATAGAGCACAAAGTCGCCATAGCGCGCGACCAAATAGGCTTTGATCTCGTCATCGCTTTTGCCTTGCTTTAAGAGCGTGCGCACCTCGCGGCGCAAGTCCTCGGCCAAATCAGCACGAGACGATGCGAGAGACTCGTTTTGACACACCAAGCAGCGAAGTTCTTGAGCAATGTTCACCATGCGCTGCTCAAGGACTGGGTCTTCGGCCAAAGGTTGCGCCTCGCCCGCCAAGACAGGCGTCACCTGGCAACAGCAAAACACCAAAATCAAAAGCGGTGAGACAAGGCCGAGATGACATTGCCTCGCCAGGGCTCTCACAAAGTGCAAGGGTGAGTGCAGGGTTAAGTGCCAAATTGAGTCCAAGTGCAATAGGCGGCCCATGCTCAAGCACCCTTTTGCAGTGAGCGCGCCAGCGGCAGCACCTCATTGGCCAAGATCTCTGAGCTCATGGGGCCAATGTGCTTGTAGCGGATCACGCCTTGGGCGTCAATCAAATAAGTCTCGGGCACACCATAAACACCATAATCGATACCGACCTTGCCATCCAAATCGAGAACACTCAGTTGATAGGGGTCACCATGCCGACCCAACCACACCCGCGAGCGCAGTCGCGCCAAGGTCAATTTGGCCTCCAGGCTCAAGGGCGTTTTTTCTTCGTCTTGGGGCTGAATTTCTTTGTAACTCAAACCCACGATGGGCAGACCCGAGCTTTTGGCAAAGGCCACCAGCACCGGGTGTTCGGCTTGACACGCCACACACCAAGTGGCCCAGACATTGAAGATCCACACGCGGCCCAGATAATCCTTGGGTGCAAAGTGTTGGTCACTCGTGAGTGTGGGCAAGTCAAAGGCCGGTGCGGCTTGGTTGATCAATGGGGAGGGAATCTCGTGCGGGTCATGGCGCAAGCCCAGACCTAAGAAAATCAACAGCCCCATAAAGAGCGCCAAAGGAATCAGAAAAAAGCGTCTTTTCATCAAAGTCTCCGGTGCAGGTTCAAGCGTGTGCAACGTGGGGCGACACGTCGTCCTCAGCACTTGCGGCAGACGGCTTGACTCGGTAGCGTCGATCCAAGGCCGCCAAAAAGCCTCCGAGCACCATCACGAGCACACCCGCCCACATCCACGGCACAAAGGGTTTGTAGTAAACGCGCAGGCTCCACTGGGGCGTGTTGCCCGGCAAGGCGTCGCCAAGCGAGACATACAAATCTTGTAAAAAGCCCGAGTCAATCGCCGCCTCAGTCATGGGCATGGCCGAAGAATAATAGTGACGCTTTTCAGGCAGCATCAGCTTGATTTGTTGGCCATTTTTGAGCACCTGAACGCGTGCGCGCACCGCCTCGTAGTTGGGACCCTTCACATCTTGTAGCCCCAGGAGTCGAAAGGTGTAGTCGGCGATTTGGACCTCGTCACCCACCCCCATGCGCACATCGCGCTCGACTTCAAAAGACCTCACACCGGTCACCCCCATCACCAAAATGGCAAGTCCCAAGTGCGCGAGTTGCATACCCCAAAAAGACCCCCCAATGCGCCCAGGCCGCTTGAGCCTGAGCACCATTTGCTGTACCCCTGCCAAGGCAACCCACGCCCCCAACCAAAAGCCCGCGAGCACCCCAAACGAAGCGTGTCCCATGGCCCAGCACAAGCCCCCTGAGACCACGCAGGCACCAAGACCAGGAAAAACCAAAGACGGCAAGATATCTTTGATTTTGGCCTCTCGCCAACGCAGCAAACTGCCCGGCACCATGATAAAAACCAAGGGCACCATGATGGGCCCAAAGACCAAATTGAAATAAGGTGGCCCCACCGAGAGTTTGCCTGCCCCCAAGGCATCGATCACCAAGGGGTAGAGGGTCCCCAAGAGGACCGCCAGGGTCGCCACACACATGAGGATGCTGTTGACGAGCAAAAAGGTCTCTCGCGAGACCAAGTTGACCCATCCCCCCTCGGCCACTTGGGGTGCACGCCACGCAAACAAGGTGAGCGAGCTGCCCACCACCAAGGCCAAAAACACCAATATAAAAATACCCCGCGCCGGATCGGATGCAAAGGCATGCACCGAGGTGAGCACGCCCGACCTCACCAAAAAGGTTCCCAGGAGTGACAAAGAAAAGGCTGCAATCGCCAAGAGCACCGTCCACGCCTTAAAAGTGCCCCGTTTTTCGGTCACCATCAAAGAGTGGATGAGGGCGGTCCCCACCAACCACGGCATCAAGGAGGCGTTTTCCACCGGATCCCAAAACCACCAACCGCCCCAGCCCAGTTCGTAGTAAGCCCACCACGAGCCCAAACCAATGCCCAAACTCAAAAATGTCCATGCGATCACCGTCCAGGGCCTGGACCAACGCGCCCATGCGGCGTCCAGTCGCCCAGCCAGCAGCGCCGCTATGGCAAAAGCGAACGCCACCGACATCCCCACGTATCCCATGTAGAGCATGGGCGGGTGGATAACCAGCCCTGGGTCTTGCAGCAAGGGGTTCAAATCGTGGCCCTCCATGGCCGGCGGAAACACCCGCACAAAGGGGTCGGAGGTGGTCAAAATAAAGCACAAAAATCCAAAAGAAATCAAGCCCATGACGGCCAATACGCGAGCAACCATGGTGAGGGGCAAAGAGCGCGAGAAAAACGCCACCGCACTGGACCAAAACCCGAGTAAAAACACCCAAAGCAACAAAGAGCCCTCGTGCCCACCCCACAGCGCGGCAAACTGGTAGGGGGCGGGCAGCAAGCTGTTGGAGTGCTCCACCACATAGGCCACAGAAAAGTCGTTGTGCAAAAACGCCCACTCCAACACCAAAAACGCAAAACCAACGAGCGCCCATTGAACAAACGTGCACGACCTCGCCAAATGCAGCCACCCCGAGCGCAAATCCAAGGGGATCCACGTCAGTCGACCCTCCCCCAAGGTCGCCAGGAGCGGCAGCACCCCCTGGAGCAGGGCCACCAGCAAGGCCAACATCAGGGCAAAGTGACCCAGTTCAACTAGCATGTCTACTCCAAGAGGGGTTGAATAAAAGTCTTGAATGCATAAGGCATCTCAAGGCTTCAAGGTTTGCGAGGCGCGCCGAAGGGCCGCCGCGTCCATGGCATGCTGGGCCTCTGGGGGCATGTAGTTTTCGTCGTGTTTGGCCAAGACTTGAGAAGCCACGAAATGCCCGCTCGCATCGAGCTCCCCTTGGGCCACCACACCGCGGCCTTCTTTGAACAAATCGGGCAAGAGTCCGGTGAAACTCACACTCACTTCGCGCTCATTATCGGTCACCACAAACGCGTGGGTCATGCCCACTTGAACCAAGGTGCCGGTTTTGACCATGCCGCCAATGCGAAAAGCCCGCGCCTTGGGTGCTTCACCAGCAAAAACCTGGGTGGGGGTGAAGAAAAACACCAAATTGCTTTGAAAAGCATTGAGTACCAAGGCGGTGACACAGGCCAAGAGGGCCAGGCCCACGGCGATGAGCATGAATTTCTTTTGTCGTTTGGTCATGGTGTGGTGGTGTCCCAAGTTGACGCACCCGTTTCACCCGAAGTCGTCGTCGTTGCCGTTGCCGTTGCCGTCGTGGCCTCAGCGTCCCAGACTGGCGTCAACACAGCGCTGTGCCGCTGGGGTGTGGGCATGCCTTGAAGGCTGGCTTCAATTTGCAGGGCATCTCTCAAATTTTCGAACTCTTGGGTCCATGACGCGTGGGCTTGCCACACCTCCAAAAGAATCAAGAGAAAGGTCGCCCCAAAACTGCCCCAGACGTAAAAAGCGTACCCCCCCATTTCCCAAAACGCTTGCCAACTGCTCCAATGCATCATGCCTGCCCCCGGGCTTGTTGCTCGCTCACCCAGGCACGCAGCCAGTGGGACTCACGCTCGCGCATCAAAATCATCACGCGCACCCGGTAAAGCACCACGGCCAGGGTATACGCCCAAAACGACAAGGCCATCAAAAGCATGGCCCACAGCATCAACTTGGCCATCGAGGGGGCTTGGCCCAGGGTGATGGAAGATCCTTGGTGCAAGGTGTTCCACCACTTGACGGAGAAATAAATGATGGGCACATTGACCGAGCCCACAATGGCAATCAAGGCGCCGGCGCGGTCCCCTTTTTTGGGGTCCTCAATGGCACTGGTCAAGGCCATGTAGCCCAGGTAAAGAAAAAAGAGCAAGAGCTCAGAGGTGAGTCTGGCATCCCACACCCACCACGTGCCCCACATGGGCTTGCCCCACAAAGCGCCAGAGAACAAGGAGATGAAAGCAAACATCGCCCCCGTGGGTGCCAAGGCACGGGTCATGAGGGCCGAGAGTCGGGTGTTAAAGACCAGGCCCATGATGCTCCAAAACGCCATGGCCATGTAGATCACCATGGACATCCAAGAGGCGGGGACGTGGACAAAAATAATGCGATACGCCTCGCCTTGCTGCGCGTCCACGGGTGCGACCCCCAAGCCCCAATACAAGCCCCAAAGGCCAAGCACCGCGGCCGCGCCCGCACACCAAGGCCACAACTGAGCACTCAAGCGAAAGAAGTTTTGAGGCGCCGCGTAATAAAACCAACGCGAGGAAAGATTCTGACTCATTCGAGGATGGGGGTCTGAAAAACGTTGAAAAGTCTTGCTAAAACACAAGGGCGTAGTATGCCACTAGCGCATGAATAAACGTGCCAGTTCATTGAAGTGTCCTTAATCTAGCGCAACCTTCAGTGCCGCGGCACAAGCGAAGGGGCTCAAGAACACCGACAAGAGCAGCATGGCCAAGAGCACCGAGACATGGGCCTGTACCCCCAAACCTGCCGCTTGTGCCTCAATCGCCCCGGTGCCAAACACCAACACCGGAACAAAAAGCGGCAGCACCAACAAGGAGAGCAGCACCCCACCGCCCCTCACCCCCAGGGTCAAGGCCGCCCCAATGGCCCCCAAACTGCTGAGAACGGGTGTGCCCAAAAGAAGCCCGAGCATCAAGGTGCCTTGCAAGCCAGTGGGCAAATCAAATTGTAAGGACAGCAATGGGGCCAGGAGCACCAAGGGCAGGCCACTCAAAATCCAATGGGCAACGATTTTGGCGCACACGAGCGGCACCAACCCCACCGGCGAGAGTGCCATTTGCTCCAAACTGCCGTCTCGCCAGTCCCCCTCAAAAAGCCTCGGTAAGCCCAAAAGGGTGCTGAGCATCGCACCGATCCACAACACCCCTGGGGCCATGCGTTTCAAGAGCGCCATCTCTGGCCCCATCGCCAAGGGGAAAAGACTCGCCACGACAACCATGAAAAACAAGCCCGTCAAGACCTCTGTTTTGTGGCGCACCGCCAAGGTGAGGTCACGCCTGATGAGGCTCCAAAATCCATTCATCGCGTGAGCCTGAGGGTCCAGCCCGGGTGAGCGCCCATGTCCACACTTTGGTGGGAGGTGTAAATGAGCAGTCCACCGCAACGCAAATGCGTTTGCATGGCCAAAAGCAAGGCCGCCAGTCCCTTGGCATCCAAGGCGACAAAGGGTTCATCCAAAATCCACAACCGGGCTTGGAGGCTCATCAATTTGGCCAAGGCCACGCGTCTTTTTTGCCCTTGAGAGAGCACCCTGAGCGGCAAGTGAGCGCGCCCTTCAAGACCGAGCTCGCGCAAGGCATGAAGGGCTTTGTCCAAAGCCAAATCTTGCTCGGCCAAATGGGCCGCCACGGTTAAATTTTCCAGCGCACTCAACTCCTCTTTGAGACCCAATTGGTGGCCCAAGTACATCAATGCGCGGTGAAATTCCTGGGGCTCATCGCGGGTATTTTGCCCACCCCACAGCACCTCGCCCGTGGGCGAGCGCGACAAACCTGCGAGGATTCTCAAGAGCGTCGTCTTGCCCGAGCCGTTGTCGCCTTGGACCTGCAGCCAAGCGCCGCCTGGCAACTTGAAGCCAATATCCTCAAAAAGCCACTGCTCACCCTTTTGTGCAGACAAGACACGGGCCTCAAACATCGGGGCCTGAGCATTCATGGGGCGGCAAGCGCAAAGGCATTAAGGTCGTCAAGTCTAGGGAGCATAAAACCGAGTTTAAACGATCCTTGAAAGCGACTGGCTTTAATCCGCTTTCGCGCCCGAGGCCTTCACAATCGGGCCCCAACGCGCCACCTCATCGCGGTTCATTTGCGCCATTTGCTCTGGGCTTGTGCCCAGCACAATGAAGCCCATTTCGTTCATGTGGTGAATATAGTCGGCCGACTTGCTGGCCTTGCCCACTTCAGCGCTGAGCTTGCTCAAAATGTCTTTGGGCAAGCCCAAAGGGGCCATCAAACCAAACCAAACCGACGCTTCGTATCCGGCCACACCGGACTCGGCAATGGTGGGCAAATCGGGCAGAGAGGGGTCGCGCTTGGCGCCGGTGGTCGCAATGGCACGCAATTTACCGCTTTTGATATGGGGCATGGAAGACGGAATGTTGTCAAACATCATCATCACTTGCCCCCCCATCAAATCGGTGAGTGCGGGGGAACTCCCCTTGTAGGGGATGTGCACCAAGTTCACACCCGTCATGGATTTGAACATCTCGCCTGACATGTGGATGCTGGTGCCCGAGCCACTGGAGGCGAAATTCATCGCGCCCGGCGCCGCCCGCGCTTGGGCAATGACGTCGGCCACACTGTTGATTTTGAGGGAAGGGTTGACCACCAGCACATTGTTCAAGGACACCAAGACCGAGATGGGCTGCAAATCCCGACTGGGGTCAAAACTCATCTTGTTGTACAAAAACGGATTGATCGCTTGGATGGCCGAACTCGTCATCAAAATCGTGTAGCCATCGGGTGCAGCCCGCACCACCTCTTGCGAGCCGATGTTGCCCCCAGCGCCTGGCCGGTTGTCCACAGTCACCACGGTACCCATGCTTTTGCTGAATTCTTGCGCAATGGCTCGCGAGGTGATGTCGACTGCCCCCCCGGCCGGAAAAGGGCAGACCAAGCGGATGGGTTTGGCGGGATAACTTTGTGCCAAAGCCAAGCCAGGCGCCAGACTCAAGGCATACATGAGTGCGGCCAAACGGGTCTTGAGTTGCCCGGGCTTCCAGATGAAAGGTATCTTCATTGTCGACTCCTTGAATGGCGGCAGCACCGAAGGCAGAAAAAAACGTTTGACGCTGCTAGATCAACCGATGGTTGAACCGGTTGTTGAGCCGATTGTGCGTTCAGTCGCCGTGGCCCACCCTATGGTTAACCCGAGCATGACGGCGCGCACCCTCACATCCCGTGCAGCGGGTTCACACCGATCAAATACTGATGGCCCCAGACCAAAAAGCACAAGTAGACCAAGGTGGCAATGGAGACCACCAAACCCGTGGCCGATCTGGCGGTGGGGCGCGGGGTCTCGGGCTGCAGACCCGCCTCTTGCAAAGCTTGAAGGGCCAAGCGGTCGCGCTTTCTGGCAAAGATAAAGGCCAACACCGCCCAAATCAAAAAGGCCCCAAACAGCACCATTTGGTGCAGCAGCCCATTGGCCATCAAGTGCGCGATCGCCCAGGTCTTGACGCCCACGATCATGGGGTGGTGCAACTTGGGTTTGATCTCATTGCCCGGGAAAAATGCAGCGAGTATGAACATGAAGGCCAGCCAGACCAAAAGGAATGTCCAGTGCTTCAACTCAGGCGGCGGCACCCACACCACGACGGGCGCCAACCGCGCTTGAGCGTAACCCACCCCGATTAAAACGAGGCCCAACAAAGAGACCAAAGAGAGGCGACCCTTAAAGCGCCGCTCACCCAGCGTCTCAATCCAGCCTGCGCGCTTGCCGCTGGCCAAGAATTTGAGCGAATGTGCGCCCAAAAAGATCGCCAGACCCAAGACCAAAATCAATAGTTCCATGCTTTCGCACTCCTCAATGTTGTAAAAGTGACTCTAAACCCGATTCGGGCTGAAATTGACCGTTGATAAACCACAAGCGGGTGGGGCCACTGAGAAGTTTTTGAGGCTGAGGATGGGATCGGTCGCCCGGAAAGCACACGCCGCGTTGTCCATGCTCATCCAAGGTGTGGGGCGCAATGGTGTGGGGCAAAACGCACTTTGCCTCTTGCCAAGCCGCTTTGGCCGAGGCAAAGCCCTTCAGTTCGAGCAAACACATGAGCTGGGGGGCAGCCAATTCAATCTCCCCTCGCACATAGGCCGCCAAGGCTTCTTTCGGGGTGAACCAGACGCTCTCGGTGGTCTCGACCTGGTCATGGGCGGCTTCTTCTGCGTCGGGCAAGAGACCCAAAAAAAACCGCGCATCAAAGCGCTGAGCGCTCACGGTGGGTCGATGCGGCGTGATCCAGCGCGACCAAGGCACCAAGGCCTGGGTGTCGAGTTGCAACTCAAGCCTCTCCAAGCTGGCCAAAAAACCCAAACCCGCACCAGTCAAGGCGCGCAACTGCCCCTTGACGCCCGACAAGTCTGGCCCGCTGGTGCCCAGGCGCTCTTGGCGTTTAATCCACAACACCCCGCACTCCTCATAGGCTTCTCGAAGCGCCGCCACAAAAAGCCCCACACCCACGTCTTGGGGCGTTTTTGCTTCGGCCAGTTGAGCGTGCAGTGCAGGGGGCTCTTGGTCCAAAAGGCCTCGGCCGTGGGCACTCAGGTCCTCTGGGTCGAGCTTGCCGCCTGGAAACACATAAGCCCCGCCCAGGACCTTGGAGGCGGAGTGGCGTTTCAGTAAAAAAACCTCTAGGGTATGATCCGAGGATGCACGCTCTCGGTCTCTGAGCAGCACCAAGCTTGCCGCATCTTTCAAGGGCGAGGAGACGGTTTCCACATTCAATTTCATCGCCACATTTTGGCACGATTTCATGACTGGGGTTTGACTGGGGGCCACTTCTTTTGGTGATGCTTTTTGTCTCAGCTGACGGGCACAGGCCTGCATCCCTTTCACTTCACCCCGACGCGAAACGTCTTTATTGGGTTTTGCCATGTCCAAC
>TBL_comb47_HYPODRAFT_10008395_pt1 | contig 10562 bp, 4 predicted proteins | sample TroBogypolimnion_40_FD_10682 | JGI IMG/M metagenome (IMG submission 10682)
CGCCCCGGCCAGCCGGACCATCCACTGGTAGCCTTCCAGCTGGTAGTGGCGCAGCTGGGCGTTGAAGCCTTCCGGGAGCTCCGCCTCGGGGCCCAGGGCGCCCTGGAGCTGGCGCAGCATGCCCTGCCAGGCCTGGTCGGTGTGGAACGCCCCCAGCTCCTCGCCCAGGCCGTCCAGGGCCAGGGCGCTGAGGCTGTGCAGGCGCATGCCTTCGCCGTGCTGCTCGCCCAGGGCGCGCAGATCGTCCAGGCGCCGGCGGAAGGTCTCGGCCAGGGCGTAGACCCGCCCGTCGCCCAGCTTCACGAACCGGCTGCCGCTCTGTTCGGTGGCGGTGAGCAGGTCCTGCAGGCTCGCCACCTGGCCCTGGTCGAGCTTGAGCTCGCCCTGGGCGTCGAACCAGCTGCCGTTGCGCTTCACGGTCAGGCTCATGGCCTCGAGGCCCAGGGTCCGGGGCGGGCTCAGGCGGCCGCCTTCAGGCCACTGCACCGTGGCCAGGCCCTTGGCCGCCTCCAGCTCCAGCAGCAGGTTCATGCAGCGTTCCGGGTCGTCGATCATCCACTCGGAGCGCCCCTCGTCCAGGGGCAGGGTGGGCAGGGCCGTCAGCAGGGCCTCGGCGGCGGCGGTCTCGGAGGCGAGGTCGCGGGAGACCAGGCGCATCTCGCCCTGGCGCTCCAGCATGAGGTTGGCGCCGCCCTCGCCGGGCACGTGGTAGCCGCAGCCCGCCAGCGGCTCGACCCGCAGCTGGGCCTTCAGCCCCTGGTGGAACGGCATGAGCAGGAGGAAGATGCGCGGGTCGCCGTCGACCCGGGTCAGGCCGGCCTGGCGCGCCGCCTCGTCCTGCACGGTCACGTCGGAGTGCACCGTGACCATCGGGGCCACCGCGCGCAGGGCCGTGAGCACCTGGGCCTCGGCCGCGGCCGGGACCGACAGGCCGTCGCCCAGGATCTCGGCCAGCTTGCGGTGGGCGGCGGTGATGGTGATGATCCGCACCCGGAACAGGCCTTCGGGCTGGACCATGACGTCGCCGTCCTGGAGCGGGGGGTTCAGCTTGAGCTCCAGGACCTTGCCCTTGCGGGTGACGTGCAGTTCCGGCTGGCCGGCGACCACTTCCATGCGCGCGGCCGAGTCCACCTCGGCCTCGCTCCAGAACACCAGGGGATGGCCGACCAGGGCCTGGAGCGCTGCGTCGTAGTTGAGCTCGTGGCCGCGCCAGTTCTCCCGGACGCAGCCGATGAGGGCCTGGTCCTGGGGCAGCAGGAAGTTCCAGGAGCGGCCTTCCTCCTTGAGCCGTTTCAGCGAGATGGCCTTGCCGCGGGTCCACTGGCCCTTGGCGTCCCGGCGCTGCTCCCGGGGTTCGATGACATAGGCGGCGCGGGCCTCGGGATCGCGCCAGACCCACCAGGCCAGGCGTCCCGGACGCTTGCTGGCCGCGGGCTTGGCCAGCCCGTGCAGGTCCTCCAGGGCCTTCTCCCAGGTCTCGCTGTGGGGCACCAGGTCCAGGAACGGGAAGGGCACGGCGGTGATGCCGCCCTTGCCCCGGCGGCGCAGCTCCGCCAGTTCGTGCTGGAACAGGCCCAGGGGCAGCTGGGCCAGCTCGGACTGGGTGCGGTCCAGGGCCTCGAGGTCCATCCGCTCGGCGCAGAGGTAGGTGCACAGGGCTTCCACCCAGCCGGTGAGGGGCAGCCCGGGGCGGGGCGGGCGGGGCGATTCCGCCCGGAGGGCCAGTTCCCCGGTCCGGGGCAGGCCCTGGCGGTGCAGCAGGAGGCGGCGCAGCGGCTCGGCCAGGACGGCCAGCGGATCGGCCTCCTGGCGCCGCTCCAGCAGCTCCAGCCGCTCGGAGGCGGCGGGCAGGCCGCGCTCGTGGTCCAGCCCGATGAAGGCCAGGAAGCAGAACAGGTCCATGAGGCCCGGAAGGTGCACCGCCTTGCGCCGGGGGCCCCGGCCGAGTTCCCTGAGCACCGCCTCGAACCCGGCGGCGGCGCCGGAGGGGTTGCCCCGGGCGAGCTCCAGGGCCGATTTCAGCAGGGCGATGGGGGTGAGGGCGCACTGGGCCGGGGTGAGCCGGCGCAGCAGGGCTTCGGCCTCCTCCAGGCGTCCCTCCAGGATCAGGTATTCCAGCATGGGGCCCAGGGGGCTCGGCTTGGTGTGGCTGCGGGCCTCCAGCCAGGCGCGGAAGGCCGGGTTGGGCTGGCCGTGCACCGCCTGGTCGTAGAGCAGGGCCCAGGCCGCGTGGCTCTGCTGGGCCGGGGGCAGGGCCTCGAACCAGGCCGGGTCGAAGGGCTGGCCGCAGATGATGGCCAGGGGGTCGCGCAGGCCGAGTGCTGCGCGGTGGGTCTGGCTCAGCCGCTCATGGGCGGCCACCCAGTCCTCCGGCCGGCCTTCCAGGAAGGCCAGGCGGAACGCCGCCAGGTCCCGGCCCAGGCCGTCCAGCAGCAGCTTGCCGGAGTCGTAGCTGGCCTGGCCGGCGGCGGCCAGGGCCTTGAGCTGGCCCTTGCGGTGGGCCCGGCGGCACACCGCCTCCAGGGCGGCGGGGGTCAGGGTCCAGAAGCCGTTGTTGACCTCCCGGGCCAGGCCGGAATCCCGCAGATTGTTCAGCACCGGCGTCATCGCCGCGGGGTTGGAGATCCAGGGTTCGGCCAGGGGCGCGACCCGGGACCGCACCAGGGTCTGGGCCAGGTGACTCCGGGCCGCGGGCTGGCCGATGGCGCCCATGGCCATGAGCAGCGCTTCAGGAAGGGGGCGGAGCTGGTCAAGCTCATGATCTGTGACCCAAAGAACAGGCATCTGATCAGGTTATCGGCTCCCGGCGGTTTTGGCATTGGGGAATCCGCCCGGGCGGAACCCATTTCCGCTCGTTCGGGCTCTTGGCCCTTTGCTTGCAGCTAGTTAGGACGCGCTATCCTTATCGCCCGGAGCCGCCCCTTGCCTGCCGCCGAACCCAGCCCGATCCCCAGCCCGACCGAAGAACAGCGCTCCCGGCCCCGGGGGCCGGCCGGAAGCTCCTTCGTGCCGGGCCTGGTGCACGAGTTGCGCAACTTCATCTTCGGCATCTCCGGCAGCCTCGACGCCATGGAGGCCCGTTTCGGCCGGGGGCACGAGTCGGCGAAGTACCAGGAGGTGATGCGGGGCAGCCTGGACCGCCTGAACGCCTTCGTGGACGAACTGGGGGACTACGGCGATCCCCAGGTCGGGCCCTGGGCCGACGGCGACCTGGAGCTCCTGCTGCGGGAGGCCATGGAACAGCACCGGCACGGGGCCGAGGAGGCCGGGGTCGAGCTGCGCCTGGAGCTGCCCGGCCCGCTGCCGCCGGTCCGGGCCGACGAGAAGGGCCTGTGCATGGCCTTCACCCGGCTGATCGGGCTGACCCTGGGGCCCCAGGCCAAGGGCGGCCGGGTGACGGTGTCCGCCCAGGCCGGCGGCGAAGGCGGGCCGGAGATCAGCGGCTACGTGGAGAGCTCCCGCTGGGAGCCGCCCGGGGTGGACCTGGCCCGGCTGTTCGAGCCCTTCTATTTCCGCAACTCGGGCTTCGGCCGGCTGGCCCTGCCGGTGGCCAGGCGGGTGCTCGAGCAGCATGGCGGCACGCTCACGGCGGCCCCGGCCCCCGGCGGCGGGGTGCGGATGGCCTTCACCCTGCCGGCCCTGCATTCCTGATCGAGGTCCAGAATGGCGAAACCGAAAATCCTGGTGCTGGACGACGAAGCGGCCATCCGCTTCTCGATCAAGGACTTCCTGGAACTCAACGGCTACGACGTCGAGGAGGCCGGGACCTGCGCCGAGGCCGAGGCGAAGTACCGGCGGGATGTCTACGACCTGGTCACCCTGGACTATTCGCTGCCGGACGGCAACGCCCTGGACCTGCTGCCCAGGCTCAAGGCGGTGGACGCCGGGGTGCCGATCATCCTGCTCACCGCCCACGGCAGCATCGAGCTGGCGGTGCGGAGCATCCAGCTGGGGGCCGAGCAGTTCCTGGTGAAGCCCCTGAACCTGCCGGCCCTGCTGGTGGTGCTGGACCGGACCGTGGAGAACCAGCGCAACCGGCGCAAGGAGCTGGCCAACGCCACCCGCGACCAGCCGCGCCGGGCCCTGGACCTGTTCCTGGGGCTCAGCCCGGCCATCCGCCGGATGGAGGACCAGGCCCGCCGGGCCGCGGGCGCCGAAAGCCCGATCCTGGTCACCGGGGAGACCGGCACCGGCAAGAGCGAGCTGGCCCGGTGGCTGCACCGGCACAGTTCCCGGGCCTCGGAGGCGATGCTGGAGCTGAACTGCGGCGGGTTCACCCGGGAATTCCTGGAGACCGAGCTGTTCGGCCACGAGAAGGGCGCCTTCACCGGCGCCATCGTGGCCAAGGTGGGCCTGCTGGAGGCGGCCCACCGGGGCACGGTGTTCCTGGACGAGATCGGCGACATGGACCTGCAGATCCAGCCCAAGCTGCTCAAGGCCCTGGAGGAGAAGCGGTTCCGCCGGCTGGGCGAGGTCAACGACCGGAAGGTGGACTTCCGGCTCATCGCCGCCACCCACCAGAACCTGGAGCGGCTGGTGCAGGAGCGGCTGTTCCGGGCCGACCTGTTCTACCGGGTGAGCGCCATCCAGCTGGTGATGCCGCCGCTGGCGGACCGGATCGAGGACATCCCGGCCCTGGCCCAGAACCTCATGAACCGGCTGACCGACGAGTGGGGCCGGGACCCGGTGGTCTTCACCAAGGCGGCCCTGCTGCAGCTGCAGAAGCACGGCTGGCCGGGCAACATCCGGGAGCTGCGCAACGTCCTGGAGCGGGCCCTGCTCGGGGCTACCAGCGCCAGCATCGACGACGCCGACCTGGACTTCGCCAGCAGCCCGCGCACCGGGGGCGGGGAGGACGCGATCCCGTCCCACCTGACCCTGCGGGAGGTGGAGCGGAACCACATCAGCAACGTGCTGCGGGAGGAGGGCGGGCACGTGGAGCGGGCCGCCAAGCGCCTGAACATTCCCCGGAGCACCCTCTACCAGAAGATCAAGGCCCACGGCCTGGAGTCGTCCCGGTAGTTTTTTTCTTATCCGGATTGAGTCTCAGTTGGCCTATCCTTTACATTCATTCCGGAACCTCCGGAACGGGCCGAAGGAGACCTCGATGAAACTACTGGAGCAGATCATCAGCGCCAAGCGCCACCGGCTCGTCTCGGTCGGGCCCGATGAAACCGTCTTCCAGGCCCTGAGCCTCCTGGCCCAGTACGACATCGGCGCCCTCCTGGTGATGGAGGGCGGCAAGCCGGTGGGCATCTTCTCGGAGCGGGACTTCGCCCGGAAGGTGGTGCTGCTGGGCAAGGACTCCAAGGACACCCCGGTGCGGGAGGTGATGGTCGACAAGGTGATGTACGTGACCCTCAACCAGACGGTCGAGGAATGCATGGCGCTCATGACCGACCGGCACATCCGGCACCTGCCGGTGCTGGCGGAGGACGGCTCGGTGGCGGGGTTCCTCTCCATCGGCGACCTGGTGAAGGAGACCATCTCCGAGCAGACCTTCATCATCGGCCAGCTGGAGCACTACATCTCGCACTAGGGTTGCTTGGTTTCCCCCTTGAAGTCCCCGCCGGCACCGGCCGGGGACGTGACCAGGACGTGGACGGAATCGCTGAGGACGGTGCGGAGGTCGCTGTCGGTCACTTCCACCTGGTAGGCGCCTGACATGGCCGTCCGGGCGCCGGCCAGGACCAGGTCGCCCTTGGCGGGGTCCAGGTTCTCCACCGGCTGGCCGTTGAACAGCCATTGGTAGCGGACGGGCTTGTCGGTGCCGGTCACCCGGGCGCTCAGCCTGATCTCCTGTCCGGCGGGAAGTTCCAGGGACTTGGGCAGGACTTCCACCTTGACCGGGGACTTGCCCCTGGGACCCGCCGAAGCGCCGCCCAGCCCCATGCCGGAAAGATCCACCCGGGGCTTCACCTCCACCTCGATGGCCATGTCGGACTCGCTGGCCCCGTCGTGGGCCAGGCTCACCTTCACGCCATAGGTCGCGCTGTCCTCGGGGACCGTCGACGGAATGGAGAAGATGGACCTGGTGGCGCCTTCGATGGGCTCGCCGTTCCGGAACCACTGGTAGCGTACCGGCGGCACCGCGGTCACCGCGGCCGTCAGCTGGAGCGGATCCCCTTCGGTCAGGGCGGCGCGCCTGGGGGTGACCTTCACCTGGGGCGCGGCTGTCCGCCCATGGAGATCCAGCCAGAAGAGCGACAGGACTTCCAGGGAGCCGGTGAAGGCGGTGGTGGCCATGGGCGCCTTGAAGGTCCCGTCGGGCCGGTCCTTGCGGGCGCCCAGGCTGTCCAGGATGATCCAGTACGGATCGGCGGGCCGCGAGTCGTAGCCCACGATGGCCGTATAGTGGCCGGAGCCGCTGGTGAGGACGATCCTGCCGTCGTTGAGCTGGGTCTTGATGTAGTCCGTGATCTGCTCGCGGGTCCTGGCCGGGCTGGTGGTGCTGTATTCCTCGAAGGCCAGGGCCTTCACCCGGTAGTGGGGGTCGGTGGAGACCGGCTTCCGGCCGGCGCGGCTGCCGCCCTTGTCCTCGATGCCGGCGTCCTGGAACTCCGCATGGGGATTGCTCCAGGGCACCAGGAAGCCGGTCCGCAGGTAGGTCCGGGCCACCAGCTCAGGGGTGCCCTGGGAGCAGGCATCGTCCGGATCCCCCGCCCGCATGGGCTTGTAGACGGAGTTGAAGTACTGGACCGAAAGCCGGTCCTGGATGTCGTATCGGTTCCACAGTTCCAGCTCGATCGCCGCATGGGCCGCCCAGACATAGCCGTTGCCGCACTTGCCCTGGTCGCGTTCGGCGGGGACGTGGGTCAGGAGCGGCAGCAGGGTCATGGCCTCGCGCGATCCGGCGCCGCCGATCCAGAGCGGGGCCCAGGCCGGCACGGCTTTGCCGTCCGAAGCCGGATCCGTGACCGTCACCTTCACGGCGTTGCTGCGCACGGTGCCGACCTTGGCGCCGGTGGCTTCCAGGACATAGTCCCCTGCGTCCATGGCATCGACTCCGGCCAGCGTCAGGCTGGCCCGGTTCCCGCCCCAGACTGCCTTTCCGTCACGGAGCCACCGGTAGCTGACGTGGCCGGGCCAGGGCCCGCGCAGGGCGGATTCCAGCACGAGGGTCTTGCCGATTTCAATCTTGCCGGAACCGCCGGAGATGGTGAGGGACGGCGCTTCATCCGGCGGCAGGAACGATGGGGTCGGGATCCCGTCGTCGGCCCGGAGGACCCGGCGGAAGACGACCGAATCGTACTTCGCCGTAGCACCGGGGGTGCCGGGTCCGGCCTGGAGCACGAAGGTGACCCGGGTCGCTCCCGGCGGAGCTTCGCCCTGGGTGCCCAGGGCGACCGGCGTGGCCGAATGGGAGTAGGGGGGCTTGCCTTCGACCCGGCTGCCCCATTTGACCTCCTTGCCCCCGGTGTCGAACCAGAGCGCGATCATGGCGTCGCCCTTGGTCATGCCCTCGGTCCGCACCTGGCATTCGCCGGTGAACCGGTCGCCCGGAGCGCAGGGGACCGAAAAGGATTCGCTGACGCTGCCGCCGCCCGCGGGGACGGTGAGGGTCGTGGTGGCGGCCGCCGGCCAGAGATCGGCCGGGTTTTCGGATCCGGGCTGGTCCAGGACCCAGCTGATCCGGTCGAAGCTCGCCCTGGACCCGGGGGTGGCCTTGGGCACGGCCTGGAGGAAGAAGGTGACGGAGGTCGCCCATGCGGGGGCCTTGCCCCGGCGGCCGATGCTGATCCAGTCCTTTGAATTGGAATAGGGGGGCACGGACGCCATGCGCTCGCCCCAGTCGATGTCCTTGCCGGAGTCGGAACCGAAGCGGATGCCGATCTGGGCGTCGCCCTCGGTCATCCCTTCGGTCCTGACCCGGGCCTGGGCGGTGACCAGGTCGCCGGCCTTGCAGGGCACCGTGCGGGAATCGGTGAGCAGGCCGGAGGCCGGGGTGGTCAGGGTCAGGGCGGCGGGGCCGGACCAGAGCTGGACCGGGCCGCCGATCCGGGTGCAGGTCACGGTGTCGACCAGCGCCCGGGCCCCGGGCGTGGCTCCGGGCCCGGCCTCGAAATAGAACGTGACCTGGGTGGCGCCCTCGGGGGCGGTGCCCCGGACCGCCAGCGGGACCCGCTGGGTGGACTGGGTGCTCCTGGGCCGGCCGGCCACTTTCTGGCCCCAGCCGATGCCGGCCTTGGCGTCGGAATCGAAGCGGATGCCGATGCTGAGCTCGCCCTTGGCCATGCCTTCGGTCGCGGCGTGGCACTCGGCGGTGAACACCTCGCCGGGAAGGCAGGGCATGGTGAAGGAATCGCCGATGCTTCCGGAAGCGGGGACGTTCAGGGTCTGGCTGGGCCGGCCCAGCCAGAGGTTGCGCCGGGCGGTCGGAGCCTCGCCCTTGGTTTCGGACGGCGGCGGCAGGTTCGAGCCCATGGGGGTGGTGACGCGGATGTCCCTGGCCTTGGTGTCGAGCAGGTCCCGGTCGACGGTCAGGACCAGGGTGGCGTCGTCGATCACCCGGAACTGCCCGGGCTTGCGCCCGGCGATGGTGACGGCGCTGGCGCCGGTGAAGCCGGAGCCTTTGACCGTGAGGGTGGCCTTGCCGTCCCCGGCGGGCGCGCCCTTGGTGCCGGTCACCGCCGGCCCGGCCAGCAGTTCCTTGACCTTGGCCACCCAGGGCTCCTCGGCCATCGAGATGTCCAGCTCCCGCAGCAGCGCGCGCAGGCTGTCGCAGCGTTTGGAATCGAACTCCAACTCCTGCTCGTCCGCGTCGTTGAGCAGGATGTGCAGGGTGGCGGCGGCCCGGTCCCCGCACCGGACCAGGGTCCAGAAGGCGTTGCTTTCCTCGGGATCCAGGCCGAGCACCGCCGGGCGGCTGGGCGAGGAGACGACGATATGGGGGGCCGCCTTTTCGGGATGGACGTGGCTTTCCTCTTCGAAGAAGGCCCCGGCGGGGTGTTTGTCGAAGCGGATGGTGTCCGGGGCTTCGAAGATGCCCACCTGGATCCTGCGGGGTTTGTCGTAGTCGCCGGAATAGGGCGCGTCGGGGTCGGTCCAGTAGTGGGCCCGGAACAGCAGGTCTTCGGACTCCTTCCATGGCTGGTCCTGGATCACCAGGAAGATGTCCACCAGGTCCGGGCGGAAGCCGTCCCATCCGTCGATGCGGGCCCGGATGGAGGCCGGCAGGGCCTCGAAGAAGTCCCCGGGAAGCTTGAGGTTGTACGGGGTCCGGAGGCCGCTGTGGCCCGCGCGCATCCCGTTGTCGAGGTTGTAGGCGTGGAACACGGGCGCCTTGGGCAGCACGTGCCCGGCGTACTGGCTGGTGCGGCGCGCGGCCGGGAAATCCCACATGGGGCAATCGGTCAAGAAACTGTCGATTTTAGTGAATTTCGTATCAAGCGCAGCCTGCCTGGAAGCCTGGATGGCCGGGGCGAACCCGAGCGTGCACATGAGCAAAGTCGGATTGATGTATCTGCGCATGGGATCCTTTCCCTGGAGGGTCATTCCTTCTTTTCGCCCCGGAAGTCCCCTCCGGCGTCAGCCACCGGGGTGACCAGGACGTGGACGGACTCGCTGAGGACGGAGCGGTGGTCGCTGTCGATCACTTCCACCTGGTAGGCGCCCGACATGGCCGGCGAGGCGCTGCCCAGGGTCAGGCGGGCTCCGGTGTGGTCCGGGGCCTCCATCGGCCTGCCGTTGAACCACCACTGGTAGCGGACGGGCTTGTCGGTGCCGGTCACCGTGGCGCTCAGGCGGATCTCTTCTCCGCTCCGGAGCTCCAGGCTCTTCGGCTGGATGTCCACCTGGACCGGGGACTTGGCCCTGGGACCGGCCGAGGTGCCGCCCAGCCCCATGCCGGAGGAACCGGCCGAGCGCGGATCCACCTCCACGGAGACGGACAGGTCGGCCTGGTCACTGCCGTTGTAGACCAGACCCGCTTTCACGCCATACGTCCCGCTGTCCCCGGGGACCGTCGAGGGGATGGTGAAGGTGGACCCGGTGGCGCCTTCGATGGCCTGGCCGTTGCGGTACCACTGGTACCGCACCGGCGGCACCGCGGTCACCGAGGCGGCCAGGTGGAGCCGGTCGCCTTCGGTCAGGACGGCGCGCCTGGGCGAGACCCGCACCTCGGGCGGGGCGGCCTGCCCCTGGAGATCCAGTTCGAGGAGGGAGAGCACCTCCAGGGCGTGCTTGGCGGCCAGGCCGTGGGTTTCGGTGAAGTCGACGGTGGCCATGGGCAGCCTGAAGGTGCCTTCGGGCCGGGCCTGGCTCGCGCCCATGCTGTCCAGGACGATCCAGTACGGATCGGCCGGCCGCGAGTCGTAGCCGACGATGGCCGTGTAGTGGATGGAGTTGTTGTAGAGCACCACCCGCCCGTCGTTGAGCTGGCGCTTGATGTAGTCCGCGATCTGCCCGCGGGTCCTGGCCGGGCTGGTGGTGTTGTATTCCTCGAACGCCAGGGCGGTCACCCGGTAGTGGGGGTCGGTGGCCACCGGCTTGCGGCCGGCGCGGCTGCCGGTGAGCACGATCCGGCTGCTGCCCCGGTCCTCGATGCTGGCCGCCTCGATGCC
>TBL_comb47_HYPODRAFT_10008396_pt1 | contig 10562 bp, 11 predicted proteins | sample TroBogypolimnion_40_FD_10682 | JGI IMG/M metagenome (IMG submission 10682)
ACTACTAATGATCAACAAACATATGTTTCTGGTGAAGCTAGTGGAGCTAATCTTTCGACTTTATTAAAAATTCCTAAAGTATTTAGTAGTAAAACTTATTGTAATGATTTTCATCAAACATGGCATGCTTTAGGTCATGAATGTCTTAGAAATCTTTTATGTTATGATATGATTAGTATGATTAATAATAATGGATATATTTCTGTTAATTATATGAATTTTACTTCAGATGTTATTACTCATAATGGTATTAATCCTATGACTTCTGAAGGTATTTCATGTCAAGGAAGAGATTTTTTATCTATGATTACTTTTGATAATGCTTCTAAATATATTATGAATGCTGCATTAATTGGTAAAAGTAAAAGTGTTAATTCTACATCAAGTTCTATTTTCCTAGGTAAAAAATTTAAATTAGGAACTGGTGCTGTAGAAATTGGTATTGATAGAACTAAAATTAATGTTATTACTAAACGTGATGGAATTTCTGAAGGATTTCTTAAATTAACTGGTCTTGAAATGCCTAATAATGAATTATTTTTACCAGATGGATCTGATGAACCTATTATTATTCCTAATTTGATTGTTGGTCGTATGGTTCCAGTAAAATGGATTATTGATACATTTATAGATAAAGATATATTATATTATATTCAACAAGGTATTGATAATTTTAAACGTATTACTTATAATGCATTTACAAAATTTTCACCAGATGAAGAGAATGAAGAGAGTGGAGATGAAGAAGAAATTCCGTTAAAAACAATAAGACGTAATATACATAATAGAATGTAATAAAAATGAAATATAATAGAAATAACTAAAATTTTAGTTATATAAAATAGAATGTTAGAAATTTTAATTATATAAAATAGAATGTAATATAATAAAAAAATAATTAAAATTTTAATTATATAAAATGAGTTCTAATAGAGAAATGTTAACTTTTTTAAGCGCTGATAATATAAATAATTTAGCCATTAAAGCCGAAATTAAATATTTACCAAATGATCAAATTATTGATGCTTTATTAATAATCCTTTCAAATGATAAACTTAATACTTTTAATTCAGTATACGAAATACAGAAAATGTATGACTTTATAAGTGAAAAAATTGAAAAAATTAATTATGAAGTAAATAGATTAAGGATGATGGATACCCGTGATAGGATGATGTATTTGGACATGATGTCAATCATGAGACACTATTAATATTTTAATTAAAATATTAGTTAAACAGAGAAATATCATTATCTAAGTAAAACTTAAAATATAAAATATTTATTTAGGTACAATTTTAGCACTTTTTAATGATAAATTTCTATACCAAAAATTTATATTATTAGAAGAAGAATGTATATTAGTAGAATTAGAATTAGTAGAAATATTATTAGTAGAAGAATGTATATCAGAAGAAGTATTTGTATTAGTAGAATTTGTAGGTTTTTGTTTTACTTGTAGTATAGAAGTTGGATATGACATTAATGAATTAATTGGTTCACATAATTCTTTTTTTTCTATAGAACATTTAGAATAAATAGATTGATCTGAATAATCAGAAGTTATTGATTTATATTCTAACTGAACAGGGTAAATATCAATATTAGAATCTGTCAAAAAATCTTCAAAGAATTCATATATTAATTCATGTGGAATATTCATTTTATTTAAAATACTTTTAAAACTTTTAATTATATGTGATGTATAAATATTACAAGAAACATTATAATTATCTTTAAATTCCATAATAGCTGTGTTACATGCAATTGTAGAAATAGAAATAATACATGTTAAAAGTATTTCAGAAGTTCTATGTTTTCTATTTATTAAAGGTTCAAATAATTTTATCATATTTAATCCAGTTAAACTCCAATCATCAATATAAAGTAATTCTACATCATTATCATCAGATATTTCATTTGATGATAAAATTATTTTGTGTTTAGGTAAAATATCTTTAAAATGATAATAATAATAATGATCACTTCCTATTTTATTATTATCAATAATTACAAAAAGAGGAATTTTTCTTCGTATTTCTTTCCAATTCATGATATTTTCATAAATATCATGAATTATTTCTCTTTTAGTATAATAATGTGTATATTCAAATAATAAATCGAATATTTGTTTATATTTTGGATAATCTTCATATAATTGGACACAATCTTCAAGTTCTAAATTTAAACCTCGATCGTTCATTTTATTATATAATTAAATTAATTTAAAAATAAATTTTAATGTTTGTACGATCAATTTTTATATTAAATAATATAAAAATTGATACTTAAATTTCATTTTCAAAATTTTAATGAATAGAAATGTAAAAATAAAATTGATACATGAATCAAAATTGCATGTTCTTAAAAAGATTTGTTCCAAAAATGTCTCTGAATTCCTATCGACAGACGTATTTTTTGACCATTTTCGAGTCTCGAGCAGTCGATGGCCAGTCAGTTGTACGATTTTTGAGTGTGAAAAAACGCAAAAAATTTGACCTATTTTTTAAGATTTTTTTAACTTATTTTTCTCTTTTTAATTTAAAATTTTATCTCTATATTCATTATTATTTTATAAATTTTTAAAATATACTAATTTTATATAAAATTAAATTATAATGATTTTATATTCATTTTATTCAATATTCAATAATTCTAATAATTAAATATTTTGAAAAGTATTAATACTATTAGATTCTTCAGTCAGTTGTACGATTTTTGAGTGTGAAAAAACGCAAAAAATTTGACCTATTTTTTAAGATTTTTTTAACTTATTTTTCTCTTTTTAATTTAAAATTTTATCTCTGTATTCATTATTATTTTATAAATTCTTAAAATATTAAAAATTAATTTAAAAATAAATTTTAATGTTTGTACGATCAATTTTTATATTAAATAATATAAAAATTGATACTTTTATATGATTTTTAAAATATTAATGGATACAAGTGTAAAAATAAAATTGATACATGAATCAAAATTAAGTTTTCTTAAAAAGATTTGTTCCAAAAATGTCTCTGAATTCCTATCGACAGACGTATTTTTTGACCATTTTCGAGTCTCGAGCAGTCGATGGCCAGTCAGTTGTACGATTTTTGAGTGTGAAAAAACGCAAAAAATTTGACCTATTTTTTAAGATTTTTTTAACTTATTTTTCTCTTTTTAATTTAAAATTTTATCTCTATATTCATTATTATTTTATAAATTTTTAAAATATACTAATTTTATATAAAATTAAATTATAATGATTTTATATTCATTTTATTCAATATTCAATAATTCTAATAATTAAATATTTTGAAAAGTATTAATACTATTAGATTCTTTTATAGTAATTAAATATACTATTTGATATAATGTTAATATAATTACACCAATCGTTGATATAAATGAATATTTATCATTAAGTGTTTGTGATAATAATAAACTAGAAAATAATAATGATAATACAAATCCAATAATAGAAAAATTTATATTATGACATATAAAGAAACTGAATATTGCAAATATTATAATAGAAATTAAAATATAAAAACAATAATATACAAGTAATGATTTTTTAACATTATATAAATTATAAGATTTCATCATAAAACATAAAGCTTTTAATATAAAATATGGAATAGTATCTATACCCCATGATGGTGTATTAATACTATTATACCAATTATATGAAATAAAATAGAATATACAACATATAGTTAACATGAAAAATATTATTATTATATCTCCAGGTATTGTATTTTTACTTTCTATTAACATTTTTAATTTTAAAATTTAAATTGAAAAATTATATTTATTTTTTTAAAGAAATGCTAATGGATAATAGTGAAAAAATTCATGCAAGAGTTGTATTAGAAAATGAAAAAACATTTAAAATTAAAGAAGATGAAATTAAAAATAAAAAAGAAACAGATAAAAGAATCGAATCTTATACTTTATTATCAGAAATTGATAAACAATCATTATATGATATTATTTTCAAACATAATATAATTGATACAATGTTTGAAAATCAATATATTCCATATTTTTTTAACGATTGTTATGGAGGACCTCGTTTATCAAAAGAAGCACATACATTAATTAAATTATTTAAACCTTCATACGAAAATAATATTAGTATTTCTATAATAGAATATAATGGTGAAAATTTACCAGATAAAATAGAATATATTATAAGAATTGCTAAAGTTATTTTATATTTAGGTGAAAAATCAAAAACTAGAACATCTAGACCTATGTTTGAATTTGTTAAAATTGATTATTATAATTATATCAAAAAATGTGAATATGATGGACTTGAATATATTATTTTTGATAATAAGAAATATATTATTGAAGGAACAAGTAAAATATTATTATTAGAATCTTCAGCTGAAGATAAAATAGATAAAATTAATTCTATTTTTAACGTTAAAATTAGTGAAGATATAACTTTGGATATTATAACTGCTAAAACTATTTATTTAGATGATAGTACATTAGATGATTATTTTCTTTAAATATTTATTTTAAATTTCTATTATATCCTTTAAATTTTATTTTAAATTTCTATTATATCCTTTAAATTTTATTTTAAATTTCTATTATATCCTTTAAATTTTTATTTTAAATTTCTACTATATCCTTTAAATTTTATTATCTAATTAGATAATAATTATTAAACTAAAATATAAAATTTATTTATAAACAACATGAACACCATGAACGTCTAGATGAATCATATTTATCAAAATTATCTTTACATAAACAACAAGTAGATATTCTAAAATAATAAAGAAAAAATGGTATACAACATAAAATATTATCTGTTGTACTATAACCACATGATAAAAATTTAGAAGTATGATAGAAACAATTATTAAATAATAACTGTCTTTTTCTATCATCTATATTTTCTATTTTTGTAGAATTTAAATATTCTGGATAATGAATTATACAACATAAACAATTATCATTTTCTTTTATTATTACATCATTAATAATATAAATATTATCAATACATATGAAACTATGTTTTATTAAATATAAAGAATTTAAACCATGCCAATTTTTAAAAGAAAAAATACAAGGTTGTAATAAATGAGTACAAGGTAACATAATACATTCGAATGGATAAATACAACAATATGTACTTATTGGTTTTATATCATAAAAAACTTCTTTTTCTGTATTTTTTATTTTTCCTTGATTATTTTTTAACGGTATAATTTTATTATTATTCTCTATCGTATAATTTAAAATATTTTTATGATTATATCCTATTGTAATATTTTGATTATTTCCTATTATAATATTTTCATTATTTTGAATGTTTCCTATTTCATTATTTTCATTATTTTCTATTGTAATATTTTCATTATTTGGAATATTTTTAAATGTTACATGTTTTTCGACTTTAGAAATTGAGAACATTTTTATAACTATAAAAATTTTTATAAATTGATTTTTTATAGAATATTTTTATAAAAAATTTTAATGAATTCAAATTGTTTACTTAAAATTATTTCACAAGATCAAAAAAGAACTTTCTATTTTAAAAATTATGGTATGTTTGCTTATGAAAGAATATATGAAGAATTAAAAGATATTATTTCAAATAATATGTTAACAGAAATTTCTAAAGAAATTTCTAAAGAAATTAATAAATTTATATCTATAGATGAATATGATAAAATTTTTAATGATATATCAGATAAAATTTCATTACAATATATTATTAAAAATAATTATTTAAATATTGATTTGTATGAATTTTATTATTTAAATATTAAAAATTGTGAATTTCAATTAACAATTAATATGAATACAAATAGAATTATTTATGAATATAAAAATAAAATAATATTAAATCATAATTTTAATGATATACTTAATAAAAAATTTACTTACCATGAACATTTTAAACAAATTATTACAATGATAGATTTAATAGAATTAAATTTATCAATTAAAAAATCTTCAGATATTTATATAGTTAAATATATTGATATTAATAATAATCATATTATATTAGGTTTATTTAATTCATCAAAAATAATGGATTATTCAATTACTTTATTTCTATTAACATATGCTTTAATGAATGAATTTTATGAAACGGAATCTATTTTAATAACTAAATTATCAATTGATGAAATTACTACATTATCAATTGATGAAATTACTATATTATTAAATAATGATAGTATATTATTTAAAACATATTCTTATATTGATATAATTAAATTAATTATGTAAAAAATAAATGAAAATTGAAAATTAATAAAATGAATAAAATTCTTGACGAAAATTTATTATTTTATAAAAGAAAATTCCCATATTTAAATAATTCTATAACAATTTATGGTGAAATTCATAGTGATGATTATACTAATTTTTTAAATCAATTTATTGATAATTTTTACATAAATACAGAAAAAACCATAATTATTTTAGAATCTAATGTATTAGAAAATAAATTTAAAAATACAATTTTTGAAAATTTTATGATTGAAACTAATGATCATTTAAAAAATTGTATAAGAAAAAAATTGGCAATTAGAATGGGTTCTCAACCCATTCTTTATTTTTCATCTGTCTATCATCATAGTGGAATATTTCCAAATGTACAAATTGTTCTAGCTGATAGTCGTAAAAAATCTATACATGATTTAATAAATGAAATTGATTTAATATCAACTGAAATGCCAAATGAATTAATATATCCAGAATTAATTTCAAAAATTCTTAATTTATGGCAAGATCAATTATTATCATTTAATTTAATAGAACATGATCAATTAAAACTTGAAATAAATGAACATTTATTAAAAATAAATGAAACATTAACAAATAAACAAGTAAATAATATTTTAAATTCGTTAAATGGATTATTGATTGAATCATCAAATATTTCATTATTTAATAATGTAGAAGAATATTTATCAAATGAATATAATGTTATTATGTTTGTTGGAAAGTTACATTTTGTTGATTTAATAAATAAAGTTAGAAATCTTTCACCGGAATTTCTTTTACTTGGAGATGAAGAAATTTATTCTGGATATGAAAACGTTGAAAATGATGAAAATGATGAAAGAAATGAAATTAATGGAGATGATGAGAATTTTAAAGGTTGGTGGTTTTATAAATTAAAAACAGTAGATATTAATAATTTAATTGTTGGAAGAAAATATTTTTATAGATATAAAGACTCTTCAAGTAATTCTGGTGATTTAACTTTTGTTAAATATAATGATGGTAATAATATTACATTTATTAATAATTATAATAATAAAAATATAATTTTAGAGTATAATAAAATTTTCATTTATTTTGTTAAATAAATCATTTCTAAATAAAAATTGAAAATTATTAATATTTTAATAATTAAATGAACGAATTAGATTTTGATAGAATTTTTAAAAATCAAAAAAATATATATGTTAAAACTTTAAATGAAACTTTAAGTGAACAACATAATATGAATATCATTATAAATAATTTTTTAAATTATGATATCTTAAATAAACAAAATAAACAAAATAAAAATGAAATGAATTCAACCATTATTACACTAAAAGAAGATTTAAGTTGGGATACTCGTTATCGAGAAGATTTAGAAAGAATAATAGAAAGACAAAAATATCTATATTATATGGGAAATAGAAGATTTAAAAATAGTAGAAGTATGTTATTTAAATCTCTCAAATCTTTAAATAATATTAATTTAGAATATTCTTTAGAAAATTATGATTTAATACGTATTTTATGTCAAACTAATGTAGATGAATTAATTTTAACAATAAATAATTTAAAAAAAATCATAATAGGTGAAGGTTTTACTTATGATCAATTTAATATTAATAATAAACAGTGGTTAATTCAACTTATCATTAAGCATTATTTACATCTTTCAATTTTTATTGTAGCTCTTGAAAATCTTGAAAATATTTATAATCTTAATACTTATGGTCAATTTTTGTTAAAATAAAGTTAATTAAAGTTAAGTTAATTAAAGTTAATAATTTTACAATTGTAAAATTATTATTTAAAAAATAAAATTAATTTAAATTAATTATAATTTATTATAAAATGTTCAATTTTTTACTCAAAAGAAAACGTTTTTCTCCAAATTCAAAAGATGAATTAAAAGAAGCAATTTTAAAATATCCTACCAATATAGATAAATTAGGAAATATTTCAACTTGGGATGTTTCTAAAATTACAAATATGGAATATTTGTTCTATGATTATGAATTTTTTAATGGTGATATATCTGAATGGGATGTCTCAAATGTAACAAATATGGATTATATGTTTTATGGATGTATCAATTTTAATAGTGATATTTCTAGATGGATTGTTTCCAATGTTACAACTATGAAATATATGTTTCACGGATGTGTCAATTTTAATAATGATATTTCAGAGTGGAATGTTTCTAATGTTACAAACATAGAATATATGTTCTATTATTGTATATCATTTAAATGTGATTTAAATAATTGGAATATATCTAATGTTAAAAATATGAAATTTACGTTTTATAATTGTTTAATTTTTAATTGTAATTTAAACAATTGGAATACATCTAATGTTGATTCTATGTTTGGTACTTTTTATAAATGTAAACAATTTAATGGTGATATATCTAATTGGAATGTATCGGAAGTTACTACTATGTTTAGTCTTTTTTATGAATGTAAACAATTTAATGGTGATATATCTAATTGGGTTGTATCTAAAGTCAACGATATGAGTAAGCTATTTTATCGATGTTATAATTTTAATAGTAATATATCAAAATGGGATGTTTCCAGTGTTAAATCTATGGATAGTATGTTTTTTGAATGTAAAAATTTTAATTGTAATATATCAGAGTGGAAAGTTTTATCTGTGTTAATTATGACTGATATGTTTATTGGAACTGAAAGATTCTTTTGTAATATTTCAAATTGGCAATTAAATGAATATTGTTATACTAAGAATATTATAGAACCTGAACATATGAATAGATTATATTAAATATCAATAACACATAAAAAATTTGTTTATGAATTTTAAAAATTATAATAGATGAAGAATTTATTTATAATAAATTTAATTTAAATAATAATAATTAATTAAATTTATTATTAAGCATTATTTATATCTTTCAAATTTCATTGTAATTTTTGAAAATATTTATGATCAAATTTTGTTAAAATAAATTATATAATTTTACAATTGTAAAATTATTATTATTAATTATGTTTTAAAAGTTTAATAAAAATTAAAGTTAATAATTTTACAATTGTAAAATTATTATTATTAATTATGTTTTGAAAGTTTAATTAAATTAAAGTTAATAATTTTACAATTGTAAAATTATTATTATTAATTATGCCCGAAAGTTTTGTAAAAATTATAAATAAGAATTATTCTCTAATGCAGAAATAATTTCTTCAACACCATAAGTTTTAAAGAATTGATTATCAAGATCATATAACAATGATTTAATATCACTTCTAACAGCCATTTTAGATTCATAAGGAATTTGTTCAAAGGGAATTTCTTCATAAGGAATTCGTACAAAAGCTGATTGTCCAAAATCAATAATATAATATCTATCATTTGCATACATGATATTATTTACAGAAACATCCCACGTTACTATATTAGGTACCATTATTCTAATTAGTTTAATAATTTCTAATAAATAATTTATTATAAATTCATCAAATAAATCTTTTTTATTTTTATTTTTATTACAATCAAGGTAATTAATTACTTGTTCTCTTAAAGTAATACCATTTATTTTATCCATTAAAATATATCTTCCTTCTTTATAATAACCATGTCCAATATAATTTGGACTAATATTATTATTACCTGCCCATATTAAACATTCTATTTCATTATCAACATATTCATCATCTCTAGTTATACCACGTGCATCTTCATCAGGATCCATAGAATATGTTTTCAAATGAACATTAAGTTTATTTATTTTTGGTAATTCTCCAACATAATTTAAATGATTTCCATACATTCCCAATTTATAATCTTCATCTTCGTCTCTTACATCTTCTTCATCTTCGGTTTCTTTCATTGATTCAGTTTTTGAGTTTTGTTTTTGAGTTTTGTTTTTGAGTTTTGATTTTGGTTTAAGTTTTGGTTTAAGTTTTGGTTTAAGTTTTGGTTTTGTTACAAAAAATTTTTCATAAATTCAAATTTTTAAAATTCTAATAATTTTTATTATAGATTATTTAAGTAATGTTTAATTTTTAATTAAATCAGATGTAAATGTGGGACTTTAATTTATACTTCTAAAAATAGAAATTTAAATATTATTCAATTGTTCAATTTTTAATTAAATCATGTGTAAATATAAATGCTCAAGATAGTAAAGCTTTAATTTATGCTTCTAAAAATATTAATCGAATCAGACGCAAAATTTTAATCAAATTAATAAAATTAATAAAATTATAGTTTTAAATTATGGTTTAAAAAGTATTAAAGTAAAAATTTACTTTAAAATTATGGTTTAAAAAATATTAAAATAAAAATTTACTTTAAATTTATAACATTATTTT
>TBL_comb47_HYPODRAFT_10008397_pt1 | contig 10561 bp, 8 predicted proteins | sample TroBogypolimnion_40_FD_10682 | JGI IMG/M metagenome (IMG submission 10682)
GAACAGGAATATCACTCAATTGTTTACAATGATTGACGATTGTCCTTCCATTGGTAAATTGCCAGATGTAGTTGTCAAAACTTCCAAACTCATTCTGGATTTCCAGAAAGACCTGTGCATTCTTCATGGTTCCTCTTATCTTGGCTCTGTTTCTGATAATGGAGGCGTCGTTAAGCAGACGTTCATAATCAGCCTCGGTATAAGCAGCAATTTTGTGGTAATCAAAGTTATCGAATGCTTTTCTGAATCCTTCACGACGATGAAGAATCGTTTTCCAACTCAGCCCGGCCTGAAATGCATCCAACAAGAGAAATTCGAACCACTTCTGGTCATCATGTACCGGCAAACCCCATTCCTCATCGTGATAGGCAATCATCAGCATATCATCAGCTGGCCATGGACATCGGGAAGTTTCCATCATTGTGATTATTTGGTAACGACAGTGTATTTCTCTTTCAATGCAACTTGTAATGCTTTAAACAGATTGTTGTCTCCTGAAACAGGAACGGCCATTAATTCTTTGACCCTTTTGCCAGCCGTTCTTCTGTCGTTTGCATCTGCAATAAACAGTTTGAACAACCTGCATCGATCCAGTAAAATTATTAAAACGCTATCCTCATCAGTGACAGAAGCATCTTTCACCAACAAACTCTGTCGGAGTCTGATTTCGATTTCTGACTTAACAGTAGGATTCGTTAACTGATATGTCAACTCTTTTCCAAATATCAGGAATTTATAGGTGACCGTAAGTTTTACCAATCCACTCTTTTCCATGTTTGAAAAGAGAACATTCAAAAGACCTTTTTCTCTGTCTTTTACGGTCAGTCGTTCCAGCCAGGATTTGACATTGTAATCATTATCCGAGGCATCCAATAAATCAAGCACATAATCCAGGACTTCATCTCCGGTATGCAAGGCATCTTTTAGTACAACATACTCACCCTTGAGTGTGATTTTACGTAACATCATCAATTCTGCAAGAACAACTGAAGCTAGTCCTGTCGAAAATGCTGAATCTGCGTGGTTTACTAACCCTTTTTTTGCATTGATATGCAAAATTGTATAACTTTCTTTTAACGTCAGTTCCATAGCTGTCGTATTCAGAGTGCCCGTTTATGACACTCAATGTTTATTTTGGTTCAAATTTATAAATTCATTGCGAATATAGCTTCTTCTGTTGGTTTGATAACACCTTTTTCTGTAATAATTGCAGTAATTAATTCAGCAGGGGTAACATCGAAAGCAGGATTTATTACTTCAGATCCTGGAGTACAAACTTGTACGGTATGTATTTCACCATTTTTATCAGGACCCGACTGCCAGAGTACCTCATCACTGTCTCTCTCTTCAATTGGAATTGCATCTCCTGAAGGACAATCCATATCGAAAGTAGAAAGAGGCGCTGCAACATAAAAGGGAATTCCATACCGATGAGCAACAATTGCTTTCTCCAGTGTGCCAATTTTATTGGCGACATCTCCATTGCGTGCTATCCGATCTGCACCCACAATCACCATATCAACCAACCCTTTCGACATCAGATGAGCACCGGCATTATCAGGAATAACTACAAATGGCACATTTTCATTCTGCAACTCCCATGCGGTTAGACGAGCACCCTGTCCTCTAGGGCGTGTTTCATCAACATATACAAAGATTTTTTTTCCTTCCTCGTGTGCCCTGTAAATAGGAGAAAGTGCGCTACCGTAATCAACAAACCCTAACCAACCTGCATTACAATGAGTCAATATTCTGAAACCATGACTGATAAGTGTATTGCCGTTGATTCCAATATTCATACCTGCAACTTCATCTTCCAGTGCAATAAGTTCAGCGATATCGACTGCAAACTCAGGGGATATTATTCCCGCTTTGAAGACTCTTTCAGTAGCATAAAAAAGATTTCTTGCTGTCGGCCTTGTTGCATCCAACTCATTCCGTGCCTGCTCAACATATTCCATGGAATCGGATTGCAGAAATGCCAGCGCCATACCAAAACCTGCAGCAGCACCAATAGCCCCTGCTCCCCGAACGATCATTGTGCTTATGGCATGACAGATGTCTTGATAGCTTTTCGCTGTATAGATTTCAAACCGAAAAGGGAGTAGTGTCTGATCAATTAATTTTACCTCCTGCCCCTCCATCCATACTGTCCGGTAGTGTTCTCCGGCTATTTTCATGTTTTGGTTATTTGTTTTTAACTGTTTTAAAATACCCTGATAAAGTATCTACCTTCATTCAAGCATCAAAAGCGTAATTTGTTCAATCCATAATTATTTCTCAAAAATAACACTTCCCGGAATGCAAGGCACCCGGGAAGTATCAAAATAAAAAAATCTAACTATTAAAAGGTTAAAAATTAAAACGGATGTATGCACCTGACATATCTCCACCCCAAAATTGTTGATTACCATATCCTACCAGATTAATAGCTGGTTTCCAGTCTGCTCCAACAGAAAATGGAATTTCTTTAAAAGTATATTCCAGCCCTAAAGCACCATGAACACCTATGACAGTATAATTACCATGATCGGCTACACTACCTGGGAAATTACTGTTATTCCAGAAGCCTACCTGACCTCCTAAACCATAAAACCATTTCAAACCCTCGGTATTGAAAGCAGTTGCATGTTTTTCCCATGTCCCTGAAATCATCCATCCGCTCCATTCAGTGGAAAGTACACCTTCAACAGCAGTATTTGTACTTAGAAAATGTTTAATGGTCAGACCACTAAACGGACCTCCGCGAAGGCCAATACCTGTGTTATAATCCTGAGCTTGTACGCTCGTTGCTGAAATAAACAGCAAAAAAACTACTCCAATAATGATCTTTTTCATAACTCATTTATATTAATAGAATACTTAAGTAACAAATATTCTGCCAAAAAGTAATATTAAGAAATTTATTACTAATTATTTTTATTTGTTCCTGGATTCTATCTTTTAAACAAGGCTCATTGGGTTATGTTTTAGCAATAAAGAATTAAACTTAATTGTTTATTTTCAATCCTTTAATGAATTTATAGCCAACCAGGTCATCAAACCTATTCCTGTTTCTATACTTTTTTCATCTACATCGAATGTTGAAGAATGAAGATTAGCAGTATGTTTTCCTTCAGGATCGGTGACCCCAAGACGATAAAAACAAGAGGGAACCAATTGTGTAAAATAGGCAAAATCTTCAGCCGTCATGCGTTCACCCAGTTCGATCACATTTTCGACACCCAGATATTCTTCTGCCAAACGACGGGTTAGGCTGGTCACATCTACATCATTTACCAAAAAGGGATAACCATGATCAATAAATACTTCACATTCCCCACCAAATGCCTGAGCCACTGTCTGCGCAATATGTGTTATTTTGGCATGAGCCTCTTTGCGCCAGACCTCATCAAAAGTCCGGAGTATACCATCCATCTTTACTTCGTTTGGAATAACATTGGTGCGACCATCTGCAATTACTCTACCGATTGAAAAAACAGTTGGCATTGTAGGTTTGGCAACCCGACTAACAACCTGTTGCAAAGCAAGAATCACATGTGCCGCTATTACTATTGGATCAATATTAAGTTCAGGCGTTGCACCATGTCCCCCTTTGCCTTTAACTGTAAAATAGATTTCATCGGTCGATGCCATATACTTGCCGGCCTTCATACCAACCTTGCCGGCTTGCATTCCCGGTAAAACATGTTGTCCAAACATCATAACAGGAGTTGGATTTTCGAGAACGCCGTCCCGAATCATCATCAAAGCTCCTCCCGGATACTCTTCTTCAGAAGGTTGAAATATCAATTTAATCGTTCCTTCAAACTCATTTTTAAGGTTATTCAGTAATTTAGCAGCCCCCAGCAGACACGTCATATGGACATCGTGACCACAGGCATGCATGACGCCCTGATTGACAGATTTATAATCAACATCATTGTCTTCATGTATGGGTAAAGCATCCATATCTGCACGTAGAGCAATGATTTTCTTTTCAGGATTAACACCCTGTATCAAAGCAACAATACCGTGTCCCCCAATACCTGAAGTGTATTCAATTCCAATATTATCCAGAAAGCGACAGATATAATTTGCGGTCTCAAATTCATGTTTTGATAATTCAGGGTGTTGATGCAAATGACGTCTTATGCTTGTCATTTCCGGATAAACAGATCCGGCCTGAGCCCTGATCTTCTCTTTTAATAGTTCCATATTCAGTCTTTGTTTGAAGCTGCAAAGTTAACATTAGTTTATGTTAATTGTTTCAGTTAAAGCAGGAACTGAAATTTGATTATATTTGTATCGATAGAAACTAATTTATTCAATCAAAATAAAAAGATATCGGAATGAAAAACACACTGCTGAAAGGACTGGCTACAGTAGTTATTGTAATTTTTGCACTAACCGCATGTAATTCAAATCGCAAAAAACAAATAACAGGTACCTGGCAGGTGGTTGATGCCAAATTCGAAAGCAAAACGCACATTGATCCTGAGCTATTAAGTTATTCAGTTACTGAAATGAAGACCTGGAAATATACTTTCAATGCTGACAGCACAATGAATGTTAAGCAAACAGACCGGGATATTCCAAATCGTTGGAAGTTAAATAAAAAGGGAGATACAATCACCATTGGATTTGGAACGGGTTTCTTTGATGTCCCTTCAAAAATTGAAAAGTTAACAGATCAGGAATTGGTGATGAAGACAACACTTGGAGCGGATACCGCCAGGGTTACACAAATTCTATATCTGAAAAAGGAAACGAAATAACCATTCTATTACAGAAAAAGACTGAATAGCAATCACTTATTTCCTGCTAAACTTTTTCATTAAAAAGTAGACAGGTATTCCCAGTATAACAATAATCATCCCTGGCCATGTATAATTTGGCTTATAGATCAGCAAGTCAATACACAAAGCAACCGCAAGAACAATGTAAAGTGACGGAAGAACAGGGTAGCCAAAAGCCCTGTAAGGTCGATTGGCATCGGGTCGTTTTATCCTGAGAATAAACAGGCCGGCAATTGTTAATACATAAAAGATTAAAACAGCAAATACCACATAATCCAGTAAATCATTGTAACGGCCTGAAAGACATAAGACACTCGCCCAGATCCCCTGAAAAACTAAAGCAATCCCTGGTACAGCAAACTTGTTCAATTTAGCAACTTCTTTGAAAAACAAACCATCATTGGCCATAGCATAATATACCCGGGCACCTGAAAGGATAAGTCCGTTATTACATCCGAATGTTGATACCATGATTAATATGGCCATTATAATTGCTGCCGAATCACCAAATATCCTGAAAGCAGCTGCAACCCCAACCCTGTCTGAAGCAGCAAATTGAATACCCCTACCCAGAATATTTAACGAATCGGGACTTCCTTTTAATGGCAACAATGACAGATAAGCGATATTGGCAAGGATATAGATAACCGTTACCAATAATACACCCCAGAAAAGACTCAATGGAATATTTCTTTTTGGGTTTTTGATTTCACCGGCTATAAAAGTAACATTGTTCCAGGCATCACTAGAAAAAACAGAGCCTACCATTGCAACACCAATAGCAGCAACTATGGCAATTCCACCAATCTGATGTATGCTGACAATAACATTTTCCTTATTTATTACTGTTGTCGATGCTGACCACATATCACTGAAATTAGCATGCCAAAACCCCTGCCCTGTAGCAGCAATAAACCCCAGTATAATCAATCCCCCCAAAGCGACTATCTTTGCAATAGTAAAACTAACCTGTATTATTTTACCGTTTTTAATTCCCCTGAAATTGATAATCGTCAGAATAAGGATACTCGCAATAGCCAATAACTGAGCCGCTGAGATCTTTAGTCCTGCTATTTCAAACAAGATATTTTTTTCGCTTAATGCGGGAACTAGAACACCTGAAAATTTTGCAAAGGCCACAGCTACAGCGGCGATAGTACCTGTTTGAATCACCAGAAATAATGTCCATCCATACAGAAATCCAACCAGAGAGTTATAAGCTTCTTTCAGATACACATATTGGCCACCGGCCTTGGGCATCATGGCCGCCAGTTCTCCATAGCTCAATGCGGCAATGATGGTCAGGAGCCCTGTTAAAAACCATGTCAGCAGCAAATAAAAAGGAGATCCGACTACTCTGGCAATATCTGCACTGACTATGAAAATACCGGAACCAATCATAGAACCGACAACAATTGCTATGCTATCAAAAAGATTTAGTTGTTTGTGAAAAGAGGTTTCGACATTTTTCATATTGCTTGGATTAGTTTTTACATAATTTTCCTCTTCTTTACCCCTTCAAATGTAAGCTTCACTGGCTCAATCATTCCGTCGGGTGTGAAATTCAGTTTATCAATACACAAAACACGATGATTACGATCGGTTTCATTCAATGGACGTCGATGATAAACAATATACCATTCGTCGGTTCCCGGGACATGGAGAAAAGAGTGATGTCCCGAACCCGTAGCGATCTTTAAATCTTGTTGCAATATCTTTCCTATCCTTTTAAAAGGCCCTAACGGAGAATCAGCAATCGCATAGGCAACTGAATAATCCGGACCGGTCCATCCTCCTTCGGCCCAGGTGAAATAGTATTTTCCATTGCGTTTTAACATACAGGGGCCTTCAACATATTTTTCAGGAGTGAGTTCTTTGAAAACTGAACCATCGCCGAAAGGAATAAAACCGGTAAAGTTCTTATTCAGTTGGGCTACATTACAATGACCCCATCCTCCATAAAAAAGGTAGGCTTCACCATTATCATCAATAAAAACATGTGGATCGATGGGTTGTGCTTTATTCTTAAACTTATCGATGAGGGGTTTTCCCAATACATCGATAAACGGTCCGGCAGGATCATTAGAAACAGCAACACCGACTCCCCCATATTGCTGATCATTTTGAATGTCATTGGCAGCAAAAAACATATAGTATTTACCATTTGCAAAAATCGGAGAGGGAGCCCAAACAGCCCGCTTTGCCCATTTAATATTTACTGTATCAAGAACATGACTATGCTTAGTCCAGTTAACCAGATCTTTTGATGAAAAGGCATCAAAGAAAACCTGTTGATCATACTCTGCTGAAAAGGTTGGATAAATCCAATATGTTTTACCAAAAATTCTGCTTTCAGGATCTGCATACCATCCCTCTACAATAGGATTTCCTGACATTGTTTTGTCAGTTTTCACATTACCCTGATTGGCATATTTTAATTTTTGCTGCGCCTGCACGACAAACATACACCCAATAAGCAGAGAGATAAAAAAACCAGATTTCATTAATGAAGTTTTGATTAAGATTGAAGTAGTAATTTAAGCTTAACCAAAAGTAATAATTAATTTTACAAAAGACTCTTTTGAAAATATTTACATGCAATAAATCCGGGAAGTAGTTGTGAAAACAACAATTTATATATTACAGAATGATTTTCCAAAATGGAGCGATAAAAAAAGGCTGAAAACAATCGTTTCAGCCCCTTCTTGTTGGTGTTAAATAAATACTTATCGCAAATAAGATTAGTCTAACGTCTGCATCTCATTCAACCTTTTGTAGATACCATTCTTCTCTAAAAGATCCGCATGATTGCCTCGTTCTACAATCTCACCTTTCTGCATTACCACAATTTCATCCGCATGTTGAATAGTCGACAACCTATGGGCTATTACAATTGATGTCCTGTTCTTCATCAGATTGGTCAATGCGTCCTGTACCAGCCTTTCACTCTCAGTATCCAGGGCTGATGTAGCTTCGTCCAGTATCAGGATTGGTGGGTTTTTCAACACAGCCCTTGCGATACTGATGCGTTGACGTTGTCCACCCGAGAGTTTTACTCCCCTGTCACCGATGTTGGTTTCATAGCCCAGTTCCAGCTTTTCAATGAACTCATGTGCATTGGCCACTTTTGCTGCAGATACCACATCATTCAATTTAACATTATCGAGCCCAAATGCAATGTTCTCATATAGAGAACCATTGAAAAGTATAGTCTCCTGTGAAACAATTCCCATCAAATCCCTCAAGTCAGAAATAACCAAGTCCGTAATGGGAATGCCATCAAGCAGAATCTGGCCACTCACCACATCATAAAACCGGGGCAAAAGATCAACCATGGTTGACTTTCCACCTCCCGAAGTCCCTACAAGAGCTACTGTCTTGCCTTTAGGAATTAAAAGATTTATATTTTTAAGCACTTCATCTTTTTCATATTGAAATGATACATTACGATATTCAATCTGATGTTCAAAAGATTTGTGTGAAATAGCATTCTCTTTTTGCTTTATCGTCTCTTCGGCCTCAAGTACTTTTTGAATGCGTTCGACAGACGCTGCACCCTTCTGAATGTTATAAGTAGCTGTAACGATAGTTTTCGCTGGTATCAAAAGTTGAGAGAAAATGCCCAGATATATAATAAATATAGATGGTTTTAAAGCAGCATTGGCACTGAAAATAAGGGTCCCTCCATACCATAGAACAATCACAATTACGATAGCACCCAGAAACTCACTCAATGGTGAGGCCAAATCACGCTTTCTATAGAGCCTGTTCATCAAACGATAGTAGGATGTATTGGTTTCTTCAAACTTTTGTTGTGTATAATCAATTGCATTAAAAGCTTTTATAATTCTAAGCCCTGAGATTGTCTCTTCTATGATAGACAGAATCTCACCCATTTTTTTCTGACCCTTAACCGAAGTTCTTTTAAGGCTCTTGCCTATCTGGCCAATAATCAATCCGCTGATGGGAAGCATGATAAGGACAAATAATGTAAGCTTTGGACTCATCCATAACATGGTACCCAAATAAACCAGAATTGTTACGGGTTCACGAAACATCATTTCGAGAGAACTCATGATACTCCACTCAACCTCCTGAACATCAGTAGTCAGACGTGCCATCAGATCGCCCTTGCGTTGATCGGAATAATAACCTAAAGGAAGATGCAACATTTTCTTGTATAGATCATTACGGATATCTTTTACTACTCCGTTACGAACAGGGGCAAGGAAAAACATGGCCATGTATCTGAAAAAATTCTTCAGGAAGAAAAGGATTACAATTGCGATACAGATAATAAGCAACGCATTTTGTTTGCCATATTCAATGATGTTCTGACTGATCAGGTAGTTGAAATTTTCAGAAAGCAAATGGGTATTGGTAATATTTGCCCATGAAATAGGAGTAGGTACAACTGTTACTATTTTTGTCGAGTCAAAAAGGATATCCAGGATGGGTATGAAGAAAGCAAAAGTGGCCAATGCAAAAAACACTCCTAATACGTTAAATAAGATATTCAACAATGCATGTCCCTTATAGGGCAAAGCAAAGCGAAGGACCTTCCAAAGTTTATTCATTTGATTTTTTTAATTTTTAATAGTCGAATATAACGTACACCGTTTTAAAATTCTTTTTAAATGCTTTGTACAAACCATTTTATTTGCAAATATCTGAAAAATTAAGCCTCCGTTAACGAATGGTTCCCGTTCTGATATTTTTGACAGGTAATGTGACAGCTGCTAAACCAATAAAGAAAACAGTCATAAAGACCATCACAAAATCAAAAAGTTGCATGGTAACCGGGTAAGAATCAATCAAAAATGATCCGCCACTTACCTGGAGCTTCACAATCCCAAAATGTTGTTGTATCCAACATATAACAGCACCAAGGATTAACCCTGTCACGGCACCAAGAGTAGTCACCAGAAGACCTTCTACCAGGAATATGCGCCTGATCAACCTACTATCGGCACCCATGCTCCACAAGATAGTAATATCTTTTTTCTTTTCTATAATTAACATTGAAAGTGATCCGATTACATTAAATGAAGCGATAAGCAGGATAAAACCGAGAATAAAAAAGACGGCTAATTTCTCTGATTTCATCAGTCCATACAAGGTTGACTGTTGCTGAAAACGGTTCTCGATCTTAAACTTTGGCCCAACAATTTGCTGTAGATCTTTTTGAATTTGCTCTGTCTCAATCCCTTTTTTTAAGCCCAGTTCAACAGCAGAAACCTCATCAGTATAATCAAGCAGTTCGCGTGTGAAACCGAGGGGCAGTAATACATATTTTGAATCAAAATCATCCTGAATAGCAAAAATACCAGAAGTAAACAGGGATGCTGAATTAAATGCCTGATCGGGTCTGACCGAAGTCGCCCCCCTTCGTGGAACATAGATTTCTAATTTATGCACCATATCCCGAGGATCGAGACCAAGATAATAAGCGACTCCCCTTCCTGCTACAGCAAATGGCTGACCATTACTTTCAAGCGTCAGATCCCCTTCTACCATCATGCTATCCAAGCCACTGCTTTGTTCAAATCCTGAAGATACGCCTTTGATAGTAGCAAAGTACTGCCGATTATTACATCGCAATAAAGCATTCTCTTCAAGAACATCGGTGTAGCGAACAATCCCATTCATCTTTTTGATGCGGTCAACTGGAATATCGCCGGCATGAAAAGTTTTACCTTCAACCAGTGTTATCCGTATATCAGGATCAAAGGTATTGAAAAGTGATACGATGACATGTTCAAAACCATTAAAAACAGACAACA
>TBL_comb47_HYPODRAFT_10008400_pt1 | contig 10559 bp, 8 predicted proteins | sample TroBogypolimnion_40_FD_10682 | JGI IMG/M metagenome (IMG submission 10682)
CGCTCACCCGGTCACTTGTTTCCGGTTTAATTTACTTAAGAGCTGATTGAATTGTTTTTAAAATATTACTTATCCTTCTTGCGGAAATTGTGGCGTTTTCAGAATTAACTGATAAAAAGCAAGGTCAAGCCATTTCCCGAATTTATATCCGGCCTGTTTGATCAAGCCACAGAATTCAAATCCTTCCTTTTCATGTAACCTGATAGATAACTGATTTGAAGCATCGATCCCACCGATCACCACATGAAAGTCGTTCTCTTCCGCAATTTTTATAATTTTTTTTAATAAGATCGTGCCAAGTCCCAGGCCACGTTTATCTGACCGCACATAGACAGAGTGTTCAATTGTATATTTGTAGGCCGGACGGACACGGAAAGGTCCATAAGTGGCAAACCCCATAAGTGTATTATCGGGATCAAAAAGGCCAATAACCGGGCAATTCCCATTTTGTTTCTCCTTGTACCAATTGTCCATTATTTCCCTTGTGCGCGGCTTATATTCGTACATGGCTGTCGAATAAAGGATTGCTTCATTGAAGATATCCAATATTTCGGGCAGTTGCTGTTCGGTACAGGGTCTCAGTTCGTATTCCATATGGCTGATCTGTAATTTTTACTTTTTAATGTGACTTTAAAAAAGCTATGAATGTCGAATACATTTATTTACTGTTAGCCGGTTCCAACGGAATAATCAGGCTTTGCGCTTTGATTTTCCGTTCCGGTAATGTACTGTCTTCAATTAAATACCTGCACATGCAATTGTTAAAATGTGGATTTTGAAGTTTCTCTCCAAGTTCCTTAATGCTTGATATGTTACGCATGTAATTGCAATAGAACAAAATAGCCCTCAATTCCTGCCAATTGTAGGAATAAGTAAAGTCATAATTACGGTCAACAAGCTTGGTAAGATACGAAATAACCGCAAAACGGATCACCTCATCCTTATTTGATGAAATAAATTTGATTAGCCGTAAAAGGAATTTCAGATTGTTACAGTACTGGTTTACAAGGTATGGATCTTCAGTCCGATCGATTAGCTTCATGAAATCATCCCAAACTTTTTGCGGTTTGCTGTTTTCATATTGCAAGGTACAATTTGCAACATCATATAAACTCATCATCCCTTCCACATAACCTTTTATCACTATATCGTCCCTTCTATAATCAAAATTTCGTCACCTGTTAGTTCATAAAGTTGGTAAACCAACTGGTCAATTTCAGACTCAATGGAGCTTGTGTCATAGGTCGGATTGTCCTTTTTAAGTAGGATAATCCGGTCAACCAAAGTTTCGATTTGGATTTGGATGGTTTCTGAAGGAACTTTGATCGGCAACATCTCGATCTTATATTTCTTCCATCGGTTGGTCCCCATTCCGGTTGTGGTGCCAATTTGATTAAAATACCACTCCGATACTTTTGAGTTCAGTATCGCCAACAGAAATTTCAACTTCTCACCAGTCATGATAAACGTTGTGGCTTCTGCATAGAAGTTGCCATCATCATAAGCAAACTTTGGCTTATCAGAAATCTCGCCCCAAATAATCTTCGGCTTTTCAAAATCTTCCCAATAGGAAATAGCATCCTGTGTTTCAAACCATTCGTTATTGGTTTTTTTTCTGCCGTCTTTGAATCCCAATTGTTCAAGTCGTGATTTTCCAAAACTCCTAAAATGATTCAGAATGGCTGGATAATCATCAATATTAAGGCCTAAGCTTGGAAACGTACAAATGCACCATTGATTTGAAAACTCAAAGGAGTACATTTTCAAATCACGTCCACGTAAAATTGGCTTAATTATTTCCAAACTCTTAGGTTCTTCAATAATCAACTTGTTTTTAACATCCTTGTCAATAATAAATGCAGCATTGTAACCTGTAAGTAAACCTCTGTTAATCTGTATATTAAAATCTTTTAACAGTTTTGAGTTTCTTTCAATTTTACTCTTTAAAAGACCGGTTATTTCATTTCCAATCACCCATTCGGAGGTTTCCGGGATTTTGTATTCAAAACTGTTCTTTTTGAAATAATCGGAAAGCGACGTACCAATCACATAATCCTTAATCAGGTTGGCAACAAAAAATGGAGCATCATTTTTAGAATTTTGTAGCATCATTATGCTTGATTCTACTGTTGCCTCCGCAAAAACCTGAATATCTTCAATATTCAACAAACTAAGTGGCTGCATATTTTGCGTAAGATACTTTTTGAGCAGGTCGCCATAAATCGACCTCAACCAGGAGTTGGAGGTAATGAAAGTCAATAATCCATTGGGCTTTAACAACTGGTTGCCCCTTTCATAAAACAGGCAATAGATGTCCGATCCTTTTGAATAGGTCCCATACCCTGCATTTTGGAAATAACCAGCCTGCTCTTTTATTTTTGACAACGAAAAATAGGGTGGGTTACCGATCACGACATCAAACCCCTCGAAATCACCATTGTTGTTCAATACCTCAGGAAATTCGAACCGCCATTCAAACGCATTTTTGTAAGCTACGCCATTTTCAAGGTCGTATAAATTTTTTGTCCATTTGTTGATTTCCACATTCAGAAATGCCGCCCGTTCTTTTTTGTCTTTGTTGTAATTACTATTGCCATAGTCAACTTCCTGATCTTCAAAAAACTGAGGTGCTACAAGAGAGTTAAATTCACTTTGCAATTTGTTTAATTTTTTCCTGATCGGATGCTCCCTGTTGGATTCAAAATTCAGGTCACTTTTAATAGCCCGAATGATACTCATCAAGCCATGCTTTACCTCACGGTTTTTTTCGTTTTTATAGTCATTTACAAAACCCCTGTAAGCTTTAAAATCATATTTGATGCTTTTCAAGGCAGAACTCAGATTTGCGTCAAGCGGAAACCTGTTGACCAGACTGTTGCCACATTTGATGTTGATATCGATGTTTGGGAGGGTTTCCAATCCAGGGGCATCGGTCCGGTAATAGGCATTTTTTAACAGTTCGATCCATAACCTTAATTGACAAATCTTTACAGAATTCGGATTGATATCCACACCAAAAAGACAATTTTCTATAATTGTTTGTTTTTCATAAAAAAGCGTTTCAAAAACCCTTTGGTTTTCGCTGCTCGCCCTTATGTTTTTATGAAATTCACTGCCCTGAACATAAGTGTAATCATGATCTTTTTGATCAAGGACCAAATATTTGACTGGTTTCTCGTTATCAATGTGACTTACATCAAGTTCATCGTTGATTACTTCGGCTTTGTAGTCCCTTAATGTTTTACCGGTTTTGTCCATCAAAATTCCCAATTCGCTTTTAATCGCAATTATTTCGTTGAGCGCCGAAACCAGAAAATGACCTGAACCAACAGCTGGATCACAGATTTTCAGCGAATTGACGAGTTCATTGGCGATCTTCCTTTCAATTTTCCGACCGATCAGTTCATACACATCTTCAAGTGTTGTTACCTTAATATCCTGTAAACCGTTTTTCTGGCAATAATCGTTGAATTTCCCGACTACGGCCATCCGAATGGACTGTTTGCACATGTACATGGTGATGAAGCCAGGTGTGAAGATCGAACCGTCTTTGTAGCCGTTGATCTTTTCAAAAACTTTGCCCAAAACGGAGGCATTGATAATGGTTTTGTTCTCCTCCTGAATGGCATCGGAACCCTCGCTTGCAAAATCGTAAGCATCCAAAAATTCAAAGAGATAACGTAGCGTTGGGAGTTTATCGGTTTTTTTTCGTTCCTCTTTCAGAATGGTACCATTGATCAGTTCAAGTTGCCCATCATTGTCGAGCGAATTGATTTTGACCACCTTGTCTTCCAACTGGCTGATCTCGAAAAGGGAACTGTTCAAATATGGAACCATTCCATATTTACTTTTTATTGCATCTGTCCGGTCTCCAAGGTTTATTGCCAAGACTTTGTGGAAGAGTTTGAACAATTCGTCAAAATCATAGATCTTAGCCGTATTTAAAAAACACAATCCTTTATCGCCACGATGATAAGTAACCAATTGTCCTTCAAGTAATTTAAGGAATAAGACCCTATTTATCCATGTAAGGCAAAGTTCGAGCGCAACATTGAATGTCTGCTCCTCTTTCGTGTCACCGTAAATGGATTCATCTTTTAACCGTCGCAAAGTATCCTCCGTTTCAATGGCATCAATTGTCAATTCGATCAGGGAACCGACATTCCGGTTAATTTTCTTTCGCCGGATGATAAATTTTGATCCTTCCTTGACCTCTTCGAGCCCGATAATGTGGAGCAATTCTTTGTAAAACCCTTCGTTGAGCGAATTGCTGTCGTCTGGTGAAAATTCTTTTAGAAGGTATTGTGGCGAAAATATTTTAAGCAAAGCACTTAATTCGATATCATCTTCCTTGTTGCCATTTCGTAAAATGGTATCATAAACCCTTATGTCGAAATAGGTGCATGGGATTTCGATATCCGACTTCCCGATAATCTTGGCAACTTCCTCATAAAAGAAAGGGTTGTCTTTGTGGTCGTTGATTTTGGTTTCGTAAAGTTTTTGAATTTTGGAGTTCCTGTATATGTAAGTATCGAAATAATTGGCATCAATGATAAACCATTCGTTGATATTGGTAATGACCAACTGTTTCATTTGGCTGTTCCCAATTTTATTCCGCTCGTCGAAGTAATAGAGGATTATTTCGTGGAAAGCTTTTTTGTTCGGGTTTTCAGCCGAAACCATTTCGTTCAGGTTTGCAGGCCGTTTTGCCTCAATAAGGACACCTACCTCACTATCGGTGGTTTTACCCAAATGAATAACTAAATCTTTCCTGTCTTTGGTATTGATCGCATGGGAATCCCTGTAATAGGTATCCCGCAAAAAGTCGCGGAGATTGTTTTTTAAGTGTTCTTCGCTTTCGTCAGTAGGCTGCTTTTCAATAATAGCGACTTTATCAAGCAAGCCAATAAGGTTTGCTTTAAAAATATCCATTTCGCTCCTCAAAGGCTTTTGCTTTAAAAGTGCCTTAAGTGCTTTTTGTGGGGTATTTACAATAAATCTCATCTCATCCTTTTAGGGTAAGTATTCATAGGGCTAATTTAAATGATTAAATCGTTCATAGGTTATAATTTTTTATAAACACTCAGACCCGAAACGGGAATCGATGGGACTTTATTGATTCTTCATGACCCGGTTCCTCCCCTTTCGTTTTTTGATTGTCCGGTGTTTGTATTCGTTGGAGATGATACTGATGTTGCCATCTGTTTCGAGAACGGCCAGATCGACATCCCTGATTTCGGGAACACCATGTTCCCTTACTGCTTCCAATATTTCCTCATGGGTGATCCTCGCCCTGGCCATATTGTGCTGGATCAGCTGCCCTTTGTAGATCAACATCAGGTCAGTTCCCTGTACAATCGTTCCCAGTTTCGGAAACTTGTACAAGATGTATTTTAAAAAGTAATTGATGATGAACAATGAAGATGCTGCAACCAATCCGCCGGTAAGCGAGGAGTCGGAACCCACCATTGCATTTTGCACTGAATTGCTGATCAACAAGATAAAGGTTAGGTCAATGATCGAAAGTTGCGCCAGTTCTTTCTTTCCAAATAATCGGATGGCAACGATGATAAACAGATAAATGGCCACACTGCTCAATGCGATTTTCAGGTATCCTTCCATGATTTTTCTTTAATTTTCGTTCTGCAAATTAACTACTTTATATTTAGATGCTTAAACTTATTGACCAATCATTTCCCTTGTTCACCGATTTTCTGATATTCCCATTCTAAGTAATAAGAATAATAAAATATCATATTTCAACACCCCCAACCCCTAATGGGGAGATTTGACTTTCAGGCAGATACAGGAAGTTCCCTTTTAGGGGATTTAGGGGTAAAACACGACACTATTCAATTCTTATTACTTATATACTCTGTGTCCGTTTGTTCCGGTACTCATCAGGTGTATAGGAAGTATATTTTTTGAAAATCCGGCATAGATAAACTACACTTTTGACCCCAATCTCGTCAATAATCTGTTTTTGGGATAAATCGCTTGACAGCAATAGGTATTGTGCCTTTTCAATTCGTTTACGGATGATAAATTCACAAGGTGGTATTCCTGTAATTGATTTAAAAACACGTGTAAAATGATCTTTTGAAGTACAAGCCATTTTTGCAAGATCCTCAATTACAATATTATTTGACAAGTTATTTTGTATAAAGACCAAAATATTCTGCATGTTCAGATTGAGGTAATTCGGGATGTCGCTCACCGATTCCTGCTGAATAAACCTCGAAAACAATTGTTCGATAATCCCGACAGTTTCCATCAGATGACCCATTGAATGATAAGTCACCTTATTATTGACCCAGGGTTTGTTTTGATAAACTTTTGGGTCATGATGCGGTAACTGCTGGTCGGGATTGATTTCGAGCAATCGGGCGAAAAGAGTTCGGTCAAACTCAGTAGCCCTAAATTTATTTTGAATATCGAACAGGTTAAAAATACTTAACCCGCTTTCCATCATCATACTAAAATGGATGTAATAATGGGACAGGTTCTGATTAAATACATAGGTGCATGGCGAATAGCTTGGAACCAGATAAATATACCCTGCTTCAAGTTTTGTCCTTTCGTTTTTAAAAATAATATATCCTTCTCCTTCGGTCACAAGGTACATCCTTGAAAAAGGGCTGATGATGTTGTGATATTCTGAAACCTGGTCAAACCGCAAATAGGCTGTATTTTTCAAGTTGAACCTTATGGACTGACCAACCTCCTGAAAGTGCATCTGATCTAAAGTTTAATGAGTGCCAATTATAAAACCGTCCAAATATAATATTTTCCTGACTAACGGATATCCATGAAATCGTATTTGTGCAATAAGCAGGCGTGTATGTGTAATAAAATTTCGCAACTGATGATTAGTTTTGGGGACATGAATTTTAAACTCTATAACCAACAAACTATAGATATGAATTTTCAGATTTTATTGGGCATCCTGCTGATCGCAGCAGGGGCTTTCTCTTCGGGAAGTTTTGCCGTCCCTTTCGGTAAAATAAAAGGTTGGGAATGGGAAACCTACTGGATGATTTTCAGTCTGGGGGCTTATATCCTATTCCCATTGACAGCTTGTATAATCTTTACCCCTGATTTCGTTCAGATTATCCTTTCTACGCCATCCAATACAATACTCACTGTATTTTTGTTGGGGGCAGTTTATGGGGTTGGCAACCTCTCGTTCGGATTGGCCTTGCGGTATCTTGGATTGTCGCTGGGATATGCACTTGCGCTTGGATTGATGCTCGCCATCGGAACACTGATACCACCAATCATCGATGGCAGGCTTCAGGTTATGATGCAAAAATCGGGAGGGGCACTTTTGATCATTGGGGTATTGGTGGCCTGCTTCGGGATAGCACTTTCGGCATGGTCCGGAATTTTAAAAGACAAATCAGTTTCACAGGCAAAAAAACTGGAAAGTATAGGTGAGTTTAACCTTGTTAAAGGTGCAATGGCGGCCGTCCTGGTTGGGATTACAGGATCGGCCATGTCACTTGGATTCGAGCAGGGAATTCCAATCTCGGATATCGCCGCACAAAAAGGTGTCGATCCGTTGTTTACCATGATGCCGGTGCTGATCGTCCTGTTTTCAGGAACGTTTATCACAACAATTTTCTGGTGCACCTATCTGGGCTATAAAAATAATTCATTGAAGGACTATGGCCATGCAACATCATCTATTAAATTGTCATCCAACTATTTATACGCACTTTTGGCAGGTGTGCTGTGGTTTGGCCAGTTTATCGTTTATGGAATGGGGAAAAGCAAGATGGGGCCATTTACCTTTACCTCCTGGGGGATCCTGATGGCCTTGACCATCGTTTTTGCAACCGTTTGGGGATTGATGCGAAACGAATGGAAAGGTGCACCCCGAAAGGTTTATATCCTGATGGTACTATCCCTGATCATTATAATCGTTTCGTCATTTATGATCGGGATCAGCGGATCGGAGTAGGAGCACAAGGCGCGTGGGCCCTGGATACATAGAAGGGAGACCGGAGACGGGAAAATGAAGGAATGAAAAAATGAAAATTTGAAAATGGGTTAATTTGAAAATTTGAAGATGTGTCATAACTTGCCAACATTCTAAAATACAGAATATTATAAAATTCCGTGATTGCAAAAACCAAGACAATTTCTTAGCACATTCAACACACCGTAGGAGTTAAACTATAGTATAATTGAAAGTTACAAGAAATTGTGGAATACAAATATTTTCCTTAGTACTTGCAGTTTTCCAGCAGCCAGTTGCCAGCCGCTAGGGGCCACTTAGCCAGCAGCCAGTTGCCAGCAGCCAGTTGCAAGTCGCCAGAAGCCAGCAGCATAAATAATGAACTAAATTTTATATCAAAATATGACAACATCATCCCGTAACCGCATTCTAGCGGCAATCAAACACCAGAAACCAGATCGCGTTCCTGTCGATTTAGGAGCTACCCCAAGTTCGGGAATCTCTGCGATTGCCTATAGTAACCTGCTGAAACATATCGGACACCCCGATTCTCCAGTCCTTGTTTATGACGTGGTCCAACAGTTGGCGCAACCCGATTACCACATCCTTAACCGTTTTGGAGTCGATGTTCTTGACATTGGCCGGACTTTCAACGATCAACCTTCCGACTGGCAACCAACAGTTTTGGCAAACGGTGCCTCGGCGTTTTATCCCAAATGGTTTAATCCAACAAAATTATCGGATGGTTCGTTTGTTACCTATGACGAGGATGGGAAGCGGACCTTATCGAGGATGCCCATTGGTGCCACATTTTTCGACCAGACTTATTTCCCTTATGTGGATGGCTACCCCGATTCGTACGAAAATCTGGATGCAGAAATGGGCCGGATCATGTGGGCAAGGGATGCCCACAGTCCATGGGACCATGCTGGGGAATCCGATTTCTGGCAAAAACTGCGCGAAAACACGCTCAAACTAAGGCAAACCACCGACAAGGCTTTGCTGGTCGTTTGTGGTTGCAACCTTTTTGAATGGGGAACTTTTCTCAGGCGGATGGACAATTTTCTGATGGACCTCATGTGCGATCCATACAATGTTGAAAAACTGCTCGATCAACTGGTAATCCGCCATCTGGCTACACTCGAAAAGGTCTGCAACGCTGTTGGGGATATTGTCGATATCATCCGGTTTGGGGATGACCTTGGAATGAGTTCGGGTCCATTCATGGATGCCGATACCTATCGGACGATGTTCAAACCACGCCATAAAATGTTGTGCGATTACGTAAAATCACACAGTAAAATGCACACTTTTATCCATTCGTGTGGCTCCATTTCGATTCTGATGCCAGACCTGATCGAAGCCGGGATCGAAATCTTCAATCCTGTCCAAACCAATGCATGGAAAATGGAACCCGAATTTCTGAAGAAAGAATTTGGAAAAGATGTCACATTCTGGGGTGGAGGAATTGAAACTGTGGGAACATTAAATGTCGGCACTCCGGCTCAAATCCGTGATCAGGTGCAACAACGTCTGGAAATTTTCTCAAAGGGTGGCGGATTTGTATTCAATACGGTCCACAATATCCTTCCTGATGTTCCGCCTGAAAACATAATCGCGATGTACGATGCAGTCAAGGAATTCAATAAATTCGCTTTGTGAATCTTAGGGTCTCTGGGCCTGGGTGGCAAAAAGAATTACCATATTAGCTATATGCTTATAATACTACATGTTATAAAATTTATCAACAATTAGATCCTATGAAAAAACCAATTACTTTGTTATTGACAATCATCATTTTACTTGTAATCTCAAACCCGACGTTTTCCCAATCGGCAGACGTAAAGAAAAAAATAATCGGGAATGAGAAAAAAATCGAGCAATGGAAAGATGCCCGTTTCGGAATGTTTATCCATTGGGGACCTGTAAGTTTAAAAGGGACAGAGATCGGCTGGTCGCGTGGCCAGGAGATTCCGATTGCCGAGTATGACGCGCTTTACAAACAATTCAATCCTGCCTTCTTTAATGCTGATGACTGGGTCAGTGTGGCCAAAGCTGCCGGCATGAAATACATCGTACTGACAACCAAGCACCACGATGGTTTTTGCTTGTGGAATACCCGCCAGACCGATTTTAACATTATGAACTCCCCCTTTAAGCGGGATGTCGTGAAGGAATTATCTGAAGCCTGCAGGAAACAAGGAATAGCTTTTGGTACCTATTACTCCACCTGTGACTGGCATAATCCAGATTTCCCGTTGACAAGTCCGGGTGGTACCATTACAAGGGAAAAATATGATCTTGAGGCTTATACGACCTACCTGAAAAAGCAGGTTGGAGAATTGTTATTAAATTATGGTCCGTTATTTACCCTTTGGTTCGACGTTCCGCAGAAATTTGATGCTGTGCGTGGACAATCGGTTATCGATTTTGCCCACACAATCCAACCGGATATTGTAATCAACAACAGGACAGGTGCTCAGGGAGATTTCGACACGCCGGAACAGAGGGTCGGCGGTTTTCAGAACACCCGTCCATGGGAAACCTGTATGACGATTGGCGACCAATGGGCCTGGAAACCCAACGAGAGGGTGAAATC
>TBL_comb47_HYPODRAFT_10008401_pt1 | contig 10558 bp, 13 predicted proteins | sample TroBogypolimnion_40_FD_10682 | JGI IMG/M metagenome (IMG submission 10682)
TTCCAATTACTGGATCCATAGCTCCTGGAACGGTAGCATCAAATCTAATTTCTCCAGTACGCGTCATCATTTTTTGAGAGAACATTACAGAAGAAAAAACTAAACATACGATTGTTACTATAATCTTTTTCATATTTATTTTGATTTTATTTAATTATTTAATTTTTAATATTATTGTGGATAACCGTTATTAACCCAATTTGTAATAGTTGTTATACTTGAACTAGACAACGGCGCACCAGATTTAGGCATTCTATCTGCAGTACATGAACTAGCTTGAATACTACACAATAAACTAGGAGCACCTTGAGCTCCTTGAGAATAACCATTAGCTCCATTATCATGTTGATAATCTACGACATTTTGATAAGTATCTAAACTTGGAAAATATTGTTGTCCGTTTTGCGAATGACAATTCACACATAAATTGTCTAAAATAGGCTTAACGTTTGCCGTATAAGTTGGGTTAAGAACAACTCCTTCTAAATCTTGTTGCGTTCTAGAATCACAAGAAACAAAGAAAGTAATTCCTACTAATATCGCTGCTATACTAAATTTTATATTTTTCATATCTATTTATTATTAAAAAACTCTATACATATTAAATCCGAAGAAAATACCTTTACCACCATTAATTCCAGATGCAGTTGTATAATAAGCAACATCATTCATTGTTTGGCTATTAGATAATACTAATTGAAACACATGTCCTCCTGTTTCAATATCTAAACCTAAAGTCATAGGATTATGATATGGATAAGTATATGCTTCTGGAAGATTTACTCTTGCTGCATAGTCTAAATTAACACTTAATCTTTTTGAAATTTTACATCTTGCACCAGTTCCAACCAAATAAGTATTTTTCTGATCTGTAAGTTCATCATATAAATTTTTATGAACCAAAATTGGATTCACTTCAAGTGATATCGAATTATTAATTTTTCTTGAAATAATTAATTGAGAAGTATAGGCGAAACGATCATCAGTTCTTAACTCAGGATATAAATCTGTTTTTAAATCACTTCTTATATCCATAGTATTGTACCCTACAATTGTAACAGGAAAACCACCATCCATTTGATTAGCAAATTTATATTTAGCCGCTAATTCATATGTTTTTTGAAAAGTATGTCTTGACAAACCTAAAGATAACCAATTGGTAACACCGTATATACCACCAAACTTAGTAAAAGCAGCATCTAAACCAAAAAAGTTATTTAGACCATTAGTTAAATCACCAAAACGGTGAGAAACTAGAAAGTAAAATTCTCCTTTTTGAGGAAGTTTTGTCGATTGCATGTTGGCAATTTGCAACCCTTTGAAAGCTGCAGATGAGATCTCTTTTTTGTCCGATTTTGTGGCATTTAATTCATTCATCAAATCGTCTTGTGCATTGGCAAACCCAAAGCAAAAAAGAAAGAAAACAGAAAGTGTTATTTTTAGTAGTTTCATTTTTTTAATTAATTATTTATTTATAGAACATTGATCTAATTTTAATTCGCCCAAAAGGTCATCATAACCAACCACTCTACCTTTGATTGTTAAAGATTGACCACTTTTGACAGAAGCATCAGCTGTGGTAAAACCACAGTTAACTGTTCCATCAACAATTACTTCTTTGTCTTTAACAGAAGAAACTACTCCAGTAATAGCAACTGGTTTTTCAAGATATTTTTTGTTTGCTGCATCAGCATTAGCCGTAAATTCAGCAATAATATCTTTTGTTTTTAATGTAAATGCGGCTGCTTCTGATTTAACATCTCTTTTACCAAGATTATTAACCATATAATCTTTTATAATTGGTAAAATGAAATAACCTCCGACAACTAATACGAGAAGTATAAGTGCAATTTTAAGTTTTTTACTCATCCTAATTTAATGTTAATTTTTATAATAAAAAATGTTTTATTTTCATTTTTATACATCGCAAAAATAGATATTAAGAGCGATTATTAAAACTATTTTTCTTAATTTATTCTTAATTCACAATTTAAGAAATCAATATTTTTTATGATTTAGCTAATGAAAAAGTGATTAATCACAATTTTAATGCATAATTCTCAAATAAAATAACAAAAAATAGATAAAACTTATTTTTAAGCTAAAAAAATGATGTTATCAGATTTAATATTATAAAAAATGCTGCGCTTACAAAACTAAAAGTCCAAATTCCCGTAATGTTATAAATGGTTTAGAATACCAAAACAATTCAAAATTTTCAAACGATGTTTCAAAATCAGATTTCAACTGTGTAAATGTTAGTTTGTAATCATTAAAAACAGAAATGGTTTCTAATGTTTTGATTAACCATTGTGCTTTGTCTTTATCTAATGAAATTTCAAAAGATTCGCTTTTATCGTGAAAAGTTAATTTCGTCATTTCCCAAGAATTCCCTTTTTTAGATTTGATAAATGCTTCTGAAATAGGCTTTCCTCCTATCCAAACAATTTTGGCAGAGGATTTGATATTGAAATCTGTTTCTTTTTCCAAGCAAGTAACAATATAATCAGCAGGGATTTTAGTGTTTGGAATTTTAAAGTCAAACCAGTCTTGTAAAGGATAATCAAAACAAATTCCGTGCATGTAATTGAACAATGATTTCTTTAATCCAAAACTAAATTTATCATGATTGATACCTGTTTTGTCTTTGAAATTGATATCGTTATTGGCAAAAGTGATTTCGTTTTGTTCTGGAATTACTCCAAACTCTTCGGGAAACATTCCTATTGGCGAATGTGTTGTCATGGCAAATTGATGCCAAAAACCGCTTTGTAAAATTCCTAATTCAAACAATTGACGTACCATTTCTAAACTATCGACCGTCTCTTGAATGGTTTGTGTTGGATAACCATACATTAAATAGGCATGAACCATAATACCACTTTCAGTGAAATTGCTTGTTACCTGAGCTACTTGTTCAACGGTTACACCTTTTTTTATCAATTCTAAAAGTCGGTCGGAAGCTACTTCCAATCCACCTGAAACCGCAATGCAACCAGATTCTTTTAATAAAACACATAAATCAGCTGTAAAACTTTTTTCAAATCTAATATTGGTCCACCAAGTGACTACTACCTTTCGTTTGATGATTTCCAAAGCCACTTCTCGCATTAAAGCCGGAGGTGCGGCCTCATCAACAAAATGAAATCCATTTTCACCCGTTTGCGCAATCATTTCCTCAATTCTATCCACTAGAATTTTAGCAACAATAGGTTCGTAAAGTTTAATATAATCCAAAGAGATATCACAAAACGTACATTTTCCCCAATAACATCCGTGCGCCATGGTGAGTTTATTCCATCGACCATCGCTCCATAAACTGTGCATTGGATTCGCAATTTCAATAACTGAAATGTATTTATCTAACAGCAAATCTGAATAATCGGGTGTTCCAACTTCACTTTGTTTGTAATCTGATTTTGTAGAATTGTTTTTATAAACTACTTTACCCTCTTCTAGAAGAAAAGTACGTTTATATTCTTTATCAATTATCACTTGTATATTATCAATTATCAATTGAATCGGTAGTTCGCCGTCATCTAAAGTAATAAAATCGAAGAATTCAAAAACACGTTTATCTTTTAATTCCCGAAGTTCTGTATTTGGGAAACCACCACCCATGGCAATTTTAACTTCAGGAAAATATTTTTTAATAAATTGAGCCGAACGAAAAGCACTGTATAAATTGCCCGGAAACGGTACCGAAAAACAGATCAATTTAGGTTGTACTTTTTCAATTCTTCCTTTTAGAATTTTAAGTGTAATTTTGTCAATATAAGTACTTTCTTTTTGCAAATGTTGATACAATTCATCAAAGGAATTGGCACTTCTTCCTAAACGTTCAGCATAGCGACTGAACCCAAAGTTTTCATCAATACATTCTACTATAAAATCGGACAAATCTTCTAGAAATAATGTACATAAATATTTGGCTTTATCTTGTATTCCCATTATTCCAAAAGCCCATTCCATATCGTCAAGTTGTGAAAATCGAGACGCTTCTGGAAGAAAATTTCCGGAGCAAATTTGACGTGCTAGCGATGGATTTTTTCCTTGAAGAAATTCAATTACAGACTCTATAGTTTTGCTGTAGCCCTCTTGAAGAGAATATATTCGTTGAAGGTTATTCTCTGTAAGTTGTAATTGGCTAACTGTTGAAAAAATATTTTGTAATCCTTCTTTTGAAAACAATTCTAAAATCACTTCAATTCCCAAATCCATTTGAAAAGCCGATATACTTTTGGTATTTAGAAACCCTTTTATATAAGCCGTTGCTGGATACGGAGTATTAAGTTGTGTAAAAGGAGGCGTTATTAAGAGAATATCTTTCAATAGAATGGTTTTTTGCAAAAGTAAAATTAATATTCTAGGAATTAACAATTATTGCGAAAATTGAATTTGTAAATTGAAATCTAATTTTAAGTACTTTTGTAAAAAAATAACCAATGTCAAGCGATTATATTAGCTATCAAAAATCAGGATATTTCACTAAATTAATTACCGATTATTTAGATGAAAAGTCAGAGTTAAAACAATTATATAATCGTTTTCCAAAGATTAAAAATTTCAAAGACCAAATTGAGGAAAAACTTAACAATTTCTCTTTTGAAATTAGGCAAGTTTTAGTTTCTGAATTAGAGAAACAATATTCTAATTTTGAAGTTTCTGAAATTACATTAAATAATATTACTCTATTAAAAGATTCCAAAACTTTTACAGTAACAACTGGACATCAACTAAATCTATTTACAGGTCCATTGTATTTCTTGTATAAAATTGTTTCTACTATCAATCTATGTAAAGAATTAAAATCAAATTATCCTGAATATAATTTTGTTCCAATTTATTGGATGGCTACAGAAGATCATGATTTTGAAGAAATCAATTATTTCAACTTTAAAAATAAAAAAATCAAATGGAATTGTGAAAGCTTTGGTCCTGTAGGAAGACTTTCAACTAATAATTTAAATGAAGCTTTTAAAAATTTTTCAAATGAAATAGGAATTGGTGAAAATGCAGAATATCTAAAATATTTATTCCAAAAATCTTATTTAGAACATTCTAATTTAGCTGATGCTACACGATTCTTAGCTAATGAATTATTTAAAGCTGAAGGGCTAGTAATCCTTGATGGAGATTCAATTGACTTGAAAAAGTTGTTTATTCCTTATATAAGAAGAGAACTTTTAGAACAAACTTTATTTAAGAAAGTTACCGAAACCATTACACTTTTAAAAGACTATTTTGTTCAAGTAAATCCACGTGAAATTAATTTGTTTTACATTGATCATAATCTTCGTGAACGAATTGTTTATGAAAATGGGATTTATAAAATCAATAATACTTCCCTACAATTTAGTGAAAGTGAAATTTTAGACGAATTAAAAAATCATCCTGATAAATTTAGTCCTAATGTAATTTTACGCCCATTATATCAGGAAATTATTTTACCTAACCTATGTTACATTGGCGGTGGTGGTGAATTAGCTTATTGGTTGGAATTAAAGTCAAATTTTGAAGAAAACAACGTTACTTTTCCAATACTTTTACTTCGGAATTCTGTCCTATTGACTACAAAAAAACAAGCCGATAAAGCAGCTAATTTAAATTTGAGCTGGGCAGATTTATTTTCAAATCAACAAGAGTTATTCAATAAAAAAACAAAAGAATTTTCTAGTTTAAAAATAGATTTTACGGAACAAAAGGAAGTTTTGAAAAAACAATTTGAAAATTTATCATCAATAGCTAATCAAACAGACAAATCGTTTATTGGTGCCGTAAAAGCACAAGAAACTAAACAAATAAAAGGTGTTGAAAATTTAGAAAAAAGGTTGTTAAAGGCTGAAAAAAGAGTTCATGCAGATAAATTGGACCGCATTTTATTACTTCAAAATGAATTGTTTCCAAACCAAAGTTTACAAGAACGAAAATCTAACTTTTCTGAGTTTTATTTGGAATATGGACAAAAATTATTCTCCTTATTGTTACTAAAATTAAAACCATTAAAACAAGAGTTTAAAGTTTTAATACTCTAAAAAAAAATATTTTCTTTAATAGTCTAACATAATTATTACATAGAATATAAACTAGAAAAAAGTTACTATTTGCAAATAAAACTTTTAAAACTGAGTTTGTAACTTCAATCTAAAGTTGTACTTTCGCACCCGAATTTAAAATAAATAAATTAAAATAAAAATGGCTACAAATAGAACATTTACAATGATTAAGCCTGATGCTGTTGAAAAAGGACACATCGGTGGGATTTTAAATATGATTGCTGAAGGTGGTTTCAAAATTGTTTCTTTGAAATTGACTCAATTAACTATAGCTGATGCTCAAGCCTTTTATGCTGTTCACGCTGCAAGACCATTTTTTGGTGAGTTAGTTGAATTCATGACAAGAGGACCAATCGTTGCTGCTATCTTAGAAAAAGATAATGCCGTTGAAGACTTTAGAAATTTAATTGGTGCTACTAATCCAGCTGATGCTGCTGAAGGAACAATCCGTAAAAAATATGCAACTTCAATTGGAGAAAATGCAGTTCATGGTTCAGATTCTGATGAAAATGCAGCTATCGAAGGTGCTTTTCATTTTGCTGGAAGAGAGCAATTCTAATATTTAGCACAACAACTGACTGAGTTCAGTGATTAGAGTGCCTAAAAAATAAAAAACCCGTTTCAATGAAACGGGTTTTTCTATCTTAAAACTATTTCTTTTACGACTTCTTTTCGAAGTTCTTCGTTTAGCATGCTAATAATTTTTTGCTTCCCATAGCTCAATTCTTCTCTTAAAACAGCCGAAGTTAATTTAACATACAATGTACTTCCTTTCAGAATAACTTCTTGAGTATAACTATTTACACCATTTCCCATAAGTGACTTCCACGCTTGTTCCACATCAATTTTATCCATACCTGATTCCAATTTATTTTGTTGAATAAACTGTTGTAAAACTTCTGAAATAGAACTTTGATTGCTTAAACGTTTTGCCATTTTTGAATAATTAATTTTAACCTATTTTATTGAAAAGGGGACTTGTCGTTTGTAATGATATTCTAAATTGGCTTTATTCTTAAGAACTAAAAAAGAATCCTTAACTTCAATAATTTCTTCTTTCCACTTTCCAAAATTAGTTGAATAATTTATATAAAAATCCCCTCCAACTTTTGAAATAGTAATATTCTCCTTTATATTATTAGTTAAATAAGTTCCATTCAATTGCGGCATCACTTTTTGGCGAAATCCAATATTATTTTTGATTTCAAAAAAATCAATTGTTTCATTTACTTTATATTCCTTCTTATCTCCTTGAGGAAGTTTAACTTTTTGAATCTCCCAATAACCATTTATTTTGGCAATATCTTTATCCGTGATAGTTTGCTTACAAGAAACTATTACTACTCCGATAAGGAAAAATACAATTATTTTTTTCATAGTATAAATAAAATCTAAAATTACAATTTATTTTAAAGAATAAAAAAGTATTTTTGATTAAACCTATTTGCTATTAATTATTCAAATAAAATAAAATTTGCCATGAATAAAATTTTACTCTTATTAATTATAACTCTTTTTATTTTAGGTTGTAGCTCTGAACATGCCACAGACTCATCTCCAATAGTTGAATCCATGTACTTTCCTCCAAACGATGGCAGCAATACTTGGGAAACCAAAACTATTTCTGATTTAGGTTGGAATCAAGATGCAGTACAACCTCTTTTAGATTATTTACAATTAAAAAACTCAAAATCTTTTATGATTTTAGTAAATGGCAGGATAGTAATGGAAAATTATTTTAATGGTCATACGGCAACAACTCCTTGGTATTGGGCAAGTGCTGGTAAAACATTAACTTCAATTGTAACTGGAATTGCACAACAAGAAGGTTTTGTAAATATCAATAATAAGGTTTCTGATTATATTGGGACAGGTTGGACAAGTGAAACTTTAGCTCAAGAAAATTTAATTACTTGCAAAAATTTATTATCAATGACTTCAGGCTTGGATGATGCTTACAATGACAATTCAGATTCAACGTTAGATGACTGCGTTATTCCTTCTTGTCTAATTTATAATGCAGATGCAGGCACCCGATGGGCTTATGACAATGTATATGTAAAACTGCAAGATGTAGTTGCTAATGCAACGAACCAAACTTGGAGCAATTATTTCAACACAAAACTAAGTACTAAAATTGGTATGACTGGTTCTTGGATTCAATCAGACAATAACAGCGTGTTTTGGAGCACCACAAGAAGTATGGCGCGGTTTGGTCTAATGGCACTAAACAATGGACTTTGGAATGGAACACAAGTAATCAATCAAACCTATTTTAATTCTGCAACTAACACTTCACAGTCTATTAATCAAGCTTATGGCTATTTATGGTGGTTAAACGGAAAAGCAAGTTATCATTTACCACAGAGTCAATTGCAATTAAATGGGAGTATAATTCCACACGGACCAAATGATATGTTAATGGCATTAGGGAAAAACGACCAAAAAATATATGTAATTCCAAGTAGGAAAATGGTAGTAATTAGGATGGGGAACGCTGCAGATTCTGTAAATATGGCATTATCAAATTTTGATGATGCTCTTTGGCAAAAAATAAGTGCCTTATATCAATAAGGCACTCTGTAATCTATTTGAATCTTGAATTAAAGAATTTTATTAAAGCATAAAAAAACAAAATAAAAGTAACAAGTTCTAATCCCATCGAAAAACTAGCAAACCATTTCTCAATAAATTTAGCTAAAACTTCAATTACAAAGCAAATTAGAATCAATAGTAATGGAGAAGCAGATTTAAAAAATAAAAAAAACCTATTCATACGCTAATTATTTAAAGAAACTGTCTACAAATTCATATTTATTAAACACTTGTAAATCTTCAATACCTTCGCCCACACCTATATATTTTACAGGAATTTGAAATTGATCGGAAATACCAATTACTACACCACCCTTTGCCGTGCCATCTAATTTAGTTACAGCTAAACATGAAACTTCTGTTGCAGCTGTAAATTGTTTTGCTTGTTCAAAAGCATTTTGACCTGTAGAACCATCTAAAACTAAAAGTACATCATGAGGAGCCTCTTCCGATACTTTTTGCATTACACGCTTTACTTTAGAAAGCTCACTCATCAAACCAACTTTATTATGTAAACGACCAGCAGTGTCTATAATAACAACATCTGCGTTTTGAGAAATTGCGCTTTGCAAAGTATCAAAGGCAACCGACGCAGGATCACTTCCCATTTGTTGTTTTACAATAGGAACCCCTACTCTATCAGCCCAAATTTGTAATTGATCAATTGCTGCGGCTCTAAAAGTATCGGCGGCACCAAGAACAACTTTATATCCAGCTTTTTTGAATTGATAAGCTAATTTTCCAATAGTTGTTGTTTTTCCAACACCATTTACACCAACAACCATAATCACATACGGCTTTTTGTTGGCTGAAATTTTAAATTCCGATTCTTCACCCGATTTAGTTTCAGATAAAAGTCCTGATATTTCTTCACGAAGAATTTGATTTAATTCATCAGTTCCTAGATATTTATCATTGGAAACCCTTTCTTCAATACGCTTGATTATTTTCAAAGTAGTTTCAACACCTACATCAGAAGAAACTAGAATTTCTTCTAGGTTATCTAAAACTTCATCATCAACTTTAGACTTTCCGGCAATAACTTTAGTAAATTTAGAAAAAAACGAAGTCTTTGTTTTCTCTAAACCTTTATCTAATGTTTCCTTTTTTTCTGAGGAAAATATTCTTTTAAAAAAACTCATTTATATAATTTATGTTTTAGAAATAAGGAATTAAAAATAACTTTTTACCTTACAAATAAAATTAGAGACAAATATAAAAATAAAAAAGCTACCCGTAAGAAAGTAGCTTTGATATAAATTTTATTTAGGATTTATTTCTTTTGCAAGAAAGCATCCACCTCTTCTGGAGTCATAATGCTTTCAACGAAAGTATATGCACCTGTTTTAGGAGACTTAACCATTTTAATAGCTTTGGTTAATCTTTTAGAAGCTGTCTGTAATGTTGCAACGGTCTTTTTTGCCATGATTCAATGAGTATTTGAAATTTTATAAGAAAAATTTCTAATTATTTAATTTCTTTATGAACAGTCATTCTCTTTAAGATTGGATTAAATTTTTTAATCTCTAATCTATCTGGAGTATTCTTTTTGTTTTTGTTTGTAATGTAACGAGAAGTTCCTGGAAGACCAGTTGCTTTGTGTTCTGTACATTCTAAAATTACTTGAATTCTATTACCTTTCTTTGCCATCTTACTTTATTTTTATTGGATGAAGGATTATTTAATAAATCCGTTAGCTTTTGCCGTTTTCAACACAGCAGCTAATCCATTTTTATTGATTGTTTTAATTGTAGAAGCAGCTACTCTCAAAGTAACCCATCTGTCTTCTTCAGCAAGATAGAAACGTTTTTTAACTAAGTTTACAGAAAATTTTCTCTTAGTTTTGTTCATTGCGTGAGAAACATTATTTCCTACCATCGCTCTTTTACCTGTAAGGTCACAAACTC
>TBL_comb47_HYPODRAFT_10008402_pt1 | contig 10557 bp, 10 predicted proteins | sample TroBogypolimnion_40_FD_10682 | JGI IMG/M metagenome (IMG submission 10682)
ATGCCGGAAAGCTTAAGCAATTAAATCTGAAGTCTAATTTTATCGGAAAAAATTTTGTGTTTGACGAACGGATGGGAGAATCGGTGGATGGCCAGGTTATATCGCACTGTCATCAATGCGGGAAGTCATGCGATGTCCACTTGAACTGCGCCAATGACCTGTGCCACTTGTTGTTTATTCAATGTCAGGAGTGTGCCGAAAAATTTGAACATTGTTGTTCGGTCGGGTGTCGCGATATGAAAAACAGTTCAGAAGCTGAAAAACAACTCTACCGGCACACCATGGCCCCCAAATTTGGGAACCGAAGTGTTTACCGCAAGAGTTTCAGGCTTGCTAAAAATACTACTTTTGCAGATTCAGAACCAGGAAAATAAATTGGATTATATGATTTTTGGTATGGGTAATATTAACATTGCTCTTTTTGTCCCGATACATCGGGAGCAATTGGCAGCTGGCTGCTGGCAGATTTCCCGGGAAGAGAGTCACATTTTTCAGAACATGGTTAAGAATAACAGATAATTATTGCAGACATTCAAGCTAGCCGCCTGTGGCTAAAAGCAAGCAGTAAACCTATTTGTAAAAAGGAAAGCTTATTTATCAACACAATTCGTTATATTGCTCGTAACTGCAACACATAGTATGCCCAATTTTTGGAGAAATCTTTCAAAACCAATCTTTGCTCTGGCTCCCATGGAGGATGTGACCGATACCTCCTTTCGCGAAATCATTGAAAAACTGTCTGATCCGCAGATTCTTCAGGTTTTGTTTACCGAATTCACCTCGGTCGACGGAATGAACCACCCCAAAGGCAAACCCCGCGTTGCAGAGCGGTTGCTGGTGAGTGAATCTGAAAATCAGGTTCTGAAACAGAAAAATTTCAAACTCGTTGCCCAAATCTGGGGGAACAATCCGGAGATATTTCATAAGGTTGCCCGCGACATTACCGAAGAATATGAATTTGACGGACTCGACATCAATATGGGATGTCCGGTTAAAAACGTGGTAAAAAACGGCTGCTGTTCGGCTTTAATTAATCAACCGGCATTAGCTAAAGAAATTATTCTCGCCACCATGGAAGCAACCCATTTACCGGTATCGGTAAAAACCAGGACCGGAATAAAAACCCACGATACAGAAGCCTGGATAGCAAATCTGATGGAAACCAAACCTGCCGCAATCATTTTGCATGGCCGGACGCAAAAACAACAATCGGATGGGCTGGCCAATTGGGAAGAGATCGCCAAAGGGACCCGGATTCGCGATCAGATTAGTCCTGAAACGCTCTTTTTAGGAAACGGAGATGTAAATTCATTTGAACACGGAGTGGAACTTATATCCAATTTCGGTATAGACGGGGTAATGGTAGGCCGGGGAATTTTTCATAACCCGTGGCTTTTCAATTCAACTCAGCCGGAACTTACTGTTGAGAACAAATTAGCCCAATTGCTTCTTCACACCCAAATCTTTGAAAAAAACTGGAGTGGTAAAAAGAATTTTAATATCCTTAAACGGTTCTATAAGATCTATACGAGTGATTTTCCCGGGGCGGCTAAATTACGGGCTGAACTGATGGAAACAAAAACGTTCGACGAGGTTTACCAAATTGTCAGGATAATGACGACGGAGACACTGCAAATAATTGGGAACAAGTCATGTAAACCTTTAAAATTCTAAATCTAAAAATCTAAATTACTGACAGTTGCAGATGCTGTTTGCCAACCTTTCAATCTGATTCCATCAATACATATCCAAAGGCATTACGTTGAAAGTCCGAAACACCAAAATTTCTCAATTAAACGTATTCCTTACCCCATTTATATAATTCAGCAAGAACCGGCTCTAATTTCCTCCCTTTATCTGTCAAGGAATATTCTACCGTGGGCGGAATAGTGGCAAAAGCCTCGCGGATCAAAATCTTGTTTTTCACCATTGATTTTAACTCCTTCACAAGCATTCTCGTGTTTATTCCTTCAATGCTTCTTTCCAGTTCTTTAAACCTTTTTTTGCCATACAGAAGCGCATAAATAATTGAAAATGCCCATTTCCCACCAAGAATTTCCAGTACCTCCCGAATAGGACAGGAATTTTCAGTTATTATTTGACACGATTCACCAGTGTTTTCCATATTACTTTACAATGTGTTACTACTATACATAGATGTACCTACTTGCAAATATAAAGTAATTTTCATTTATTTGGGAAATAATTAAATAAAAGACAACGTTATGAACCAAATTAAAGACAGACATTTTGCTGGCAAAGCAGCAAAAATTGGTGCAATTTTATTCACCATATGGGCTATATTACATCTTTGGGTGGGTTTTGAGGGCATTCATCAATATGTTTCAGGAGGTGCCACTGGCCTATGGAATATGTTAACAGGTGGCAGCAATGCACCACGTGCAGCTTTTCAGCACACAACAGATAGTCTGACTGCTAACGTTCAGGCTCACTTGTTGTTAAATTTTTGTATTGACGTTGCCGGATATGGAGTATTTGGACTGGTTGTTGGCTGGTACCTGTGGACACGCGCATCCTGGATTGCATACTTTTTAGGTGTTGTTATCATTGGAATTGCTGACCTTGCATTTTTATTCTCGTTAGTTACCCCGGGAATAATTGAGCTCAATGCCGGCAGTATAGGTGGGCCTGTAATCTGGTTTATTGCCTGCTTAATTACTCCCTTCGGTCTTCCCAGATTTGATAAAACTGCTACCATTTAGAGTTTTGGCTGGGATTTAAATCTCTTTAATCAGAATCAAACTGCGGCGTATTACAAGGGAAACTATTGAAACCTCAAGTGCTGATGTACTTAATTGTGCATCAGCATTTGCCCTATTTTCAAATGATTGGCAATTTCCACGGTTCCCGGTAATCTGGGATCAGGTATTTGTTTACCTCTTCATCGTTGGTGAATCGTGTCCCATCCCAAACCAGTTTTTTGCCTGAACGGTAGGCGATATTTCCGAGCTGGGAGAATTTGGCGATATGAGCCCCGATTTCTACACTTGCATTGGTATTTCGGTTTCGGGTAAGTCTGCATTCAAGGAAGTTCTTAACGTGGTTCCTTAAACCCTCACCAGTTCCTTTTACCATCGGAATTGCTTCCATCCTCTTTTTCCCGTCAACCACCTCAGGAATTACTTCCCAGCCACCACGGTCAACCACGAGGGTTCCGTTTTCACCAACAAATCCCAATCCGTGACTTCGGCCATACCCGCCATCATTGATTCCAATAGCATGGTCCCACATCACATTAAAACCGTCAAATTCATAAATGGTCTGTAAACTGTCAGGAGTTTCACAGGCATCGTGGGGATAGCCGTATTTACCACCCATTGCCATGACCGATTTGGGGGTTGTGACATCCATTCCATACAGGGCAAAATCGAGCAGGTGAACTCCCCAGTCTGTCATCAGGCCACCGGCATAGTCCCAAAACCAGCGAAAGGTAAAATGGAACCTGTTCCTGTTAAACGGACGACTGTGAGCCGGACCGAGCCACATATCATAATCGACCCCTGCAGGTACCGGTTCGTCCGGGATTATCGGGATTGACGGGCACCAACCCTGGTAGGAAGAGACACGCACCAGCCTTATTTTGCCCAGCTTTCCCGAGCGGATAAAATCTACAGCACTCAGCCAGTGGGGATCGCTCCGTTGCCACTGTCCTACCTGAACTACCGTTTTATGTTTTTGAGCAGCTTTTACCATTAGGTTACACTCTTCTATCGAGTTCCCCAATGGTTTCTCGCAATAAACATCTTTTCCGGCTTCACATGCAGCAATCATGATCAGACAATGCCAATGATCGGGAGTTCCAATAATGACAACATCGATATCTTTATTTTCAATGAGTTTACGCCAGTCCTTGTATAGATTTGCAGGTTTCTTCCCCCGGATTTTTTCAACATCAGCAGCGCGCCTGTTAAGCACGCTTTCATCAACATCGCATAATGCAATACATTCCACCTGTGGATTTTCAAGAAAAGTCTTTAAATCTGCAAATCCCATCCCATTACAGCCTACAAGACCAACGTTAACTTTCTCACCGGGCGAGCAGGAAGCCATTGTTCCGGAAAAAGAGGAGGCGAGCGTAATGCCTGCTGCAGCCGTCCCGCTGCTCTTTAAAAACGTTCTTCGTGATGTCATTGGTTGAGTTTTTTAAGACGGATAAAAATAAGGAATTATTCAATCCCGGGAACTTTTATTAAGATTATTTGGTATATTTATTAACTCCAATGAAATCAGATATATATTAAATAAAAAACCTTTTTATGATTTGCTAAGGAGAATAGTTATTTTCACGAAGACCTATCTGACTATAGCATGATTTATTCTTCTGACACTGATATTGTACCCTTTTTGAAAGGACTGGTTCAAAGTTTGCTACCTTATTCCCAATCCAATGAAGTGCAAATCTCTTTTTCTTCCGCTATAAAAAAACAGAATGTTCTTTACCAGCCATTTTTACTTTCTCAATCTCTTGTTCAATTGATTTGTAATATCATCAATTTGCTCCCCCCCTTGAGTAAAATCGAAGTTCGGTTAATTTATAGCACTGATAATCAAAGCTTAGAGATAGAAATTGAAAATTCAAGCATTAACTTAATCCGTGTAAATGAAATTACATCACAAACTACCTATTCGTTTACCGGATACCCCATATCAAATGGTACGATTTATAGCCTGATTCTTCCTTTGCATCCCCAGACCTTAAAGCCTGCACAGATAGTTTATACTAACACAGCGGCCAATAATCTTCCCCAATTTTATGCAGAAATTCAAAAGCGGTTACGGTCACATTTTACACAGGCAGAAAAACATCTTGCTTCGCTTGAACAGAACAGCCCAAGAGAAGCAGCATTCATGCAGCGCATAAATACGTTGATTAAAGTCAATCTGGAAGATGAAAATTTCGATACTGATGCTTTATGTAAAGCCATGTCTCTGAGCAGGACACAATTGTTTCGCCGTTTGAAATCACTTATCCGGCAAGCTCCAGCCAATTACATAAAAACCATGCGATTACAAAGGGCAAAGGAGTTGCTTGAAACTACGGATTTGACTGTTGGTGAAGTAGTCTTTAAGACAGGATTTCAAACCCTGAGTCACTTTACAAATATCTTTCAGAAGCAATACGGAATTTTGCCTTCAGTTTTTCGCCGAAGCAATAATTCTGCAACAAATGAATAAAAGATTGCAATAAACGGCCTAACCACAGGGTATGTCCGGAATGTAGTTTTGATAAAACTTTAAAACTAAATATTATGGAACAACTAAAACAAAACAAAGAGTTTATTATTCGCTACATTAATGCACTCAGTGGCGTTACCAAGACAAGGGAATTGATGGAGCAATATATGACAGATGAAGAACTGAAGGGACATATTGCTTTTTTTGACGCTGCATTTCCAAAATACGAAATGTTCGCCGATGAGATAACCGCGGAAGGCAACCGGGTTGTAGTCAGGGCAAGAATGAAAGGTTGCCACGAGGGTGAATTTAACGGGATCTTACCAACGCATCGCAAGGTTGAACTTCCGTTTGTAATCAGCTATGATATTGAAAACGGTAAAATCGTAAACCACTGGCTTATTGCCGACCAGGTAGTGTTGATGGAACAATTAGGACTTATGAATGTGCCTTCTTAAGGGCCAGAGCAAAATGGCCGGATTATTTTGCCTTACTCAAGATCAAATTAATATTTGCCTTATAAATCTAAAACCATGAAGAAAAAACTTATTTGTTGCTTGATGATTGGTTTATGCGTTTATGCCTGTAGCCAAAAGAAAAGTTTCAATATTGAAGGTGTCTGGAAAATGGTTCAATCTCAAACTATTAACGAGAATAAATCCGTGATTGATTTCCCTGGTAAAAAGATTGTTGATGAAACAAAAATTTGGTCAGGCAATAATTTCATGTTTATCGCCCGAGCTAAAACTGATACAATTATTGAGGACGTTTATGGAGTAGGAACATACAAACTACAAGGAAACACATACGAAGAAAATATCAGGATTATGAATTATAAACCTTGGGAAGGCAAAACGATAAAAATGACCCTGGAAATAAAGAATGATACTCTTATCCAAACCTTTCCTGTTGATGATAAAGGTCAAATGGATAAAAACTGGGCCTGGATTGAAAAATATATTCAGATTAAAAAGTAAATATAACGGAGGTTTTTCCTTTTATCCTAAATCCCTGTTGATGGGAGTTTTCTTTTGCTACATGCATATTAGACGATCCTTTAGTCCTGTTGTAACTATAAAAATATGCAAATTATGAAAATCCAAATTGAGAAATTTACAATTTTGGTTCCATTTGTAGTAACGATGCTTGTTTCAATCGTTGCTTTTGCTCAAAAACCCTTGATTGATTGGACAAATATCCCTGCAGGTACCTTTATTATGGGAAGCCCATTAAATGAAGCAGAAAGAGATAGTAATGAAACCCAACATCAGGTAACTCTAAGCGCCTTTAAAATGAGCAAGTACGAGGTAACTGTTAGTCAGTTCAAAGCATTTGTTGATGCTACGGGATACATTACTGATGCGGATAAGGGAACAGGCGGAAATAGCGGAAGTGCAGAGTGGAAAAATTCCGGATTTGAGTTCAAGGCAGGTGTTAACTGGAAATGTGACCCTAAGGGAAATCTACGTCATGAATCGGAATATAATAACCCTGTAATCCATGTGAGTTGGAATGATGCTGTTTCTTTTGCAACTTGGCTGGATTGCCGTCTGCCGACAGAAGCAGAGTGGGAGTATGCCTGCCGTGCCGGAACATTAACCCCTTTTAGCACAGGGAACAACCTTACTGTATTACAGGCAAATTATAATGGGAATAATCCTTATAACAACAATGAGAAAGGTCAATACAGAGAAAAAACGATGCCGGTAGGAAGTTTCCCTCCAAATGCATGGGGATTATATGATATGCACGGTAATGTTTGGGAGTGGTGCAGCGATTGGTTTGGAGAATATCCCACCGGTCCACAAACCAATCCCAAGGGTCCTGAAACAGGAACATACCGTGTTGGACGCGGCGGGTGCTGGCGCTATGATGCACGATATGACCGGTCTGCATGTCGCTATTATACTGACCCTGACTATCGTTTTATCAACTCGGGTTTCCGCTTGGTTGCCTTATGATAACAGTTGTACATCTTTATCTGTTTTATCAATCATAGTATTCCAACACTAGAGGAGTAATGATTGCCATACTTTCTAAAATTCTATTCGATTCATTCCAAAAAAAGAAAATTCTAATCTTAAATTATTTAAAGATGAATTTAGTTATTGGTTCAACAGGCATGGTTGGCAGCGAGGTCTGCCGGCTGCTCAGGTTAAAAAACCTTCCTGTCAGGGGAATGGTTCGCAGTACCTGCGAAAAATCAAAAAGGGATAATTTAAAAGATCTCGGGGTACAGCTCATGGATGGTGATATCCGTGACAAATCAACCTTCCCTCAAATACTGCAAGGAATTACAACAGTGATTACAACCGTATCTTCGATACCCTTTGCCTATTTACCCGACGAAAATGATATCAGTCGCGTGGACGACGAAGGAATGATAAAGCTGATTGATGAGGCAAAAAGGGCCGGTGTGAACCATTTTATCTACACCTCATTCTCAAAGAACTTTGACTTGGATTTTCCGTTAAGCAATGCAAAGCGGAAAGTAGAGAAATACTTGCAGAATAGCGGCATAAATTATACAATATTACGACCAAGCTGTTTTATGGAAGTCTGGCTTTCACCAGCAGTAGGTTTTGATGCTATGAGCGGGAACATAAATCTTTGCGGTAGCGGTACGAACCCGATTGCTTACATTTCCTTTAAGGATGTGGCGAAATTTGCAGTTGAATGCGTTTCAAATCCGGCAGCCATTAATGCAGAATTTGAGCTTGGAGGTCCGGAAAACATTAGCCAGCTTGAAGCCGTAAAAATCTTTGAAGAGGTATTGCGAAAGAAAATGGAGGCGCAGCATATACCTCTTGAATCTCTGCTGGCACAACTCAGCTCTGTGGATGATCCAATGCAAAAATCATTTACAGGACTTATGATCTGTGTTGCCAATGGAGATTATATCGATATGAAAGAAGTGCTTAGAGAATTCCCGGTTACACTTACCTCTGTAAAAGCGTTCGCAAGGTCAATGGTTCCAGAATAATTGTTACAACCCCGAAGGTTCCAAAAACCTTCGGGGTTTTGGGTTATTTTACAACTTCCAAGATTGAATAAATAGCCAGCTCCGGAACCAGGACTCTTGAAACTCCATTCTGGAAATTAATCTCCAGCGACCTTCCTTCTGGTTGAAGAATAATCTTTGATGGCTTTATGGGTGTATGAATACTAAATGTCAGGTTTTGGAGTGGCGGAATCTCATCAAATCCAATCGCTTTGGGATTGGTATGTTCACCAGCGACATTCAAAAGGTTCACAAGCATCTTACCATTAATCTGGTTTACCGCAACATGGACCAGATGCGATCCGGTTACCCGCACGATCGGATCAGGAAATAATTCTCCAATCCGGGCACTTATAAAATCCCGAAGGATATGCGATTTGTAATCAAGATAGGTTGTACCGGCATTGAAGTAGACTCCGGTAATCCTCCCCTTTCCAAATTGATTCACCGAAGCCGAAATGACCTTACCCCGATCCATGAAATCACTGCTATTGTAAAATGTGGAAATTGCCTGAGCTCCCGGTAATAATTCTACCGATACCACTGAAGTTCCTATTCCTCCAAGTTTATTGCCCTCTGCAATAAAAGCCGGTTTCTCCTCTGCTTTTACGATAGATTGAATCCCCAATTCCTTTTTAAACAATCCGGCTGTTTCGGTTCCGATAATTAATAAGTTTCCACCTTCTTTAACATAGGTATCTAATTCATCTTTGAACGAAGGCTCCATATAATTGCATTCCGGAATAATGATCAACGGGTATTGCTTCATTTTGCCATGAAGATGGTGTTCCATTAAGATTTCAACCGGATGCTGACCATCCAGTACCATATTCATGGTTCCCTGAAGCATAGCTGTTGAACCCGAAAATGGATGGCTAGTATTTTTCTGATAACAGGTAGTCGGATAAAGCAGAGCAATCTGTGGAATCGCTTTTGCCTTATGAACAAAGGGTTGTCTGGCCCGGCAAAAAGTCCCTATTTCAGAAAGGGTGGTTGCCAGCCATGGTTTCAGGGATAAATCGCGGTTTTGCTGAAAATAGAACTGGACACCGCCTCCCATTGCCATGATCTCCGACGCCTCCTGCTCCAGTTGCACGGTCGATTTGACACTCATCGGCATCTTGCCGCCGTTCCACGAAAAGCCCCAGGCCATCAGGTCCCACGGTTTCCCTTGCGGAGCAATACACCGTGCCTCAAAAGCGGAACGGTAAACCCCATTTTGGGGAGTGACGTCGCCTGATAAATAATCCACATTGTTGTTAACCGGCTCGGGCATCATTGAGGAGTAAGACCAATTGCTGGTGATCTGAAATTTAGGGTTGTACTTATGAATGGCATCGACGTATTTTTTCATATACTCGCGGAACAGTTGACGGGTATATTCCATCCATTGGGGATAATTCTTGTCCCCAACGTTTTTAGGTATTTGGGTGATTCCGGTTTCTTTGGTAAAGCGGGCTAATGATGCCGCCCCGCAATCGGGTTCTACGGCCCAGCAATCGCCGTCAATCCATGCTCCGTCGACACCATAATCGCTGAGTTCCTTTAGCTGGGGAATTAAAATGGTTTCAAGATAAGGGCTGTAGAAAGAAGCTTTCTCAGTACTTGCCTCACTATTCGATTTAATCAAAGCCCAATCAGGGTGTTCTTTGACCACCTTGGCATCCAGAACTCCAGAATAATGCATAAACAGGGCCACATTGTTTTTCGCTGTAATCTCACGGAACAGTTTCAGGGGATCTTTTTCAAAACCCCGTACGTGGTAACCTGCTTTTGTGGGATAGCTTGAAATTCCGGGGTGACCTTTGCAATCGATCTGAATAAAATCGGGGCGCACCCTGGTCAGGAAAGTATCGACCATCTCAGGGGTGAGTGTTTTACCGGCATCGGAAATATCCTCGCTGGCATGAAGGTCAAAATGAATGCCAAAGAAGCAATCAGCCCGGCGTAATTTCCGAGGATTTTTGGCGGATTGGGCGAAAACGGAAATGCTTGCAATTCCCAGAAGCATTAATAGGATTAGATTAATTTTGGTCATAGTGCGATTCTTATTGAAACAGGTTTAATCTTTTATTTCGTTTTGCTTGTGTGTATTTTTTCTTATGATCGTGCCGTAGGCATCTGCCAGTTGGCGGATGGGTGGAAAATGAAAATATCGTAAAATATTTCGTCCCATCCGGGAGGAGACCTTGCATACAATTCTGTAATCTACCCATATGTAGTCCCTAACGGGATTTTAAAATTAATTCAAACAATCTCTTAGTCTATTCTGATTTTGACAATATTTTTCAGAACTTAATGCATCAGCCATGTCTCCGAAAAACTGGCATGAACGATATTTTTAAGTTCACCGTGTCCAT
>TBL_comb47_HYPODRAFT_10008403_pt1 | contig 10557 bp, 5 predicted proteins | sample TroBogypolimnion_40_FD_10682 | JGI IMG/M metagenome (IMG submission 10682)
ACAACAGGGATCAGTATCCGACCCATAGCGTAGGTCCAGTGATTAGCTGGATGGATATTAACAGGGGTGATATTTTCACCGAGATTTATTCAATATCCTCAGCATCAAAGGGTATAAACGCCTATATTAAACGCAAGTTTGGGAATGACCACCCCAATGCAAATCTGAAATATCGTCAGGGAGACATCGTGACATCCGTAATTAAGACAAAAATGGGAAAAACATTGGTTATTAATTATGATTTGCAATTACCCCGTCCCTATTCCAACCGTTGGCTCCTCCAGGGAACTCTTGGAGTCTATGATGAAGAAAAAGGTTCGGTCTACCTTGAGGGTAAAAGTCCAGAATACCACCAATGGGAGACATGGAAACCTTATGAACAGAAATATAACCATAGATGGTGGACTGCAGATCTTTCTGCCCAATCACATGGAGGTACTGATTTAGTTATGCTTTCTCAGTTTATGGATGCCGTAAAAGCGAAGGGTCCAACACCAATTGATGTCTATGACACTGCTGTAATGACTGCGATTGTGGAACTCTCAGGAATTTCTATTGAGAAAAATGCCCCTGTTCCATTCCCGGATTTCACCAAAGGGAAATGGGAAACGAACAAGCCTTATTTTGCAATGTATTAAATCGCGATATTGATCTCAATTTTTTAATATGATAAAAATTCAGGCAAGTGTTTCAAAAGGTTGGTTAAATAAACATGGTGGATTTATTTTCCCCGACCATTATTATTTTGATCCCATATTCAGAAGGGGACAGGATCTTAGAATAAACCGATATGTGAAAGAACAATTTCCCAACTATGCCATTTACAATATGGAAGACAATCTTATTCAGGCGGCATATGTAAATGATAATCAAATTCTTGTCGGGGCGATCCAGCCCAATATGATCCTTGCAGCAATTTTGGGTGCACAATTCTCTTTTTTTGAAGACAAAGACTCAGATGTACTAGGCAAACCATTGGAGCATATATATAATATTGATGAGTTGCCCTCTTTGAAAGTTATACTAGACCATCCCCTAATTAAAGATCTTGATAACAAGATAAAGCTGATCAGAGAAACCTACCCTGAACTTCAGATTATCCCTCCGTTTTTCTGGGATGAATCAGGGCGGGCGACCATCCATGGTGTTATCACTACTTCCCTTAAACTCACCGGGGATAATATCATGATGACTATGCTGTCAGACCCGGAACTTGCTCATGCTATTCACCAATGGATAGTGGATGCCTATGTTATATTAATACATCATTTTGCAGATTTGGGCAATCTGACTGTAACGTCAGTGCATGTTGGTGAGTGCGCCGGAACGATGATCTCATCTGAATTGTATGAAGAATTTGTGATTCCATATATCAGCCAGTTAGGTAATAAACTGGGTGCTGTGCGCCTTCATAGCTGTGGAATCTCGGATCATCTGATAAAACCTGCTTCACATATACATAATTTAAAAATTATCGATACAGGATCAGGAACATCAATATCCAAAATCAGAGAGATCATGGGAAACGATTTTGAGATTAACGTTTTCCCTCCGTTAGAATTTCTGCTGAATGGTGTCCCTCAATCAAAAATATTAAACTGGCTTGACAAAACATTATCTGAAAACCAAGGTGGCCCAATGCAAATCGCGTATCACCTTGAAGCCGATTATGATGTCAATAATGTATTGGCGATTCACAATGAACTTGAGAAACGAGGATTGATTACCTTGGGGAGATTGTACTAATTATCTGAATATTAATTTAATCATGACACTAAGATCACTATTCTTCTTATGTTTCCTATGTCTAACGAAAGGAGAAATGACTATGGCTGCCTCAGTTGGTCAATATCCCCGATTGACGAAAGTGAATTTAAATAAACCAGACCCACGAATCAATAAAACTTCTAATGGAAAATGGTTGCCTGAACCAGGATTTAAAATGATGACCAAGATTCCACAATTAGATCATCTTCTGAAACCACTTAATTGATCGATACGTTTAATGAAATGCCAATATAACGGATCTGAACTTATATCAACGAATTCATTCAATGAAGGCGAATTTCATATTCCAGGTTCAACCTGGGAAAGCGATATTAAATATGATCAGGTTACTGGTGAAAAGGATGCCTTTGATCTTTATATAACCTTCAAACTTACTGAAGGTTGTTCAAAATCATCTGGCTTTGCCCTTGCATTTGACTTCTCAAATTGGAGCGCCGCCAATTATGTACTGATCCCGGCTGCTGTATATAATGGAAACCGTAATCGCATTGTAAACCGTAGATATGCAGCTGGACTCGATCGCAGTGATTTGTATAAAAAAGATTTGCAACTGACCACAACTGAACTGCCACAACTCTCACCAAAGGCAGGAGAAACATCTGAAATAGAGTTGCTGACCAATAATACCACGACCCCGGCGATCTGCTTTTTAAATAAGCGTAGTAAATGCGCTTTTATTCTTCTGACAGAACAAGGTATTTACCGGGGCGATAGTATTCTGGACAATGGCTTAATTGTTCAGGAAAGTCCCGACCGCTCCAAAGCCACTATCGTTGTCAGCGCTCCCGGAATACGTTCGCGGAAGCCAGAATTTATTGGCTTTAGCAAAAGTCCTGACCGTAGCATCGACTGGAAAACAGGGGATGAAATAAAGATCCATGCACGTATATATTCCTTTGAATCTCAAGAAATCCCATCTTTATACAATAAATTTATGTCGGTACGAAAGTCAGTTACAGGTCCGAATCATCCGCGAAACATTTTCCCGTTCAGCAAAATCGATTCGATCATGACAAAGAATATTGACAGAAGGTTCTATAAAGGGAAAGATCACCAGTTCTACTGTCCTGAAAATGCCGACTGGATCTCATTCGGATGGGTTGGCGGTCTGATGGACACTTACCCGATGCTGGTAATTGGAGACACCCTGCATCTTGACCGTGCAACTCGTACTTTTGATTTTGCCATTCCGCGTGCTCAGGGTAAGGCTGGTTATTTTTACGGTGCCCTTAATTCAGATGGGAAATGTTTCGGCCGTGAGGGTTACGATGAATATCCCGAAATTTGTCTCACGCGCAAAAACGGTGACGTACTCCAATGGATGATTAAACAATTTAATTTACTGAAAGCTCAGGGTAGATCCAAGGCTATTAAGCCGGAATGGGAATTCAACATTAAGCGGTTGGCTCAGGCTTTTGCCGATACCTGGGAGAAATATAGACAATGGCGTAATTTTGTGAATAATCAAACCGGGGCAATCGCTGTTTACAACTCAACAAGTGGTGCAAGTGCTATTGGTGGAATGGCATTAGCATCAATATATTATCATGAACCTCAATATATGAGAATCGCCATTGATGCAGCCAACTTTTATTACCAACGTGATTTTGTTAAACTTGGAATGACTACCGGGGCATGTGCCGATATCCTGCAGAATGCTGATTCAGAATCGGCTGTTTCATTAATGACCTCCCTGATGACGTTGTATGAGCTCACAGGAGAGAGGAATTGGCTTGAAAAATCGCGTAATTTAGCAAATCTGTGTGCTACATGGGTTGTCTCCTACGACTACGAATTACCATCAAATACGGAGCTTGGCCAACTTGGCACCAAGATGACGGGGGCTGTCTGGGCAAGCACCCAGAATAAACATGCTGCCCCGGGTTTTTGTACCACTTCAGGTGACCCGCTGTTTAAAATATTCAGGGCTACGGGCGACCATCGCTACTCTGAACTGATGAGCGATGTAGTTCACGCCTATGCGGAGGGTATTCAACCTAACGGGAGGATTACTGAACGATTGACCTATTGTGATGCTGATAGCCTTGGCTCCCGTGGAACCGGAGGCATGACGGGTTGGAATGAATTAAATGGTATCCTGATGACAATGGAACTTCCGGGAATCTACCTGCAGACTGACAAAGATGAATTGGTGGTATTTGATGCTTTGACCGCCAAGGTGATAAGCCGTTCCGCGAACGGGGTGAAACTAGCGATCTCGAACCCGACAAAATACAACGCTATTGTTTCAATCTTTGCCGAAACATCTGTCGAATCGTTAAAACCGATTGGGAATACCGCCTTCCTAAAATGGCCAAAAGTGGATATTAAAAGCGGTGAAATCAAAACCATAATACTCTCACCTGATGGCAAACTAGAAAAATAGGTAGTGTATACTTTTAAAAACTATTTAATATTAAAATGTAAAACGATGAATGAAAAATCGATTACTGGAATAACATTCAAAAGTCTGTCATTATTGATAGGGGTTCCGTTAATAATATTTGGTTTTACAGCTAAAGCACAGTGGGATTTTAAGACAAACTATTTTAAAATCTGCATTGACAGTAAAGGTTTTATTACCAGTATGAAAAATTGTACAGTATCGCCTTACCGCGAGTTCAGCCCTACCGACAAAGCTTCACCTCTTTTATGCTTGTATAATTACAAAAACGGCACCTATTTTTATCCGGTAAAAGCAACATATTCCATCTCGAAAAAAGAGTTTACCTTAGATTATAACAACGGTTCTGTTGCTACTGTCAAATTTGAACCCCTTCCTAAATATTTCAAATTAACCTTGCTTTCGCTTACGAATCACGATAGTATAACGGATATTCAATGGGGCTCCTATTATACGAACATAACAAATCTTTTTGGCGAAATTATTGGTGTGGCACGCGATACCAGCGATGCTGTTAATTATGCAATCGGCGTTTTGGCATTAAACGATATTACCACAGGTGGAACCTCAACCACAATCGGAGATGCAGCTCCTTTTCAATACATCATTCATAGTCCTGATCAAAAACGCTTTCCATTATCATTCAATTTACATGAAGGCCAATTGTTTCCGATAGGTGGCGATGGAATAAGTGATGTTGCCTTTTATGCTCATCCGGAAGAATATTATCGCATTTTATATGGGAACAGTGCATTAGTGGATAATCGGGGAAGAACTTTTATTACCTACCATGCTGTAGATAGAAATAAGAAAAGAGATATTTTATTTTCTCTGATCCCTTTTTTAAGAAGTGATACACCAAATCATCAGGAAGTACAAGCGTTACCTGGCATAGATTTTATCGGCTCGTCAATCGCTTTATGGGGGAGTCCTGATAGCACTGCATTACTGGATGTTGTTGAAAATATTGTGTTGTCTGAAGGATTACCACATCCTACAATTAACGGCAAATGGATAAAGAATCCAGCAAGATATATACCCGATGTCACAACAGAAGGAAATCGGTTTGATAGCATACTCACTTATGTTTCACAATTAGGTTTTAAGGCAATTGAGGTCAACGATCTCCCATATTTTAAAGTGAACAGGGGGAATAATGGATATATCGATGGTCGAAATTTTGAAACAAAACCTTTTCATTTTACATCCGGAAATAAATCGCACAAAGAATTTACGGACATTTCCAATCCTTTAGGTATACTAATGGGGCGGCACACGATTGCTACCGCACTTGCTCCCGGGACAAAAGATACCAGTCCAGTGCCCAGTGATAGTTTATCTTATCTATGCAAACGAATTTTAGTTAAAGGAATTTCGGCAACTGATACCATCATTGAAGTAAATGATCCAATATATTTAGATGAAATCGCGGGATGGGAAGCTCATTATGCAGGTTTAAATATGATAAAAATTGGGAAAGAGTTTATTCATTACTCAGGCATTTCTGAATCACCCCCTTATACCCTTCACAAAGTTTTAAGAGGTTATTTGAATACAAAGGCTACCAATCATCTGGTTAATGATACTATTTTTAAACTTCAAGTTACCTTCAATTATGGGTACGACGGAGTCATTCCAAATATCTATCTGCAGGATGCAATTGCAGAATATTATGCTGATGTCAGTAATATTAATGGAATTAACTACATTGACCTTGACGGTGAAGAATTTCTTTTTGATACAGGTCACGGCTATTATGGTGTCAAAAGATTTTTTAGAAAAATGTTTGAGAAAGCATTATCTCAGAATATTCCATACTTGCGTATTACCGGAGCAACACTTTCTGAGGGTTCCTGGCATTATCAGAGCGTTTGGAATGTAGGAGGCGGAACAAATATGTATGATCTTAAAACCAGAAAGTGGGGAAGTACTACCAGCGAGGGAAAAGATTTAAGAAATGTAGCCTATGCAAATTATTTCCCGGCTACTTTTGGAGGTAATTTCAGCATCAATGAATCCTCAACTCCGGATCAATATGAACATATTGAAGCCATTTCGGTTGGAATAGGGGCAACTTATATAATGCCAATAAATCAAAAATCAGTTGAAGGTTGTACTCAGAAAAATGCCATATTTAAAGTCATCAGAACCTGGGAAGATGCTCGGGCAGCAAACGCCTTCACCAGAGCAATTAAAAAGCAATTAGCCGATCCCACAAAGGATTGGACCCTGGATGAAGTAAACAAAAATACCTGGAATCTGTATCAGAAGATAAATGGCAGAAAGTCGAATCCTTTAATTTTAACCAGAGATAAAGGGTTCTGACCAATGGTCAGTTTAGCTGAAAAATCAATGAAAACAATGAACAAAATTGATGCGAATCTTATCGTTCTGACTATTGACAAAACTGAAAATGGAACGGCAGAATCGAGTGTTTTATTTTAAATGAGTTATTCAAATTATATGAATGTTAAAATCTTAAATTTCAGCCTGTTTATCTTAATTATCTGTTGTGAGGCGGTTTTTGGCATCAATTCCGAAAAGAATCTTTCCACCGCTCAAGCTTTGCAAGAATATGGCTCTCGATTGAAAAATCAGACCTTCCTTGTCTTTCCCGAATTACGTGAAAACCCAATAAAGTGGTTTGATTCCATTCCGGAAGGAAAAATTAAGGAAACCCTTTATCCGAAAGATTTTATGATGAATGCTCATCCCGGTGAATTTTTCGTTTTTCAATTAGGCATTTGGGCATTGACCCTCGATGTTGCGGATTTAAAACTTGAATTCTCCGATCTAAAGAGTAAAAACGGACACTTTGTTTCTATCGATAAAATAAACTGTTTCAATAAGGGGGGTACTGATATCCGTGGAAATCAATTTTCAAAAGAAATCGGTGTTCAAGCCGGAAGAATTCAGGCGCTCTGGATTGGAATCGACCTTGAAGGAGTTCAGACCGGTAATTATTCAGGCTCAGTTTCTGTGCTTGTCAATGGCAAAAAGCAGATTCTACCCTTTTTGTTAAAAGTTGAAGGCAAAGAAGTTTCCAATCATGGTTACAACGAAGGTTCCAGACTATCGCGCCTTAACTGGCTTAATTCAACTATAGGGATTGACAATAAAATTACAAAAGGGTATCTTCCGGTACATGTTGATGGGAACAGAATAACCATTTTAGGACGGTCGATGAATATTGGCGAGAGTGGTCTTCCAGCTTCCATTGCCAGTTATTTTGGACCTTCCAATCAATCGCTGGTTTCTAAGGGTGAACCCATTGTCGATCAACCTCTTCGTTTTGTGATTGAAAAAGAAAACGGTACTGAGGTACACCTGGTTCCCGGCAAACTGAATTTCCTGGAAAAAACTCCGGCGAAAGTTTCCTGGAGTGTCATCAATAGTTCAGATGTGTTTGACCTTGAGTGTCGAGGGGAAATGGAATTCGACGGATTTGTTGATTACCGCTTAAAACTGATTGCAAAAGTTCCAGTAAAGATGAAAGACATCAGGCTCGAAATACCAATTGTAAAAGAGAAATCTGAATATATGATGGGATTGGGCCATGAAGGAGGTTCTCGTACTCCCGAATGGAGGTGGAAATGGGACTTAACCAAAAACCAGGACATGCTTTGGGTCGGTGCGGTTAATGGTGGTCTGCGGGTTAAATGGAAAGCAGAAAATTATGTCCGGCCGCTGGTCAATATCTATTATAAGTTTGGCCCTTTAAAGATGCCCCCTTCCTGGGGAAATAAAGGGAAAGGTGGCGTAAATGTAAGCGAAAAAAATAACGAAGTGGTCATTAATTCCTATTCCGGTAGCCGGGAGATAAAAGAAGGAGAGAGTCTTAACTACGATTTTGAACTGTTGATCACACCCTTTCGGACAATTGACCGCCAAATTAAGTTTGGCGATCGGTATTACCATGGAGGAGGGACCAATACTGCTGTGAAAATTGAGAATGCCCAAAAAGCAGGGGCCAATATCATCAATATCCATCATGCTGAAGATATTTATCCGTTTATCAACTATCCTTATCTGGATGCAAATATCGAATCCATTACACAATTGGCAGCCAATGCCCATAAAGAAAATATGCGGTTAAAATTGTATTACACTACCCGCGAACTGACCAAAAATCTGCCTGAATTCTGGGTTTTTAACAGTCTGAACGGTGAGGTGATCTTTCCGGGGCCCGGTAATGAAAGCCGTACCGAAGCATTGCACCCTAATGGCCCCAATGAATGGCTGATTAAAAATATGCGGGAGAAATATATTCCAGCATGGTACAATCTTGTAAAGGAAGGTAAGTTCAAAGGTGAAACAGATCTCTCTGTAATTACAAAACCGGATAGCCGGCTCAATAACTTTTACATAGCCGGTTTAGACTGGATGGTTCAACATTTCGGTATTGATGGTGTCTACATTGACGATTGTGCTCTTGATCCGTTCACCCTCCAGCGGGCAAGAAAAATTATTGATCACTACCGACCTGAAGGGAGGATAGACTTACACAGCTGGAACCACTTTAACAAATGGGCAGGATTTGCAAGTTGTCTGAATCTTTATATGGATCTCCTCCCCTTCGTGGATCTTGCATGGATTGGAGAAGGTCGCGACTACAACCGAATGGCTGATCATTGGCTTATCGAAGTTTCGGGAATCCCTTTCGGATTAACTGGACAAATGCTCGAAGGAGGCGGGAATCCCTGGAGAGGAATGGTTTATGGCATAACAACTCGGGCTGGTTGGACAGTTAATCCTCCGGCAGAAATATGGAAATTCTGGGATACATACAGGATCAGTGACAAAATAATGATCGGCTACTGGGAAAAAGAATGTCCTGTAAACTGTAGTAATCCAATGATTAAAGCTTCGTTGTACAAGGGTGCCAGTGAGACAATTATTTCAGTTGCTAATTGGACTGAACATGATCAGGAGGTGACACTTGCTATCGACTGGAGAAAGTTAGGCGTCGATCCGGCCCATATTACAGTTAATATTCCTGAAATAAAAGACTTTCAAACCGGACAAACTGCTGTTTCATTAAATAAACTAATCATCCCCGGAAAGAAGGGATTTTTGATCGTTTTGAAACATTAAGGTGCAAATTAGGCACATATGGAAGTGACTGGGCGAATATTCATGGCACGAAGAATCATCCGGTTAGTTCAACAGAAATAAAATATTCGTTAGTTGCTTCAAAATTCGCACGATATTTTGCTACAGAAATCAATAATATCAATATCATGATAAAAAACTCATTATCAACATTAATACTTCTCATCTCTCTGATTTTTATTCCATCAGCAAGAGCTCAGCATTACGATACAAAATCAACTCTTCCAGATGTTAAATCAGCACTGGAGAAACAGGAGGCACAGAAGAAATTATTAAGGAAATCGGGTGTTGAAAATGTGATTATCGTTTATAAGACTCATTTCGATATCGGTTATTCTGAATTGGTGCAACAGGTAGTGCATGATTATCGCACCTCAATGGCAGACCATCTACTCGAGGTTATTGATAAAAATATTAGTCAACCTAGAGATAAACAGTTTGTCTGGACCCTATCAGGTTGGCCTATGAAGCAGGTTCTTTGGGAAGGACAAGCGCCTGAACGGAAGCAAAAAATTGAACAGGCAATTCGGGATGGGCACATTGCGATGCATGCTTTCCCGTTTACCATACATGTTGAAACCTCGGATCTGGAAGATATGGTCCGGGGACTAAATATCTCTTCAACGATAGCCAGGAAATATGGACAGCCGCTCTCAATGAGTGCTAAAATGTCAGATGTACCAGGACAATCGTGGCTTATTCCGACCCTTTGTGTCCATGCCGGAATCAAGTTTTATCACATGGGAGGTCCGGTGGTAAATCTCGAACTTGGATTACCTCCCTTTTTCTGGTGGGAAGGTCCGGATGGGTCAAGATTACTTACCCTTTACAACAACGGCTATGGCAATGATCCGCTTCCTCCTGAAAATTGGCCTTATAAAACCTGGGTTTATATTAACATGACGGGTGATAACCAGGGGCCTCCTGCACCAGAGACCATAGCAAAAGATCTGGAATTTTATAAAAGCAGGGGAATTAATGCCAAAGCAGGTAATATGGATGACTTTGCTGCAATGATTTTAAAGGAGGATCTGAGTAAATTACCTGTAGTGCGCAGCGATATTGGTGATCCATGGATTCATGGCACGATGAGTATGCCTGAGGCAACCAAACTTGCCCAGCACATCAGACCTTTGATCAGTGGGCTTGATGAGCTCTCAACCCTTGAAACTATCTGGGGAATCTATCGACCTGACCTACGTAAAATAACAGCTGAGGCCTATGAGCAAAGTCTCCTTTACAGCGAACACACC
>TBL_comb47_HYPODRAFT_10008405_pt1 | contig 10555 bp, 6 predicted proteins | sample TroBogypolimnion_40_FD_10682 | JGI IMG/M metagenome (IMG submission 10682)
GCTTACAATCAGGCGAACCGGGACAAGGCGGCCTGGATGTCACGCAACAGCAGCCAGAATTTTGGTTTGGAATTGCAGCAGCACTTTCAGCAAACCTACGGCAACTCGGCATCCTCGGTGTATGTGGACCCCAGCAAGGTGGTGGGGTATCGGCCCGGCCAGGGTCCCGGGAGTTCCGGCGGAGCGTGGACTGGGGCAACCGCATTCACCACGGACGGCGGCACGGGTGGTGCCGGTGCAAGCGGCCCTACGCCTTCATCATCGCAGAGTTCGCCGCCCACCACGCCCAGCTTTGCGCATAAGGTTTGTCCGGGCTGCAATGGGACGGGAAAGGTCACCATCAGCGCCGGCACGCATAACGAGATTTACGGCACGCCGGGGACGACCATCACCTGCGATATGTGCGGCGGCAAAGGCTGGGTATATCAGTGAGCGGGGAGAATCCAGATTTTTGCCGAGAAGATATGGTGGCGAAACCCGTTCGTCGCTACGCCATAATTATTCTTGCCGCGATGGTATTCACCATACTGCTACTCAATGAAGGCGTGGCTGGCGATGCATCCATCGTTGACGACCGGAAACTCAGCCAGTCGGCGCAGGATGAGATTGCGGATTTGCTGAAGGAAAAAGCTTCCTGGACGCCCGCGCAATGCAAGCTGGACTCGCATTTGATCCATGCCATGAAATTGAAGCAGGGCAAAGCCTATGCGCCGAAGGCGATGCATTTGCGGTTAGAAGTCAAAGAGCAACTGGATGGGCGCGTATTGGTTGACATCACCGCGACGGTCACGCCCGAAGTGCTGGCACTGGTAAAATCGGGTGGCGGCGAGGTCATCAACAATTTTCCCCGGTTCAATGCAATCCGCGCGCTGGTCACACTGACCAATCTTGAAACGCTGGCGGAATCGCCCGATGTAAAAATGATTCAACCTGCTGCCGAGGGCTTTTGCACCACGGGCAGCGTCAATTCTCAAGGCGATACAACCCATCGAGCCGCGTTTGCCCGCAATAAGTTTGGCGTGACTGGTGCAGGGGTGAATGTGGGTGTGCTATCGGATAGCGTGGATTATGCAGGAACTTCACAAGGTTATGGTGACTTGGGAAATGTTACTGTTCTATCAGGCCAGAGCGGTTCTGGTGCTGGCGAAGGAACGGCCATGCTGGAAATCATTCACGATCTGGCTCCGGGAGCGAATCTCTATTTTGCCACGACCACCCAATCACCTGCCAGTTTTGCCCAAAACATTTTGAATTTGCGGGCGGCTGGGTGCGACATCATCGTGGATGATTTTACATCGTCTTACGAATCACCCTTTCAGGATGGCGTTGTCGCCCAAGCGATCAATACCGTGACGACGAATGGCGCGTTGTATTTCTCGGCGGCGGGGAATTGGGGCAATCTGGATTCCGGCCGGGCGAGCACATGGGAGGGAGATTTCGCCGATGGCGGTGCCGCCACTTCCCCGGTCAGTGAATCAGGCCGGCTGCACAACTTTGGTGCGGCCAATTACAATACGGCACTTCCCACTTACGGCGCACTTCAATCGGTCTGGCTTTATTGGGCTGATCCGTTGGGTGCCTCCACCAATGATTACGACGTTTTTGTGCTGAATCCGAGCGGAACCTCGGTAGTCGCCAGTTCCACCACCCGCCAGTCTGGCACCCAAGACCCTTACGAATACGTTTCCACGCTAACCAATGGTGAGCGCATTGTGATTGTAAAATATTCGGGTGATGCGCGGTTTTTGCATCTTGGAACTTATTACGGACGGTTGAGCACAGCCACCGCCGGTGCCACCTACGGTCATGCAGCGGCCCGCAACGCAATCACGGTGGGAGCGGTGGATGCGGCGACAGCCTACCCCGGCGCTTTCACCAACAATGCAGGCATAGCGGTGGAAAAGTTTAATGCCGACGGGCCAAGGCGCGTTTTCTTTAACCCTGATGGCTCGGCCATCACGCCGGGGAATTTTTCTTCCACGGGCGGCCTTCTTCTGCAAAAGCCGGACCTTACGGCGGCCGATGACGTCGCCACTACCGTCCCAAATTTCCATCCATTCATCGGATCATCTGCCGCCGCGCCTCATGCGGCAGCCATTGCCGCGCTTCTGAAGTCCTACAACACCAATCTTTCTGCCGCGCAGATTCGAGCAATTCTCACCAGCACGGCACTAGATATTGGCGCGCCCGGATGGGATCGTGATTCGGGCTATGGCATCGTGATGGCTGACGCGGCGTTGCAGGCTGCCACGCCCGACGCTCTTTTTATCCTGCCGGGAATCGGCATGAATGCCAGCGGCACGATGGGTGGCCCCTTCAATCCAACCAGCCAGAGTTTTTCGCTGACCAACAATGGCGGGGCAGCTTTGAGTTGGACGCTGGGAAATACTTCGCTCTGGCTTAACGCATCGCCGACGAGTGGCACCCTGATTCCGGGCGGAGTGGCAACCACAGTCACAGCGGGTTTGAACGCCGCCAGCAGCAACCTGGTGGCAGGCGCATATTTCACCAGTTTGATTTTTTCCAACCAAACCAGCGGCATTGGGCAAAGTCGCCAAATCACCCTGTCGGTCTCAATTCCTGCATCGGCAGCTTATGTCAGCAGCAATTTGGCTTTGCAGCCGGTGGGCTATTGGCGGTTAAACGAAACCAACCAACCAGCCTCGGTGCTGGTTGTGAGCAATTCGGGATTGGTCGGGGTGGCCGGAGCGGGTTCGTGTGTTGGACTTGTCTCGGTGGGCGAAGCCGGCTTATCGCCGCGAGCCTCGGTTGCCAGCTACCGGTTTTTTAATCCGGCCATGACCACCAATTACCTTGGTTCGTATGTGGATGTTCCCTTTAATACAAACCTCAACCCGAGCGGGGCTTTCAGCATTGAATTCTGGGCCAATCACTCAAGCCTTTCCAATCAGTGGTTTTGTCCCGTCACCTCGGTTTTCGGTGTTGGCGGGCATTTGGCGGGATGGATGTTTCTGGATGATTACACCAGCTCTGGTGCCAACCAAAGCTACTGTTACCGCACTTGGGCTTGGCGAGTCGGCACGACCGGCGGAACAAACGTCACGGTCCAATCCACCACCGCCAATCAGGCTGTCGGTTGGGATTATATCGTCGGGGTTTATGATGGTGCGAACATTACGCTCTATCTCAATGGCAGTATGGCGGCAGGCCCAACCGCCGTGAATGGCTTCAGCCCCAATACCAATGCGCCACTGCGGTTTGGCGGTAGTTCGTTAAGCACTAATTCTGGAACTGCTTATTTTGGCCGAGGCTATGATGGCTGGTTGGATGAAATCGCTTTTTACACCAACGCCTTGAGCGCCGCGGCGGTCAATGACCACTGGCTGTCTGGCTACTTGGAACGAACCAATTACGGCGCTCATATCATGAGCAACAATCCCGCCGGCTATTGGCACTTGGATGAGTTCTCGCCACGCGCATCACTTCCGGTCGCCATCAACAACGGTTCGCTCGCACCGGCCGGCAACGGCATTTACACAATCGGCTGCCTCCCCGGTGTGCCCGGCGTTACCAATGCCGGATTCGGCCCCGCGAATTTCGCCTGCCAGTTCAATGGTGCTGGACATGTCGAAATCTCGGCAGCCGATCTCAACATTACGGGGCCACTGACAATTTCAGCATGGACGAAAGCAAGTCCAGCCAATGGTTCCCAACAAAGCATTGCCGGCAAAAGCAGTGCTTTCGCGAACCCAATTCGCACATCCTACCGCCTGACAATGGACGGCACCGGGCATCCGCGTTTTTCTGACGGCGCGCAACCCAGCGGCGAAATTGTCGGAGCGAGCAGGATTGATGATAACAATTGGCATTATTTGGTCGGAGTGCATGACGGAGCCGGTCTGGAAGCCCTGTATGTTGACGGCCAACCGGTCGCTAGCGTCAACAATGCCACTTCACCTGTTGTTGGGAATGACAGCGATTTCTGGATTGGTGCCGATCCTGACAGCGCCAGCCCCTTTGCTGTTTTTCAAATTCCCGCCCAGCCGTTTAACGGCACCATTGATGAAGTGGCGATCTGGACGAACGCCTTGAGCGCGGCGCAAATTCAACAGCTTTATTTCACAGCGACAAATTCAGTGATTCAGACGGCCCCGGCATTCTTGCCGCTCACGCGGTCGGGCAATACGCTGTTCTTGAACTGGAGCGCCATTTCCAACCGATCCTACCAGGTGCAATATAAAACCAACCTGACGCAATCGAGTTGGGGCACCCTGGCCACACTCACCGCCACCAATGCCACCGTCTCTTTCCCGGATGACATGACGGCTGACCGGCAGCGGTTTTATCGAATCATGCTGATGCCGTAGGACGAGGTTAAACAGGTTTTGGGCTAACTAAATGCTAACGAATGGACATGGTTACGTGGCCAATTTGCTCCGAATTTGATTCTACCCAAGATCCTCCGTTCGAGATTTCAGGGTCTGGGCGATTCTATTGTATCTATAAGCTGTTGCTTGGGTTAAAACAGGTCGTCTAGCCGGTGAAACCCCTGCCGGAAATCGGCAGGGCCACACTGCCAAGCTAGATTGTCAACGGCAATTGCTCCGCAAATTGCCGTCCCCTTCCACGCGCAAACTTCCCATGCGTCTCGGTTAACAATTAAACATCAATCAAATCACATGAACACCACTGACTTCTCGGTTAAAAAATCAACCGTCATTTCCACAAATCCCACGAACGTCGGCACCGAAATCTGGACGTGCGACGAAAGCGGACGTGAAACTTCTTATCTTGTCAACGACCACAGCTTTCGGGCGCGGGAGGGCCACGAACTGACCGCGATGTTATATGGCAATCATCCGGTCGCACTTCGCAATGACACGACGATGATCAAAATCCAACTGTTGAGCGGCGAAGACCTGGTTGGCAGCAGCCCGGTGGTGCCATCACGCCCGGCGAAGTTTTGGATAGCCTGGTTTATCTTTATTTCGTTTCTCGGGCCTTACGTCATTTGGATCGGACAAATGCTGATACAGGGCATTTTTGAAAACAACGTCTTCGTCAAATGGGTAAGTGATTTCGCCGCCATCGCATTATATGTGGGAGCCATCTTCGGCGTGCCGTATCGGTGCATCATTCATCCCCGCGTGCTCCGTTCCAAACATAATCGTCGCATAAAGGAAGCCGACGACGCGATTGCCAAAATCTTCGCTCCGCTCTGACTTCCTCTCTCGCAGCCAAACTTTTATTTTCACCATGAAACTTCATCTTTTGATTCCCACTTTAAGAATGGCCTGTTCGTTCGCGCTGGCCAGTCACCAACAAGGCAAACTCGGTGAACGGGCGGCGCTGATCGTTGCCTTCGACACCAATCACGACCCGCAAATTCTGTATTTTGCGGACACCAACAACCCCAAACTGCCCGTAGATTTCATCTGCGGAATTGCCTTCGTGGACTCCGGCCTGCCCGGTATTTGCGACACGCTTGTCGGCATGGGACTGGATCACGAAACCACCGTGGAACGCATGGCATTCAACATTCTGGCGCACCTGAATGTTTTGCTTTACGGACTAAAGCCCACGCACGACCTCACTTTGCAGCTCGCTGGTCGTCTCGACTATCACGCGGTATGCGGCATCTCCAGTGGAATTGCCGCCGAAACTTTTCCGAAAAACAATCCGCTCCCGGTCGCTGAGCATTCCCAACGCAATTAACCGTTTCATCCAATCCAACCAAACCATCTGATTATGAAAAATACCACTGACAAAAATACCGCTCCGGCCTACACCACGCGCGCCGGGAGCATCCGCGCGAGCATCTGGGAATCCAGACATGAAACCGGCCTGCGCCACAAAATCGTCGTCAACCGGCTGTTCCGGCAAGGCGATGCGTGGCAGCAAGGGCGGACATTTTACGCGAGTGAATTGGCCGCCGTCGTGGAGGCAGTATCCAAAGCCCAGCAATGGATTCAGTTTCGGCGGCGGCAAGTCGCAATGCCCGAACCGGGGACGCAACCGGCAAAATGATCTCGCCATCCTGAACCGGTAGCGGAGCCAGTGCAACTGCCGCACCGCTTCGCGATCATCCCGGCGGGATACCAACGCACAACCGTATATGCGACCTGTTTCCAAACTCCAAATCGAATTCGATCTCTTCGCTCCGTCACCGGCGCGGGTGCTTCCGACGCTGCCCGTGCTGGTTTCACCGCCAGCGACAATTACGACCGGCAACTTCCGTTGGCTGGCCGAGCCGGAATTTGAACGGGCAGCAGCACGCATCAAACTGGCCGACAATCTGGCCGCACTGCGGCTGTTGAAACAATTGGCAACCAGCCAACGACCGGCCACCACCGACGAGCAAGCGGTGCTGGCCCGCTACAACGGTTGGGGTGGACTGGCCCTCGTATTCGAGCCAAATCCACGCGCGTGGAAAGCCGAGGCCGAGGAACTCAAAACCCTGCTGACCGCCGAAGAATACCGCAGCGCCAGAGCCACCGTGAACACGGCTTTTTATACGCCTTGGACGATCACCAAAGCCATCTATCAAGCCTTGGAACGGTTTGGTTTCACCCAAGGCCGGGTGTTGGAACCAGCGGCCGGCACCGGCATTTTTATGGCGGCACAGCCAAAGGGCTGGAAATTGGCATGGCAGGCGGTAGAACTGGACACGGTCAGCGGCGGGATATTATCCCATTTGCAGCCAGCGGCGCGGATTCAGGTTTGCGGCCTGCAAGACGCCAACCTTCCCGACGGCGGCTTTGACCTCGTCATTGGCAACGTGCCGTTCGGCGATTATCCCATTCACGACCGCCGCCTGAACAATCCATTGGTGCATGATTATTTTCTACTCCGTGCCGTCGAACTGGTTCGACCCGGCGGCATCGTCGCCGTCATCACGTCACGCGGCACGCTCGACAAAACCAATCCCGAAATCCGCGAACGGCTGGCGGCGACCAGTGACCTGATCGGCGCAATTCGCCTGCCCGAATCCACTTTTGCCCGCCGGGCACTAACCACCGTCACGACCGATATTTTATTTTTGCAACGGCGCGCCGGACAGGACGGTGATAGCCGCGACTGGACGCAGACGGGTAAAAACACTGACGGTGAAATTGAGATCAACCAGTATTTCATCCGGCACCCTGAAATGATTATCGGCAGAATGGTGCCCAACGTCGGCCGTTACGGCGATCCGGCGTGCCAGTTAAAACCTGCGAACGAATTCGCCGACCGCATGGCGGCAGCGATTCAAAACCTTCCGGCCAATTGTTACCAACCGCAAATTCATTCCCTGCCCGAAGCCAAACCGGCACTGGCCAAGCCGGATATTCTGGCCACGGTCAAAGAATCCGGCTATGTCGCCCAGCGCGACGGGAGCGTCTGGCGACGCGAAAACCATGCGCTGGTCAAGCTTGCCAGCGGCGGGGCCAAACGCATTCAGCGCATCCGGGGACTGTTAAAAATCCGGGATACTGCCCGCGCCTATCTGGCCGCGCAAACTGGCGGCAGCGATGACGCCGCCTTGGAAACGCTCCGCATCCAACTGAACCAGACCTATGACCGGTTCACCGGCGAACACGGCCCGGTCAGCACGCGCGCCAATCAACTGGCACTCGTCGGCGATCCCGACTTGCCATTTCTGATGGCACTGGAAGATTTTGATGGGGCGACCCAAACCGCCACCAAGGCCGCCTGCTTTGTTCAGCGCACGCTCGATGTGCAAACCGAAATCATCCGCGCGGACACCGCCGCCGATGCGTTGGTTTACAGCCTGCACGAAAAAGGCCGGGTGGATTTGGATTACATGAGCACGCTCACCGGCAAATCCGTCCAAGTTCTCCTTGATGAACTGGCCGGGCGAATCTTCCTTAATCCCGAAACCGACCAGTGGGAGACGGCGGATGATTATTTATCCGGCGACGTGGCCCACAAACTCCGGGTGGTCAAAAAATTGCGCTGCGCGGATTTGGCCGGCAATCTGGCGGCGTTGCAAGCCGCCCAGCCGACGCCTTTGGGGCCGGGTGAAATCCGGCTCAAACTCGGCGCACCGTGGATTCCCACGGACGTTATCCGCGATTTCGCGGTTGATCTCCTGTCGCGGTAGAATAGCCAAACTGCCATTCCAACCAGACAAGTTCGTTCGTTATCACCATCCCAATCAGAGCAATTCGGCCGTCACCCAAGCCACCGGTTTATGTTGCCGACCGAAGTCGTTGCTTACCTTTAGCAGCCGTTTATGAACGAGGACGTGATATTCGCGGCGATCCATGTCGGCTGGTTTCGGCAGTTTGTTCAGTTTGGTCGAAACGACTTTCAGCCAAGTTTTGATGGTCTGGTTGTAAACCGGCCGACCAGGTAATTTGTGGATCATTTCGCAGAGTATCAAACCATCAACTATTTGGTTCAGGTTTGGTGATGCCGTTCTGGAAAGCCAATACAGGCATAACGCCACGTCAGCACCCGCCGCCAATAGTGCCTTTTCAATAAGGCGATCACTTTCGGGATTGCTGATTGCCATGGCCAGCGCCAGCGGAAACGTGACAGAAAACGCGCGGTTGTCTGTAATTCGGAGACCTTCTGACAGGCTTGGAACGGGCAGATTCGGGTCGGCACCTAAAGCCAAAAAGGCTTTAACACCGAGCAAGTCACAATGATCAATGGAAGCCATCAGTCGGCGATTAAGCCATTCAACCGATATAGGTAGAGTTTCTGGTAACATACGCGGCTGGCCGATTGAGCCATTTTTAGCAACCTCGTTGCTTGAGGTTGGGCCAGGGATAAATTCGCCAGCCACCTGTTCTAAAATTGCCCGGATACGGACCCGCCATTAAGAATTGTATCAGAAGATTTTGGGGCGGATGATGATTGTCCGGTCTATTTTCATGCAAAAATCATTGGTTTTTGACCTTTTTAAAAAAACTTCCGTTTGCGGGATATTTTTCCAAACGCCTGGCCTCAAATCACCGTCGCGGGTTGGCGGCTCCGCCGCCACGCCCACCGCCAAAAAAATCCATCCGTTGTAGCATGAATTCCAATCCTTTTGATCTCACCGTTCGTCACATCGCATTCCAAAGCCGCTGGTTCTTGAACGCGCCACGGTATGCGCTCCTGAACAACACCAACAACCATGAGGTGTATGGCACCAAACGTCGTAGCGCGGTGGAACTGGTTGAGGACAGCCTGAACCAACAATTGCCCACCGTGCGGGACGTTGACCCCGCCGACCGCGACCGGCTCATTGTGAATCTGCCGGAGACAGCGGCGGCGCGTGAAAAGCAGGAGGCGATACAAAAAGCGTTCACGGAATGGGTGTGGCATGATCCCAAACGGAGCGCGATGCTCGCCCAAATCTACAATGCGAAATTTAATGGGCGGGTGACGCGGTGTTATGACGGCAGTCATCTGACGTTGCCCGGTGCCAGCAAATCCATCCAACTGCGGGCCACGCAGAAAAGCGCCATCTGGCGGATTTTGCAAAGCCCGACCACACTGCTGGCCCATGCGGTCGGCGGGGGAAAATCCTTCATCATGATTGCCGCCGCGATGGAATTGAAGCGTCTGAAACTGGCGCGCAAACCGCTGTTCGCCGTGCCCAATCATTTGGTGGATCAATTTGCCAAGGAGTTTATCCGGTTATATCCCAACGCCACCATCCTCGTCGTCGGTCGGGATGAAGTCGGCAAAGACCGCAATGTCTTGATGGCCAAAATCGCCACCGGCAATTGGGACGGGGTCATCGTGAGTCATTCCAGTTTCAACCGACTGCCGGTGCGGCGTGAAACCGAACTGGCCTTCGAGTCGGCGGAGTTGGACGAGATCGAAGCGGCATTACGCGCGGAACAGAGCGGGGCCAACGACCGGCGGATTGTCAAAACTCTGGAACGCGCCAAACGGAAATTTGAAGCCCGCATGGCCGAATTAAAAGAGCGGGTGCAGCACGATGGCGCACTCTGCTTTGAAGATTTGGGCGTGGACTACGTTGCCGTGGACGAGGCCCACCTGTTCAAAAATTTATACTACATGACCAAACTGCAAGTCGCCGGGCTGAACCAAAGTGATTCAGGGCGGGCCCGCGACCTATTTTTAAAATGTCGCTGGCTCTTACAAAAATACGGACGCGGCTTGGTGCTCGCCACCGGCACCCCCGTCGCCAACACCGTGGCCGAGCTTTACACGTTCATGCGCTATCTCGCGCAAGACCTGTTGGATAAACATGACCTATCAGTCTTTGATGATTGGGCGGCTACTTTTGGTGAGACGGTAACGTGTTTAGAACTCGCGCCGGAGGGGCAGCGGTATCGCGTTAACACGCGGTTCGCGAGATTCACGAACATTCCCGAAATGATGAAACTCACGGCGACCTTCGCCGACATCAAGACGCATGACAAACTGCAATTAGACCGGCCCGCCATTCACGGTGACAAACCGGAGATTGTCATCATTCCGCCGACGCCAGCTTTGCGCACCTTCATTGATCAACTTGGCAAACGGGCCGAAGCCGTTCGCAATGGCAACATTGATCCACGCGACGATAACATGCTCGCCATCACCACCGACGGCCGCAAGGCCGCGCTGGATATGCGGCTGATTTATC
>TBL_comb47_HYPODRAFT_10008407_pt1 | contig 10555 bp, 4 predicted proteins | sample TroBogypolimnion_40_FD_10682 | JGI IMG/M metagenome (IMG submission 10682)
CGCAGGGGCGGGAACTGCCGTTCGAGACGCTGCCCGGAGGACGTATCGCCATTGAAGTCGGCTCATTTACTTGCCACCAGATGGTCGTAATGCATTACTGACGGTATACAGGCATCCTGCGCCTGCAACTTACGCTATGATCCATAACAGCCACGCCAGGCCATGAACTCGACCTTTTGCCAGCTCTGGTCACGTATTCATTTGATTCATTATACTCTGCACTGCTAAGTATATAAGTATAAATTAGCAATTTTCATAGATTGTTCACATATCCCTATTGACAAATCAGAATGCTACCAGTATACTAGTAGTATACATTAATACACTCGGTGGTATAGTATGATAAAAAAAGCAGATTCTGAAATATTAAAATCGATCCCGGTGGCGGAGTATATGAAAATCCGCCAGTACGTTATCGATCTGGTTTTAAAGTCAGAACACAAATCTGTTATGATCCCGTCAATGCCGAAACTGGGCGAAATGTTCGGAGTCGCGCGGATGACCGTCCATAAAGCATTGAAAGATTTGATAAAAGACAAATATCTGATTTCCCGTCCCGGCATCGGAACGTTCATCAATCCGGACAAAAATGCCGAATTCCATAAATGGAAAACCAGCCGCATTATAGGTTTGATTGCCGGGGACGGGATGAATCTTTATTATGATTATTACTTCGGTTCTCTGGCAGCCCATGCCTGGCTCAAGCTTATTGAAGATGGCTATATTATCAAGCCGATTACACTGGCTTCGGCAGATCCTGACAAAATTGCCGGCGAAATGAAAAATTACTCACTGGATGGTCTGGTCTGGATAGCACCGGGAGAAAAAGGCGTCGCCGCTTTGAAGAAGATGGATAAGGCGGAATTACCGGTAGTTACGCTCCAGGAAGTTGTTGAAGGAATCAACAGTGTCAATATGGATTACGAACTTGAAGGTTACGAAGCCGGAAAAATTTTTCTTGGAGAGGGACGCCGGAATGTCGTTTTTGCGATCACCCGGGATATCGCGCTGGCGCAATTGCAGCTGGACGGTCTGAAACGCGCTTTCAGCGAGGCCGGGGTGAAATTCAACAACGGACTAGTCTTAAAAGACCTCAAGGATCTGGACTATCTTTTTGAGCTGGGAATTGATGTTCAGGCCATTTATCTTGAAGGACCGTATTTGCAGGAGACAATGGCGGTGCTGAAAGAACGCCGGATAGACATCAAAAAGCGCTGCCGGATTTTAACCGGACGCAACGATATGGCGGACGTGCCGGATTTTTGCGGCCTTGTCCGGGATCATCTTTTTGAGTCTGAAGCCGTTGCGGTGGTTAATATGATCAGCCGGATGCTAACTCGGAAGGACTTCAGCATTGAGCATAAATTGATTAAGTTCCCGATAAGTCCGGTCGGAATTGAATCATACCAGGAGCAATCAGCGAAAAATGTCCGGTTCGCGGCAATGAAAGGAATTTCCAGATTCGGAGCCCCCGCAGCATTGCAAACGCAGACAACATACAGCGAAAGCAAGAAGTTTACCAACTAAATATAAACCATCAAAACAGGAGGAAAAAGATCATGAAACGGCAACAAAAATCAACCCTAAATAAAGGAGAAAAGATCATGAAACGGCAGCAAATTTTCACACTCATCGAACTCCTCGTGGTGATCGCGATCATCGCAATTTTGGCCGCAATGCTGCTTCCGGCGCTCAATAAAGCCAGGATGACGGCACGAACGGCATCATGCAACAACAACCTGAAACAAATGGGACTGGCCGTACAGAATTACTCCGACTCCAATTACGGTTTTCTGATGCCGATGTTCGGCAATACCGGTTATTCCTATCTCTGGCCTGAAGCTCTAGTCGGAAGAAAAAACATAACTGATACATCCGGTGCTGTTCGAAATGACGCCAGTTTATTCGTCACCCGCAAACAATTCCAGTGCCCTGAACAGCCTGTCGGATTCGGATGGCCGTGGAACACTGATTACGGGATGAATACCGGCATGCAAATGGCCGCAAAACCGTCAACAGATTTCGATTCCAGCAAGCTGGCGTCACAGCGCCGCCCGTCCATTAAGTTTTACATCATGGACTGCTACGCCAATCTTGGAACTGGCGGAACTGACGTCACGAAAGGATTCATGCGCATTGATTTCAGCTCTGTCGGCAGCTTTTCCAATGTAAACTATGGGCGTCCATCCAGCCGCCATGCCAATAAATGCAATATCCTGTTTCTGGACGGACACACCGGCAATGTTCCTGTAACCAATCCAAGCTACCCGTTCTCCGACGCGCCGTTCAGATGGTCAGGAGCACAGCTCTACGACATCAACAATCTGCACTGGAACACATATTGATTCCTGATTTCCCGCTAAATAAAAATCCCTGATGCCGGCATCAGGGATTGCTTTTTTCTGTATCTCATATCCGGCATAAAATCTGTCTGTACTTGATTTCAATTAATTAATATGGTGAATAAAAATGATTTTCAACCCGGCGTTAAAGCCTATGCTCTCTGCTGTAATCGTTGCTGTTTCAGCGTTCGCTTTCGCTTCCGAAGGTGTTTTTGAGGATAATTTCAAAAATTATCCGGATTTCGATCCGGGCCTGCGCAACTGGCAGTTCAGAGGCATCGGCGGCGAAATTATCGGCGGAGCCTATCAGTTTACCGGCGTTACAGAAAATTCATCCGAATATCTGGACATAGCCCCCGATTATACAATGGCGCTGGTGAGAGATTTTAAAGCCGGTTCAAAGTTGAAGATCAACGCCGCGGCAAAGCCCGCGCCGCATAAATTCCCGATTTTCAATCCCGGGAAAAACACGGAGAGCCGGATTGGCATAGTTGTTCTCAATCAGCCATTTATACGCAAGGTTGCGACTCCGATGGACAATCCGGCGCTGACGTTGACGCTCAATAAATCGGTCAACGGTACACGCTCTGTTTCTTTCGACTGCACTGGCAAAGATAAACTGCAGATTACGGGCAAAACAGTCACAGCGCCTCCTCCCGGCGGCTGGCTTGACAATGTCGAGTACTCTTTTGAGATTCTGCTTTCCGGCAATCTTGCCCAGGGGATTATCAGAAACGGTTCCACAATCATATTTAAGCGTGAACTTGAGAGTCCTGATTTTGCCAGAGTCTTCCAGAAGGCTTATCCGGGGTTCGCAAACCTGCGCATGACAGGGCAGCTTTCCTCATTCCGCGCAGACAATCTGAATTCCGCTCAGGAATCTGAAGCCGCAGCGCCCCTTCCCCTCCCCGCCAGATGGACTGTTTTCACGGATGTCAAAGACGCCGCTAAATTACCGACTTTCAAAAGTATCCCTGAGTCTGTGCCGGGCGCCGGCAAGGCTTCATCCGCAAATATCGAGAACGGTAAAATTTTTGACCTCGGCAAACTATTCGGCGGCCATAAGTCCGGGCGTGCCGCGGCGCTTTTCGCCACCGTCAATGTCAAGGAAGCCGGCTCTTATGCCGTCAACTGCAAGGCTGACTGGTTCTGGCGTCTTGACGTCAACGGCAATACTGTGATGAATTTGATGAACGCGGGTAACGGCTCGAATAAGACGCATACTGTACTGTTTTCTCTTCCGGCCGGCGTCAATACCATCATGTTCCTTGCCGGCAGCGGCTCCGCCGGCTGGAACCTCTGCCTGACAGAGCCGACTGCGGTGGAAATTAACAATATTCTGGCTAAAAAATATCTTTACGGAAGCGACGCGCTCTACTGGAATCTGGACAGACTACTGGATGACATCACCAAACTTAAGCGCGACAATATTGTTATAGACGGTCTTGAACAGAAAATCATTGACCTTAGAAAAACGCTTCCTGCCGATCTCAGTGCGCGCGAAACCACAAAATACGATTCATTCCTGGATGAAGCCTATGCAAAAGTTTATAACGGATACCGTGTTATTGCCCTGAAAGCTGAAATTGACGGACTGAAAGCGCTTGACGCGGTTCTCGGTTCAAACGCCAATACCGACAGAATCGCCGAACTGGAGAAACTCTCTCTCAAACTGAGAAAAGAGGTAAAAGATTCCGCCGCTGATTCCGTGGAGAAAACCGCGCTTGCCGCACAGAAAATTATCAACGAATGCAAAACGGACAATCAGGGCTATGCTGAAGGCGTAAGCAAAGGCGGTTCGTTCGGGCGGTTCGGCTGGATAACCAGCACGGCGATAGGAAGCTACACCTCCGGCGACGGACTTCTGGCAAATCAGGTGCTTTCCAACGGAGCGCTCGCGAGACAGTATATCAACTATGGCTCGAAGCCGGAGGATTGCTGGGTGACACGTTTCCGTTTTGACGGTGAAAAGAACAGCGCCAAAGCTGCGGAAGTTGCCGCGCTGAAAACTCTCAGCGCAAACGTCGCGCTGCAATTCGGTTATGACCCTAACCAGTTCTACACCGGCAGTACTCCGGACAACGTCGCGGTAAAGGAAATCAGCTGGACCCACAAAAAATTCTCCTGCGCTGATGCTTTTGTCGCCGACATGAGCATACTTTCCCCGTCGCTTCTGCTGGAAAGCCCGTATAATCAGTTTTCCATATCAGACCCCGCCGGAGGTCATTTTACCAGAATAGGCTATCTCAACTCTGAAGGCAAGGCGGTGTCGCTTCCCGCAGGCAGCGACGGCGTGCTCTATGATCTCGCTGCAAACTCCAAACTCGGTTCCAACTGGATACTGTTATGGGACGACGACAATTCCTACCGGGATTTGACCGGACATCTCGGCAGCATTCCTGTTCAAATAATTTTTCAGTATCAGCCTGAAAAAATCGTCAGATCCGGGTCATCCATCACCGTTAACCTCGGAAAAAATGGCGCGCTCTGGCTCAATACTCCTTTCGGCGTCAGGCTCCAGCCGACAGGGAACTGGAAAGGCGAAATACCGCCGGCCGCCGTGGCTTCATGTGATCTCTTCGGCAGAAGCGCGCTGGCATATCCTCAAAACTGCCGGGAATTCTACCGCCTGACTCCGGACGGAAGCAGAGTCGAAGTGCTGGACAGCTTTTCCTACAGATATTTCAAGGATAATGACTGGGGAATAGCACCGCTGGAACTGGCTCCGCTCCCTCCCCTGCTTTCGCTGATGACCGGCAGAGGTTTTGACGCCGCTCTTCCTGAAGGACTCTACGATTTGAATTATCCGAGCGTATACGGTCCGCTGCGCGCCGTAAAGGGCTCGAAAGTAACTTATTCGCTTCCTGTTCCGCAGGCGCCCCGCGTCATCCTTCCTGAGAACACAGAAGCTTCAAAAGCCGATAAGGAGCTTCTTGCCAGACGAACCATGGATAACGTTGAAGGCATGCGTTTCCGGCTGTACGACGAAAAAACTTCGCGCAGCTGGCACTCGCTCAATTTTCCGATGCTGGTTGCGGCAAAACCATGGCCTTATCTCGATCCGGTCTACCGCGATTACCTTAAAGGGCTGCTTTCATATAATATTGAGGCAAGTTCCGGTTACAGAACAAACCGCGTCTGGCGCTCGCTGGTCGAACCATACTCCGGTAAAAAGTACTATTACTCGTTCTCAATCAGCGTTGAAGACCCGGGCGATGTCGGCGTTTTCGGCGACCGCGGCTACGGCGTCGGAAATCATCTGAACCAGCTGGATTATTCCGCCGCTCTTTCCGGCAATCATGATCTGCTGTGCAGGATGTGGAGCGACAAAGCCCCGCTTGCATCCCCCGAAGCGTCACGCGACGGCAAGACTCTTACCATCGACAAAATGCTCGGATACGTTAAAGACGTCCATGACTGGGCATGGATGGATGACGGCAGCAACGACGCCGGCGACAACGGCCCGGTTGTCGACTGCTCGCAATCCACGTTCGGAGGACATGGAGCGCTGCTCCGCATGGCCAGAGAGGCCGGCACTCCCGAAGATGTGGCGAAAGCTTCATACTTCCTGGCAAAAGGGCAGCTTTCTCTCATAGGTCGTACCGCATTTAAAGATTACGGGCATGAAAACGGACTGCTCGGAGTAGACAGCATCAATGTCGGATTCAGAGAGTTCATCACTCCCGACTCTTATGCCAACAGTCCCATGGTGGTTAAGTCGGAGCGTCAGGAATACGACGGCAGCTATGACTCCGTGCTCTGTTATGCTTTCTACGACATGTATGAAACTTACTATTCCTACGGACGCTACATCTGGAACGATCTGCGCGATTATGAAAAAATCCGGCAGCTCTATTTCCCGAACAGCGACACCAGCAAAGGCACACATGCGGAACTCGGAACCCGGCTTGTCTTCCTGCTCTTCAACGGCACACCTGTCGCGAAAATCCGTGCAATGCTCGACAACGTGAATGACGGAGCGATATTCTATATACGGAATATGCGGTATCTGGAAACAATGCCGCTCCTGATGACCGGCGGCTCGCCGCTTGTTCTCAGTTCATGGGCACCGCTTGCCACGCCTGAATTCAAGTTTGAGCCTTCAACAAAAACAGCCCGCATAAAACTGCCACCGGTTCCCGCTGACTTCAAACTTGAAGGGTTTTCCTCACAAAAACCGCAAACCGTAACAGTTAACGGCAAAGCGGCTGAATGGACTTACGTTCCGGAAACTTTCAGCTTTTCCGTAAAAGTTCCTCCGACGGCGGCAGAGATTGAAGTAATCTATGCTGAAATTGATCCATCACACTTTATGCCGGTTCCGATACAGCCGGCCGTTAAGTCAGCGCCCCCGTTAAGAGATGAACTCAATACCCGCAAATTCGAGCGTGCTGACGGCAAAACCAAAGCACCGGCCCAAACCGCGGCAGTAAAAAAAGTTGATACTCCAATCTTTATCGCGGATTTTAATGGCGAACCTCAGAAAAATAATGCTGATCTTTCGGGCGGATTCGGTTTTAACGACTGGGGTAATTTAAAGCAGAAGCCAGGCGGAGGCATTACCGGCGCATATCCTCAAGCAGGAATACCCCCGTTTTCAATGGAGGTAAAAGCCACCGGCGACAACTTTACCGGCCGCTGTTCCCCGGATGTAATAATCCCCGAAACCGGCTCCGCCCTTGTCATAACCGGAAAAGTCCTGCGTTCCAAAGATTACAAGGGCAACAACCCAATGATTTTCCTATGGGTTACGGATAAGGAGAAAAAGAAATCCGGTCCTGTTTTCTTCGATATCGCCAATGCTCCCGCCGAAAAATGGCAGGATTTCGAGTTTGTCCAGCCGTATTCCGGCCTTATACCGAATGCCAGGTTCGTAATTCTGAATCTGACAAACCGGAAAGACAGTTCCGCGTCCGAAATATCAGGCAGTGTTTACTATAAGGACATAAAAATAGGCGTGCGTTTATTTTAACGGGGCGAAAACAACATGTTTTCGCCCCGTATAAACTCTAAAACACCTTGAAGATTGAAATGCTTCTGCCCGGGATATTAATGGATATTTCTCCATTTATCAGATCGGCTTTGATGCCGAAAATATGCTCAATCCGGCTTTTCTCATTCACTGCTCTACTATCAATAAAAACTTTTTGCGCAACATCAGAGAAATTAAACACGCCGCAGATATGATAGCCGGTACCTTCAAGATACCGCATGGTTACCTGATTAGCCTGTTGAAGAAGGAATGTCTGTTTTGCGCTGTTGTCCTTCAATAAATCTGTCATTAATGACATTAATTCATGTTTACCAAGAGCCTGTTCTTTCTCGAACGCGCATCCGATCAGGGTGCCGAAAAGATAAGTAATGCCTTTACCGTACTGGTTTTGAATAAGGGCGGCGCTTTGATTATAATTCCATTGTGCCATAACTTTGCCGGTGGTCGGTTCCAGTTCGGCGATTACTCTGGAAACCGGAATATGGGCTCCGCTTCTGTTCAATATGATATGTTTGGTCAGGGAAGCTTCATCCGCTTCATGCACATAGAGTTTATCTTTTTCGATACAGCCGAACAGTTTATCCAGCCCGCCACCCGGAGTTTTTGTCGAAACCCAGGTATTAGCTTCGCGCGCGGCGGGGGAAGCATCTGAAATCAGAGTTCCGCCATCTTCCACATATTCAGTTAGAGCTTTGATCTCGTCAGCAGTATTCACCATGATGGGGAAAGGCATAATAACGGTGGAATAATTTTTGAGCCGGTCTAATGTTCTTCGCGTGATGAAATCCACCTGCAGGTTCATCTGCCACAGTAATTCATAGATCCCGCAGAGGCTCTGTTTGTAGCGGGCAAAACAATTTTGCGGCGTCTCGTTCCAGTTTAAACAGAGATTGGCATAATTGGTTTCCTCCAGCCGCGATACGGCATCGCTTTCGTCGTCAAAATAAACAGCCACCTGCGACAGCGGCCTGACTGCATGCAATAAATCTTCATTATTGCAGACAGATCCGGTCATGGCCTTAACAGCATCCATGCGCGTAGTCTGTGAACCGTCAACTGCCATCAGTCCGTACCCGTTGGACTCTTCGCCGAACCGTTCGCTCCGGTACTGCCAGTAAAGAATCCCTTTCGCGCCGCTCATTATAGAGAAAAGCGTCTGCATCTGGATGTCTTCCGGCAGCGTGGGTTTATGCCACATGGGAGTATTGGCATATTGCTCGTAATTCCAGTAATAAGGAGAAACGGCGGCCAGCCAGTCGTTTTTCATGCCGATCCGCGCGAAACTCTTCGGATTATGATTGAATGTCGGCACCCAGAAAGACATGCCGTACCAGTCAACGGTTTTAGCGTTCAATTCATCATCACACACGGTACGGATCACATCCGACTCAATTCTGGAACCGCCGCAATGGGTGACCAGCGGATGAATGTTGTCATGCTTCCTGATGGTATCGGAAACCCACTGCAACTGGTCTGCCAGCAAATATCCGGTCGCTTTGCGCCAGAAATACATTTCTGTATAGTCGCTGAACGCCGCTGGCGCTTTAATGTCGTCAAACCCGCCCCAGGCCTTGCCCATGAAATCATTCAGTTTTTCAATGGTATGAAACCGTTCCTTTAACCATAGACGGTATTTTCTATTTGATTCATCACAGGCGCAGTCGCCGGAATTGCGCCGCACCGGCTCATTCCAGATGCTCCAGCCAATAAGCTGTGGCTGTGACATGTAGCGCTGCACGGCGGCCTCGATAAATTCTGATGCTTCACGACGCACATCTTCATTGTCGAAACAAGGCCACCAGCCGCCGACATAATAAGCGGCATGAGCAATGGCAGTATGCTTATTGCCGTGCGGGTCTTTACGTTCGCAATCATATTTCCTGAACAGCCATTCCGGGGCGGTCTCCAGCATAAACTTAAAGATCACCTTGATTCCATTCTGTGCGCATAATTCAAAAAGACGATCCAGGTCATCCCACTTATACTGTCCTTTAATACGTTCGTGCCAGCGCCATTGCACACGAAGCTGCAACAGTGAAAGTCCATTGGCCTTGATCGCCGCCAGATCGCTTTCCCAGTCCTGCGGCAGCGGGGTGGGCGCACGGTAATACTGAACGCCCATCCAGATTTTCTCTTTCAAACTCTTCAACTTTGCGTTTTCCATAAATTTATCCTTATCGAATCCTTATTTTACCACTAATGCCGCTATTTGTCAATAAAATTGCTTCCCCGTAGAATACGATTGTTCTATTTCACTTATCTGCTGTAAATACCTCAAGTTCCAAATCTTTGATTATCACTCCGGATGTGCCGCCAGTACCGCGAAACTGGAACATATAACCGTTGATAAAATCATTCAACGGTATCTTCGACGGAATGGATTTTAGTGGAATTACCACCTCCTGGAAGGTCTCCGGATCATTATCAACTTTTTTCCCGTCAATGAAGTTTTCCAGATTGACCCATTCCGGACGTTCTATTTTCATCCCGGAGCTGAACTTGCAGGGAGCAAACTGAATTTCCTGGTCTCCGAGATGGTTATTGAAGCGGTCGAGCCCGCCATTAATTTTGAATTTAACGGCACCATGTTCCAGCATTTCCGGAGTAAGTGAAAATGTTTTGTATTCGCGGTCATAGATGTTGATTCCCGCCCATGCTCCAGTTTTTTCGCTGACACCGGCAGTAATGGTTTCGCCGCTGCCAGCCACTTTCAGATTGCCGAATCCAATAATTTCCGGATTGTTGATTTTTATGGATTGGGCTGTCAACTCCGGCTTGCCGTCATACTGTTCGGCGGTGATGGCAATGACGATGGGAACGATGTCTGTATTCGCCGAAACAATATCAATCGAACGGATTTCATCCACCGGCTCCGGATTTTTCCATTGCCAGATAAAAAATCCGCGTTTTTCAATGTTCATCCAGGCAACCAATGGATTTTTCGTGTTGTCGCCAATCCACCAGTCCCAGATATTCCTGCCGCAGACAACCGGAATTTTAAGTTTCCTGCCGGATGCGTAATTAATGATGTAGCTCATAACGGTCTCATTCTCTTTGAATCTGGCAGTCGCATGGAAGAAGTAGAGAGCACGAATTTTTGCATTGACCGGTACATCCTTAACCTCCATCGGAAGTTCGCCGCGCTGCGAGGTTGATTTCAGCACAATACATGTATGATTGCTATTTTGATCATAACGTATTATCTCCGCCGGAACGCCGA
>TBL_comb47_HYPODRAFT_10008409_pt1 | contig 10554 bp, 7 predicted proteins | sample TroBogypolimnion_40_FD_10682 | JGI IMG/M metagenome (IMG submission 10682)
TGTTGCAAAGCGTTTATTAACGATTTGACGACATGATCTTGTCCGACAACTTCAGTGAAATTAGAGGGTCGCCATTTTCTAGCGAGAACCTGATAAGTCATTGCAGGCTCGAGAGTAATATCTTAATTGGGCGGTAATCGCACCAGCCACATCCCGGCACACGATACGTCTGCTACCGTTGCTTCCTTCCGGACCTGGCGGGGTTTACAGAGTTTCGTTGCGAGAGGACCGATACGATCACCATTATGCTTTAGCCTAAGTGGCTAAAAGACGGCTATTATCTCTGAATAAATTCAATAACACAATAGCCATTTCAAAAAACATCTATTTTATTCTCATGCCACTTAAAATTAAGGCATTTCAGGGGGTGTATATAAAGCATAGTTATCGCCTCCATTCCAATTGCTGGGATGGCTGGGATTCTGCTATCGCGATATCCCAGCATTTAGAACTGCGATTTAACATTAGCCCGACAATGCCGGTTGGGGTTTGCAACCCCGATCGAAACGTTTAGATGCACCCGAACGGTGTTATATAACCCAAAGTAGGGATGTTTCTTCAATGATCGTTCAAAAATAATGGCAATATCAAACGTTTGAGACGGGGTTATAAACCCCGTCTCGCGAGTCGGGTGTATTTTATAAGGGCGTATGCAATACGCCCCTACAATGCCGATCGGGGTTTGCAACCCCGATCGAAACGTTTAGATGCACCCGAACGGTGTTATATAACCCAAAGTAGGGATGTTTCTTCAATGATCGTTCAAAAATAATGGCAATATCAAACGTTTGAGACGGGGTTATAAACCCCGTCTCGCGAGTCGGGTGTATTTTATAAGGGCGTATGCAATACGCCCCTACAATGCCGGTTGGGGTTTGCAACCCCGATCGAAACGTTTAGATGCACCCGAACGGTGTTATATAACCAAACGTAGGGATGTTTCTTCGGTGATCGTTCAAAAATAATCGCAATATCAAACGTTTGAGACGGGGTTATAAACCCCGTCTCGCGAGTCGGGTGTATTTTATAAGGGCGTATGCAATACGCCCCTACAATGCCGGTCGGGGTTTGCAACCCCGACCGAAACGTTTAGATGCACCCAGACGGCGTTATTAATCTTCACTGACTTTAGGTGCAGACTCATTAACTGATTTTTGTGGCTCTACAGCTTTTGACTCTGAAGGCTCTGTTTTTTCTACGCGCTCAACGCTGCCATTATTATAAGATCTCGATTGTGAGCCACGATCTTCACTACGACTATCGACCGCCACTAGCGTGGTATCGCCAACGACCGCATCACCCTCACCTTCTGTTTTTTTATAGTTTGGATTACGTGGTCTTCTACGATTGGGGCCTCTGCGATTGTTATTTTTTCTTGCCGCAGGCTTGGCTTGATCATCAGCCTCGGTAGCAAGCTCTTGCGATACCACTGAGGTTTCCACGACTAGCCCTTCATTAGCGATAGGTAGTTTATTTTCAACGACGTCTAACCCAGCCTCTACAGCACCATTAGCAGGCGCCAGATTGCGTCTTACGTTACGACCTGGACCTCTTATGTTTCGAGTTTTAGGCTCTTTATTTTGCTCTGGCTTAGCGTCTTGCTCTTGAGCAAGACCTTCTAAACGAGGCTCTTGCGAGACGCGTTCTGGACGCGGCTCTTGCGAGACGCGTTCTGGACGCGGCTCTTTGGGCGCACGTTCTGGCCTTGGTTCTTGTGGCGCACGCGGCTGACGCGGCTCTTGGTTTCTTTGGCCCTGATTTCTGCCACCCCGTCGATTATTTCGGTTGCGATTAGGTTGGGTCTCATCTGCTGCACGAGAGGTCTCTGCCGTAGCTGCCGACAAACCTTTAACCTCGACCTCAGCGACGACACTGGTATCTGTGCCTAATAATTTATTCCAAAAACGCTTAATTAAACTAGCTGCTTCACTTTTAGCCTGTACTGGCGCGGGTGAATCATGCATAAACTCTTTAATGACCGCTCTTTCAATCTTAGGTTTGATTTGTTGAGCGAAATCAGGCGTGGCAATATCTTCAGCCTTTATTTGCAAATAACTTGGACGCTCGTCACTAAATTCTTTTTCTTTAATGCGCTCAATATCATAAGCGGGAGTTTCAAGATGCTTACTCGGCAAAATGATGATACTGACTTTTAGTCTTTGCTCAACTTGCTCAATAGCATGACGTTTTTCATTCAACAAAAAGGTTGCACACTCGATAGGCAAATGCGCGATAACCTTTTCGGTACCCTTTTTCATGGCCTCTTCTTCGAGTATTCGAAGTACCGAAAGCGCGACAGACTCGACATTACGAATAGTGCCTTGTCCTTTACAACGAGGACAAGGTAATTGCGTAGAATCACCCAATGAAGGACGCATTCTTTGCCTAGACATCTCCAACAAACCGAAACGGGAAATACGACCTGTTTGTATACGCGCTCTATCTATTTTAAGCGCATCACGCAAATGGTTCTCAACAGTGCGCTGGTTTTTATTAGACATCATATCGATAAAATCGATGACAAATAAACCACCTAAGTCACGCAATCTCAGTTGACGAGCAATTTCATCAGCCGCTTCTAAATTAGTATTTAAAGCGGTTTCTTCAATATCACTGCCTTTAGTTGCTCGAGCAGAGTTGATATCAACGGATGTTAAGGCTTCAGTATGATCAATAACCAATGAACCGCCTGATGGTAAGGAAACTTCCCGGCAATAGGCTACTTCAATTTGAGATTCAATCTGATAACGGCTAAATAAAGGCACGGCATCTTGATATAACTTGGCTTTAGGCAAGAAATGCGGCATGACTTGCTTCAAGAAATCTTGAACTAAGGCAAATGATTCTGCATTATCGATTAATATTTCATCAATATTGCCACGTAAGTGATCACGCAAGGCTCTTATAATAACGTTACTTTCTTGAAAGACTAAAAAGGGGGCTTTTTGCTCATTCGAAGAACGATCAATAGCTTCCCACAATTGCAGCAGATAATTTAAATCCCATTGCAATTCTTCAGCATTTTTACCACAACCTGCGGTTCTCACAATCAAGCCCATGGTTTCAGGAATTTCTAATGAAGCCATAACTTCACGCAAATCACTACGCGTTTCGCCTTCTATGCGCCTTGATATACCGCCTGCTTTGGGATTATTAGGCATCAATACTAGATAAGTACCGGCCAAACTAATATAAGTCGTTAACGCCGCACCTTTATTGCCACGCTCTTCTTTTTCAATTTGAACCAGTATTTCTTGACCCTCTTTAATCAGATCTTTTATAGCAGGTCGACGACCATCAACCTCAGCGCCTTCTTGAAGCTGTCTATAAAGCGGAGAAATTTCTTTAAAGGGTAAAAACCCATGTTTATCCGCACCATAGTTAATAAAAGCCGCTTCTAAACTGGGCTCTACTCGCGTAATGATGCCTTTGTAAATATTAGATTTTTTTTGTTCTTTTGATGGCACTTCTATATCGAAATCATAGAGCTTTTGACCATCTACCAAAGCAACTCGCAGTTCTTCTGCCTGCGTAGCGTTGATAAGCATTCTTTTCATTTTATATCCTTGTAGTTTCCTGCTCCATTGTCAGACTTTACTGAATCAGACTGGTTGGGTTAGCGCATCTAGTGTTTATCATTCAAACACGATGTGATCTTTCTAACAGTAACACAATCATCTTAGTTGATACGGCCTTATATTCCGTCATCTGCGCCTGCTTTGTTGTTACTTTAGTTCAACAAAAAGCCATAGTTTGGGCGCGGGACAGATGCTAAGTTAATGGTTCTCAGTCTTGATTGGTAAATTCTGTTTTAAACAGGTATTAAAAAATCGTGCGTCTAGGGTCGTACGATGAACCCGAAAATCTTATAATGAAACGTTAATCACATGAGTGTTATTTTAATCGTCATTAAGTCGCTCTAAACTCGTTTCAACACTGAAAGTTGTAGAGCATAAAGCCTGTTTTCCTTAAAAACTCGCTTAATATAACAACCTTATGGCCTCACATCAATTTTAAAGCATCAAACATCCTAAATACTGTTATTATTTGCACCATGAGCATACAAGAAAACGTGTTACCGAAAGTCGTCTATGTCGAAATTACTGAAGATAATTGCGATCAAAGACTTGATAATTTTTTAATTGCCCGCTTAAAAGGCGTGCCTAAAAGCCATATTTATCGCATAGTCCGAAAAGGCGAAGTTAGAGTCAATAAAGGTCGAGTCGATGTCAAATATCGCCTAGTGGCCGGCGATATCGTCAGAGTACCGCCCGTTAGAGTTGCCGAACGTAGCGAAGAAACTTACATCCCACAAGGTTTGCAAGCGGCGTTACTAGACGGCATTTTATATGAAGATGAAGGCTTTATTGTCATTAATAAGCCCGCAGGCTTTGCCGTTCATGGCGGCAGCGGCGTTAGTTCTGGCATTATCGAAGGCTTTCGCCAACTAAGACCCGAAGCGCGCTTTTTAGAATTAGTCCATCGCCTTGATAAAGACACCTCAGGCTGTTTATTAATCGCAAAAAAGCGCAGTGCCTTACGATTATTACAAGAGCTGTTTAGAAACAGTCAGATTCAAAAAACTTACCTCGCTTTATTGTCAGGGCAATGGAATAGAAAGAAACTCATCGTCACCGCACCCTTGTTAAAAAATGCCGGTAAAGGTGGCGAACGTATCGTGGTGATTAGTGCAGCGGGTAAATCTGCTGAAACCTTATTTCGGCGCATTAAATTATTTGCCAATGCGACCTTAGTTGAAGCCTCGCCCAAAACAGGACGTACTCATCAAATACGTGTCCATGCCGCAAGCCTTGGCCACCCTATCGTGGGCGATGATCGCTACGGTGTTGATGAGACCAATAAAACCTTTAAAGTAAAAGGTTATAAACGTATGTTTTTACATGCGCAAACATTAAACTTTCAGCATCCTGTTACGGGTGAACTGATGTCTATTTCAGCGCCCTTACCGGCTCAACTGGAAAACCTATTAAAAAATGAAGCACCGATTTGATTTAATTATCTTTGATTGGGACGGCACGCTCATCAATTCGATAGACTGGATTGCTCACTGTTTGCAACAAGCCGCCATTGATTGCCATTGCCCTATGCCCGAAACTCAGGCGGCAAAAAATGTCATCGGTTTAAGTATCCATAACGCCATGTACGCGCTATTTCCTGACGTTGATGAGCCCATACTCAAGCGACTCATTAGCCGCTATGGTCAGCACTATTTTTCCAAAGCCATGAATCATGACGATTTGTTTCCTGGCGTGTATGACATGCTCATGCAATTGAAGGATCAAGGCTATCAACTCGCCGTGGCAACTGGTAAAACCAGAGCTGGCCTCACAGAAGCCTTGACAGCCACCGGAACTGAACATTTATTTTGTGCCACGCGTTGTGCTGATGAAACAGCCTCTAAGCCAGACCCTCGTATGTTGCACGAAATTATTTCACAGACCCAAACGGCAAAAGAACGCGTTTTAATGATAGGTGATTCTATTTACGACTTGCAAATGGCTGTTAACGCCTCAATCTCATCGATTGCAGTCAGTTGTGGCGCAAATTCTGCGGCAAGCTTACTCGCCTATCAACCATTATTGTGCTTAGAACAGCCCACCGAATTACTGAATATTATATAAGGTTAATAAGTCATGGAAAAACGCTACGACGATCTACAGATAACCAACACTAACCAAGAACAGGGCTGGGAACGTAAAGTCCTTGAAAAACTAGCCTTATCAGCCATTACCGAACAAACTCGCGCCAGACGTTGGGGCGTGTTTTTTAAATCCTTAGCTTTTTGTTACTTAACGCTGGTTTTGGGTATCACCCTATACCCTGTGCTTAAAAAAGACATGGGCATCGACAGTAAAGAGCATACCGCTGTCATTGATGTCACAGGCCCTATTGCAGAAGATAAAGATGCTAATGCCGCCAGCATTATTGAAAGCCTAAGAAATGCGGTAAAGGACAAGCAAACCAAAGGCATTATTTTGCATTCAAATTCACCGGGCGGCAGTCCTGTGCAATCGGCCTATGTTTATGAAGAAATCAGGTCTATCAAAAAACAACACCCTGACTTACCTATTTATGCAGTCGTCAGTGATATTTGCGCGTCAGGCTGTTATTACATTGCCTCAGCTACCGATAAAATATTTGTTAATCCCTCCAGTCTTATAGGCTCTATTGGTGTGTTAATGGATGGCTTTGGTTTTGTTGATATTATGCAGAAATTGGGCGTAGAGCGCCGCTTAATGACGGCGGGCGCACACAAAGCCATGCTAGATCCTTTCTCCCCACCCAAAACAGACGAAACTCAATATATGCAAGAACTGTTGGATCAAGTACACCAGCAATTTATCAACGCGGTTAAAGCCGGACGCGGCGAAAGACTCATACAATCACCCGATATGTTTTCTGGTCTAGTGTGGACCGGCGAAGCGGGCGTTAAAAATGGCATTGCCGATGCTTATGGCACTGAAGATTACGTCGCCAAAGATATTATTGGTGCCGAAAACCGCGTGGACTTTACTAAACAAAGCCGTTTCTTAGATAAAATAGCCGGCAAACTAGGCGCATCTTTTGGACAGGCTATGGGCACTTTATTACAAAGCCCCCACTTACGCTAGATGGTTAAGTTCCAGCATTAATACTATTCCAGCCTTAAAATATCGGACAAGAAAAACCTCTGCCCGACTTAAGTGACTTAGCTTTATAGGGCTACCAACTTAAGNCNGGACAGATAACTTTCTGNGAACGCCCAGCTCGGCACGGGATAGCCAAGCCGATGACTGACTACGCAGGGCAGGCGCTCAGCGCTCCCGGAATCAATAGGCCAGCTTTATTTATCTGTCTCGTTTTAAATAGGTAGCCATCTTACAATCACAGCCAGCCCCCATTAATTTAAATCCTGCGACCGTAGGGACGTATGCAATACGCCCCTACGGTCCGGTCATAACCACACGGTTATCGTTCCTAATAAATACAACTTGTGTAGTTACAGCAGGTTGGGCTAACGGCTTTATCGTTAATCCAACATTGATGCCGAGTAGTGTAGCTTGCGAAAAGCATGCAGCCCAACCTACACCGGGGCTTGTCCCATCTTAACTGGCTAGCCACTAAACATCATAAAACACAGACATCCAAAATAATCCCCTTATATCACCGCTGTTGGAAATACAGTAGTCATTTTGACACGCGCAGCGCTTACCAGCTGATGGTAACCTTTTCCCCTGTCGTGGTAAGCGCTTACCAGCTGATGGTAACCTTTTCCCCTGTCGTGGTAAGCGCTTACCACCTGACGGTAACCTTTTCCCCTGTCGTGGTAAGCGCTTACCGTCTGACGGTAACCCTTTACCCTGTCGTGGTAAGCGCTTACCGTCTGACGGTAACCCTTTACTTTCAAGTGGTCAGTGATTACCTTGTTACGCTCAGCATAAAATAGTAGATATGTCTTAGCTACGCACAGAGCGACGACTCTTATGCTAGTTATTGCATAGGCTACGCTAAAATAAAAAGGGCTATGTTTGCAAGGGCTTTAGCGTCGCCATAAAAAATATGCCGTTAAAACTGCTGCAAAAAAAGCTAAATTTACACGCTATTGATTGCTCATGATGTAATTAGCGGCGTTCATGTACTGCTATTTTATGCCCTTACCTTAAAACCAACAGCATAAAGCAATACAACCATCATCAGCATGTCAGCTATAGCTTACTTAATGAAGAGTCTTCTATTTTTTATAAAATAAAACTTGCATTTAGAAAGTAGCCTTGGCATATTAAGGCCACACAAGTAATACGCCAGAAAACCAATCCTTTCTAAACTCAGGAGTCACTTCATGTCCAATAATACAGCCATACCTAGAGACGATGCCGGCAAGTTGGCGCTATTACAGCATTTAAATGCCAGTCTACCCAGCTATGCCCTAGCCCTAGAAGTTAGTGCAGATGATTTGGCTCAATTAAAAACTGGCTTAGACGGCTTTGACTACTGCCTTAAGGCGCAAGATTCTGCAATCAATTACAGTAACGCACTGTTTGCCTTTAAACGAGTCCTGCGTGACGGCCCCAAAGATGCGGCAATCAATGCGCCTACACTACCGGTGCTACCGACTACACCTACGGCGTTTTATGCCGATATTTTTGGTTTTTTAGGTGACTTAATTACGCGCATTAAAAGGCACAAAAATTACACCGAGGCTATTGGTAAAGCACTAAACATTATTTCTGCGCACAGTCCAGCCATTGATCCCACTAGCTTACAACCGGTATTAACGGTAGATTTTCAAGGTGGACATCCGACGCTGCATTGGAAAAGCAATGGCACAGATGCCTTAGAGATAGAAGCCGATTACGGCACGGGTAGTTTTAGCCTAATCAGCATTCAACTGTCACCGGGTTATCAAGACAATACTGCGCTACCCGCATCAGGTACTGCGGCTGTTTGGAAATACCGAGCCATCTATCGCATTCATGACCTACAAGTAGGACAATGGAGTCAAATTTTGGAAGTTGGCGTTAAGGGCTAAGCTTGCGACTGGGCGATTCCTTGTTAACAGACCTATTTTGTCAGCCAATTTATTGGCTATCCACTTAAGAGACATAGTTATCGTCTCTATGCTTAGATTGCTGGAATTCGTACCTCATCCCAGCCTACGTATAATGTAGGCTGGGATGAGGTACGAATTCCAGCATTTAGAACTGTGATTTACATTACACCTCCCCTGACAAGCATAGTTAACTACACACGTTATTATTCCTACAGTGAGGATGTGCGAAGATGATTACTTGAGTAGACACCTATACTTAAGAGGGGACGGTTTAGCTTAATCTTTCGCCCTTCACCTTTCGTCTGTACTGATACTGTTCCGCTTTAAATGGGTAGCCAATTTATTCATGGCATGAATATTGAGTTAAAATAACGACTACCTAAGCACCACCCATGTTAACTCACCACCAAGGAACACTATGACACAGACTATAGGCTATGCTGCACTACAACAAGGTGCGCCACTCACCCCGTTCAACTTTGAACGTCGTGAACTTCGCGCAACTGATGTTCAAATAGACATCCTTTACTGTGGCGTCTGTCATTCTGATATACATCAAACGCGTAACGAGTGGGGTGGCGCATTATTTCCTATCGTACCCGGCCATGAAATTGTCGGCAAAGTGAGTAACATAGGCGAGGCCGTCACTAAGTTTAAAGTGGGTGATAGCGTGGGGGTTGGCTGTTTGGTGGATTCATGCCGCAGCTGCCCTGATTGCGAAGATCATCTGGAACAATTTTGCAATAAGGCTTCTTTTACCTATAACAGCCCTGAAAAAGTCACCGGCGTTAATAACTACGGTGGTTATTCTAAGCAGATCGTGGTCAACCATGATTTTGTATTGCATATTTCAGATAAACTTAATCTTGCCGAAACCGCACCTTTATTATGTGCAGGCATTACCACTTACTCACCGTTAAAGCATTGGAATGTCGGCAAAGGCGATAAAGTTGGTATCGTAGGTTTAGGTGGACTAGGACACATGGGCCTTAAATTTGCCCATGCCTTTGGTGCGCATGTAGTCTTGTTTACCACCACCCCAGCTAAAGCCGAAGATGCCAAAAGACTAGGCGCTGATGAAGTCGTTATTTCCACTAACGCTGAAGACATGCAGGCTCATTTAGGCAGTTTCGATTTTATTTTAAACACCGTTGCTGCACCGCATAATTTAGATGATTACACGCTGTTACTTAAACGTGATGGCATCCTCTGTTTAGTGGGCGTACCTGATCACCCACATGCCTCACCTACCGTGAGTCATTTAATTTTCAAACGCCGCAGTATCGTTGGTTCATTAATTGGTGGCCTCAAAGAAACCCAAGAAATGTTAGATTTTTGTGCTGAACATGGCATTAGCTCAGATATAGAAATGATCCCTATACAAGAGATTAACCAAGCTTATCAACGGGTATTAAAGAGTGATGTTAAATATCGCTTTGTGATTGATTTAGCGAGTTTAGAGCAATAGGATTGCGATAACTTAGGCTAGCCACTTTAGACGGTATAAAACGATAGTGAAAGCTTTTATCGCTCCCACGCTGGAACGATGCAGGATGCATTCTCACGCAGAGCGCTCATCGTTATACATAACTTTTGCAGCGCTACCCTTGTCCAACGGTTGTTGCTTTGAAACAATGTAGGGACAGGTCGCGACCTGTCCTGTGTGCCCAATGAGCGCCTTAGATAGCCATGTAGGGTGGATAAGCGCTAGCGCATCCACCAAGACATAGCATCGTGTGCGACACTCATCGAGTTTGTAGATAAAATACGTGTAGGATGGGTAGAGCGACAGCGAAACCCATCATTGTGCGATGTTGCGATGGGTTTCACGTTGTTCTACCCATCCTACGAGTCTCGATAAATTATGACGATAGAAGCTTATAGTTATAAGATTCATAGAAAAGTATCCTATGTCCCTCTAAACGCTTCATCACGAGTTGCTAGGCTGCTAAAAGCTGCGTAGACTTATGTTCGCTCTGCGTTCGTATAGCACTGTTAACTCG